>Ga0105044_10001239_pt1 | contig 33725 bp, 28 predicted proteins | sample MAT01_FD_78092 | JGI IMG/M metagenome (GOLD analysis project Ga0105044, IMG submission 78092) | Freshwater microbial communities from Lake Fryxell liftoff mats and glacier meltwater in Antarctica - MAT-01 | ecosystem: Environmental > Aquatic > Freshwater > Ice > Liftoff microbial mat | place...
CGCAGCTTGTTGATGATTTGCTCAGGTGAGTGTCGTGTCCGTTTCATCGAGAGTCTCCGAAGCCCGGCCGGGGCTCATCGGGACTCTCATAGGAACTGGCTCAGATTTTGGGGAGCAGGTCAGCGGGCTTCGTTTCACCATAGAGGGATGGGTATTTCCGCTGCAGATGGTCGCTCCCTCTCCGCTCGGGGGCACAGCTGTATGAGAGATCGCAGCGGCCACCGTCGTCGAGGCGCTCCGATTGACCTTGTTCGTCGCTTGCTGTCCAGAGCCAAGCAACCATCTCGGTCCAGGTTTCAAATCCCGCGTACTGGGCTGCGTTCTCAAGCGGTTGCGGCATACTGCCAGCACCAGCCTTCAGGCTCTCTTGGACGCATGGGGTTGGCCCGCAAAGGCGAGAGCGATGGCATCGACGTCGTCGCAGCTCCCCCACGCTCCCAAGAGAATCGATAAGTCGGCAGAGCCGACGCTGCCGCTGCGGTCCAAGTCGCCCGCGCAATAGCCGCTTCCGCCGCACGCGCCCCACGTCCCGAGCAAGATTCCTTGGTCGGTTGAATTGAAAGCGCCGTCGAGATTGAGATCGGCGGCGCACGGATCGGGAATCAGCACGACCGGGCGATAGTACGGCTCAATGCCCTCTATGAACGCATTCCCGAGAATCCATCCTAGTGCATTGATGTCCGTGAATTCAGATATCTCGTAGCCGCTCGCGCTGGCCAGCGTCATATCTGAGCGTCTCGTCACCTCAAGCGTAGGTCCGGTTGGGTTGCGTCACCAGATGAGAGGGGCCTCGGCGTCGATATCACTGCCGACGCACATGACGCCTGCTCCGTACCCGTCGTCGGCGGTCATCGCCGAGACTAAAGTCTCGTCGGATCCGGAAAGCGGCGCGATAAGGCCGATCTCCTCTGGGTCGCCGTTCTCATCCCAGAAAACAGCTCGGGTCTTATATCCAGAGCCTTCGTCCACCATTCGAGAACCCGCTTCTTGAAACTGCGCGTTTGACGTATTCGCAATAGCGTTCCAAATGTTGTACGCCACGGATCCGGATGTGTCTTCATCCAGCCTCGCGAGCGAGATGGAAGCTGGGTTCGTCCACTTCAAAGCGTCGTCATAGACGCCACAAGTCGCCAGCTCTCCGATCGAATTCCCCGCGATGAACGCCTCGTCGATGCCTGGTATCGCGACGTGGTTGGCGTACCCGGTCGAAGACGCCGGAAGCGGCAGGTCGTTCAGCGCCGGTGAACTAACCGAACTGATGAAGGGCGCCGGGCCGAAGTCGTCGTAGAAGCCGACGATGAGTTGGTTGTCATCCTCGCTGATCGAGCGAGCCGCGCCTTATTCACCGGCACCGATCAGGAACGTCGAATCTAACTCATCCGTCCCCGAGGTGTATGATGTTAGGTCCCACACCCAAGGACTTTGCAACTGCTCGCCCTCGTCGTCGCCGAAACGTCCGACGACGACACCCGCGTTGCTTACATCGAGGCCGCTGCCCTTGAAGTCCTCTTCGCCTGCGAGATTCGCCAAGTTTCGGCGTTCGTCAGCGCCGGGCGGATACGGGTTCTCGCAGAATGACCAGATGAACGGCTCTATGTTGCAACTCGTGGTCGCGATGTTGTCGGTCACTATTCCAGTGACGACACCGCAATCGTTGAGTGCGACTCCGCGAAGCCAAGCCCTTCCCGAACAGCCATCTGTCACGACTGGGGGCGCAACCTTGAATAGTCGATGGCGAATCTTCTTCGGACTCACGGCGGATTGAGCTTGGGCCGAGTGCGGCGTGCCGGTTGCCATGATCGTCACAAGTCCAGCGAGAGAGAGAGAGAGAGTTAGCGGTCTCAGGTGACGCGCTAATGCGAGCTTCGATTCGTTCGGGTCGAGCGTGCGGACGATTGGTGCGTCCGACCTACAAGAAGAAATACGCACGTTTTCTGCCTGTCCGCGTCGCGAAGTGAGAAATCAACGGAGTCCAAAGAGATCCGCCGCAGCGGTCGGCGCTCAGCTCACTTTGGCGACTCGACGTTCAATAAGCCGCCCCTGTCCTCGCTCGCCGACCAACTTTCCGTCGCGCACCATCACACGACCGCGGAGCGTCACAGCGCTCGAGCGTCCGCGCATCTCCCAGCCTTCGAATGCGCTGTAATCAGTTGCCATGCGATGCGTCTTCGCCGAGATCGTCCAGCGCGAGTTCGGGTCGTAGACGACGAGGTCGGCATCTTTGCCGACGGCAATTGTCCCCTTGTTTGTGAGACCAAAGATGCGCGCGGCCTTGGTGCTGGCGCAGTCGACGAGCGTGTGTAAGTCGATGCGTCCCGTCGCAACGCCGAAAGTGTGAAGAAGGTCCACGCGATGCTCGACCGACGGAATTCCGTTGGGGATCTTCGTGAAGGCGTCGCATCCCATCGACTTCTGCGCCTCGAAATCGAACGGGGCATGATCGGTTGCGATGGTGTCGATGAGTCGCGCCTGCAGCGCGCTCCAGAGCGAGTCTTGGTGCCGCTTCGCTCGCAGTGGTGGCGACATCACGTACTTCGCGCCCTCAAAGTCGGGTCGCTCAGCGAACGTTCGATCGAGAACGAGATGAGGCGCAACAGTCTCGATCCACACGCGGACTCCGCGCGCTCGCGCTGTGAGTGCTTCGCGCATCGCTTCGTTGCACGATGTATGGACGACGTAGACCTCGGCACCGGTGAGGTGCGCGAACGTCATCAGATGGTGCACGCCTTCAGCTTCGACCTCGACCGGACGAGATGGCTCATGCCACTCGGGCCCAGTCTTGCCCGCCGCAATGAGTTCCGCTTGTCGTTCGGCGACCAGCGTCTCGTTCTCGCAATGCGCCGTGACGACGACACCGAGTTCCTTCGCGAGGCGCAATGTGCGGAACAGCTCAGTGTCGTCAACGCCCAGCGCGCCTTTATACGCAAGGAAAACCTTGAATGACGTAATGCCGCGACGCACGATTTCGCGCAGTTGCTTTTCAGCGCTTTCGTCGTAGCGCGTGACCCCCATATGAAAGGAGTAGTCGCACGACGCGACATCACGGGCTTTGCCGAGCCAGGTCTCAAACGCTTCGAGTGGTTCTTCGCTGCGTCCCGGACAGATCATTTCGATGAGCGTCGTGGTTCCACCCAAGAGCGCTGCTTCCGACGCCGACGCCCATGTGTCCTTCGCGAATGTGCCCATGAACGGCAAGTAAACGTGCACGTGCGGATCAATGAAACCTGGGAACACGAGTTTACCGCTCGCGTCGATCGTTTCCGTATTCGCCGGAAGCGAGCGCACATCAATCGATCGCTCGATCCGCGTGACGCTCTCGTCGGCGCAGTAGATGTCGGCGTCCCACGCGTCGGAGGCTGTGACGATGTGACCATTCTTAATGAGGAGCGGCATAGTGAATTCTCAATCGTTCGCGACGAGCTTTGATGACTGCTCAACAAAGCGATCGCCTGACCAGTCGGCGTCTCTTTTCACGACGCCCTCTTTCTGCGCCGCAGCGACCCGCGAGTGGTCCGTCTTCTTCGCCGCAGCCTGTCTCGCGACGAGGTCCGAGTGGGTGGTGAAGTAGGGGAGGCTCTTGCCGCGGAACGCGTCGACGGTTGCAAATCCGTGCTTGTCCATGAACGCAGCGAGCCCGGTGCAGAGATCATGCACCATCTTGTAGCCATGGATCATCACACCGGTGCAGACCTGCACGGTGTGCGCGCCGAGCAAGATGAACTGGGCGGCATCTTCACCCGTCTCGATGCCGCCGATGCCACTGAGTGATCGATCGGGGAACTCGTGGCCCATCATCTGGGCGCACTCCATGACCATGCGCAGCGCGATGGGGCGCACTGCCTTGCACGAGTACCCGCCCGGTGTCGAATAGCCTTCGACGGTTGGCTCGGGACGCAACGTGTCGAGATTCACGCTCATCACGCAGAGAATCGTATTGATGGCGCTAATACCGGTGGAACCGCCGGCAAGTGCCGCTCGCGCTGGATCAACAATGTGCGTTATGTTAGGCGTCATCTTCGCCCATGCAGGCCTCGAAGTCGCGTGTCGCACCCAGCCGCAGACTTCCCCGAGAATGTCCGGGTCTTGTCCCATTGCCGATCCCATGCGTCGCTCGGGTAGGCCGTGAGGACAGGAGAAATTGAGCTCAAACGCGTCGACGCCCGCGCGGTCGCATCGTTCGACGATCTCGATCCATCGTTCCTTCGCGTACTCCTCCATGATCGACGCGATGAGTATCCGATCGGGATAGCGAGCTTTGATTGCTTTGAATTCGTCGATCCAGGTGTCAAACGGGCGATCGCTAATCAACTCGATGTTTTGCCAGCCGATGACTTCGCTCGTGCCCGCAGCTCGCATGCGGGCGTAGCGCGGAGCAACGTTCACGACTTTCGATGCGTCAAGGCTGATCGTCTTCGCAATGACTGCACCCCAGCCGTCGTCGAACGCCTTCGCGATGACGTTCGCGTTCGTGCCTGGTGGACCCGAGCCGATCACGAAAGGGTTCGGAAGCTTCAAGCCATCGACGATCACGCTGAGATTAGCCACGTGTGAAGTCTCCCGCAGTTCGAGGTGAAGTGGAACCCCGCGTTATCACTTTCGCTGACGAAACCCTGCTATGCGAGGCTATGCGAGCGATTCGCACCGAACGAGCACCGTCACTCCACCCGTCACTTTGTCGCCTTTTTTGACGAGAGCGATGGATCGCTTAGGATTGGGAACGATGAGCTCGGTTGTCGAGCCGAACTTGATCATGCCAAAACGCGCACCGCGCTCAAGCCGAGCGCCAACAATGAGCGGGCAGACGATTCGTCGAGCAATGGCGCCGGACACCTGGCGAACGCCGATCGTCGAGCCATCAGACAGTCGAAGCGTGATGAGGTTTGACTCGTTGACTGCGGCGCTCTCCTCGCTGCGGGCGTCGAGATAGCTGCCCGGTCGGTGTGCAAGCGCGATGACTTCGGCGTCGCAGGGTGCGCGATTAATGTGAACGTTGAGAACGCTGAGAAAGATGCGCACAACGAGCGCCGGCGCGCCGCCGGTAGCGTCGTGTGAAGGGAGTACGAACACGGCCGACACGGTCCCGTCCGCGGGGCTAATCATGTCTCGCGCGTCACGCGACTTCGGAGTTCGGAAGAGCGGGTCACGGAAGAAAGAGAGGAGCGCGAGCGCGACGAGAACCACGACTACGACGGCCCATGTCCAACCCATCCACCAGGCGCCGAGCGCAAGCAAAAGGCTGACGATGATGATCGTCAGCCATTCGCGTAGTCCATAACCGGTTAGCAGCATCGGCTGCTTCGCCCGAGGTACTCGTTGCCGTTGGACACTCGATTATTCCGTTGCGCGTCCGATGAAGAAACCGACGAGTCCGCACACGATCGTGACGCCCAGTAACCCGCCCGCCCAAACGAGGAGGTTGCCGGCAAACATCGTCGCGAGTGCAGGGACGGCACCGGTCACGGCGACCGCCGCCATGATGAGCGTGCAGATCAGCGCGGCGAAGGCACCAATCATCAGGCCGACGCCGAGGCCCGACCACGAGCCCTCGTACGCTTCGACCATCATGGGCATCATCGCGACTCCGCCGCCCGAGGTCACGACATTGCCGCCGCTGTCAGCGCCAGCAGCGTCGAAAAGACCGCTCGCGTTTGCGGGAAGCTGTACGTCATCTTCGTTCTCGAACGCGTTCTCGATCAGCGCTGCGCCGGAGAGACTGTCGTCGTTTTCACGAGTGAGATCGAGCAGTCCGCTGCCTGAGCCGACGGTCTCGAGCGAGAGCTCACCCGAGCCACCCTTGCCGCCAGCCTTCGAGCCACCCTTGTCTTGTCCGTAGCGACTCGCGTCGAACGCGCTAATACCGGTTTCATCGCTGGAGTCGGGGGCAGGTTCGCGCTTGGCCGCGCTTCGGGCACCTGCCTTTGACCGGTCACTCGTGGAGTCGGCGAGGTCGATCCCCGACTCACCGAGCCGGCTGTCCTCAAGTGCGAGCGGAATCTCGCCGTCGCGATCGTCACCCGCGAGCAGGTTGATCTGCTCGACTTTGAACATGACGCGGTCGCGGTCGCGGAACTCCTGAATCTCGCCCTTCTTGGCCATCTCAAGGACAGCGTTGACCGTTTTTCCGAGCTTCTGAGCGGCTTCGTCCGCCGTGTAGAACATCTTGTTGGCCATAGGCCGTACGGTAACGGTTGCCGTGGACGCTGGGAAGGGGATACCCGACTGTTCGGCACCATCCAGACGTTCGGATCATGTACGGTCAAGCGTCGAGATCATGTCCGCACGTGATTCCAAGTTTGCTGCCGCCGTCGAGGCGTGGTTCGTTGACGCCCAACGCGAACTGCCGTGGCGTCGAGTCCGCAATGGCTACACGGCTCTCGTGAGCGAGGCCATGCTTCAGCAGACGCAAGTCGCGCGGGCCGTCGAACTCTACGAGCCGTTCATGCGGCGGTTCCCGACGGTCGGCGCCCTCGCCGAGGCCAGCGAACAGGAGGTGCTCGCCGCATGGCAAGGGCTTGGCTATTACGGCCGGGCTCGTCGGTTGCACGCGGCCGCGCGGGCGATCGCCGAGCGATTCGAAGGCGAGGTACCAGCAGATATCGACGCGCTGCGATCACTTCCGGGAGTCGGGCGTTACACCGCTGGCGCGATCGCGTCGATCGCTTTCGGAGCACGCGTTCCCATCGTTGATACGAACGTGGCGCGGGTGTTGATGCGCGTCGACGCTCGTGCCGGAACCTCGGCGAACCCTGAGAACGTCGAGTGGTGTTGGGAACGGGCAGCGCAGCTCGTAGAGGCGTGCACGAATGCGTCCCATTTCAACGAAGGACTCATGGAGCTCGGTGCGATAGTGTGCTCCTCGGCGGCACCGAAGTGCGATGTGTGTCCGCTCGCTCGCGCGTGTCGCGGCCGCGCCGGTGGTGATGCCGCTGCGATTCCCGCACCGGCGCCGCGAGCAGCTCGTCGACGCGTGTACCACCATGCTGTCGTACTTCGTCGCGGCTCGAAAGTCCTTCTCGTGCAGAGGGCCGCACGAGGGCTGTGGTCGTCCATGTGGCAAGTACCGACGATTGAGAGCGAGGCCGCGCTCGATGTCCACGCGGTCACCACCGCGCTCCCGGTGAGCGCCATGCGCGTCGCGCGATTGCGCGAGTTCACGCACATGACAACGCATCGCGAAGTTGTCTTCGTCGTCTATCGCGGCGAGACGCGATCCCGCAGCGGGACCTGGGTCGAAATCAGCGAAATTGCCGCGTTTCCGCTGTCGAATCCGATGCGAAAGATCGTGCGTGAAGCGATGGCCTGTTAACGCTCTAGTGTTAGGCCCGCGCCGCGATCGTTGTCGCCGTCGACGGATACGCAATGCGTCCGTGGTGAATCGCAGCGAGGCTCTTGATGAGCGAATCTTCGACGATCTTGAGCTCGGCGAAGGTGAGCGGACACTCGTCAAACTGTCCGTCGTCGAGCCGTTTCCGCGCCAGCGTCCGAACGAGATGTTCGATACGCCCGTGGGTTGGTTCGACGATCGCGCGCGATGCCGACTCGCTGGCATCGGAGAGCATGAGGATTGCTGCTTCCTTCGTTCGTGGCTTCGGTCCCGGATAGCGAAACTCGAATTCTTCGACCGAGTCCTCGCTCTCGCCTTTCCTCTCCGCTTCGGTACGGGCGCGGTGGAAGAAGTACTCGACGAGCGTCGTTCCGTGATGGCTCTCAATGAAGTGATGGAGCGGGCTCGGGAGGACGTACTCCTTCGCGAGTTCGAGTCCATCCTTCACATGGCCCACGATCACGAGCAGACTCATTGCGGGCGACAGGCGTTCGTGCTTGTTCGCGGCACCAAGTTGGTTCTCGACGAAGTACTCCGGCTTATTCACTTTACCGATGTCGTGATAGAGCGAACCTGCATACGCGAGTAGCCCATCCGCACCGATGGCATCCGCTGCGGCTTCGGCTAGGTTCGCTACTTGCAGTGAGTGGCTGTACGTCCCTGGTGCCCGCTCCTGCATCTGGCGGAGCAGCGGATGCCGCGGATCGCGAAGTTCTGCAAGCGTGAGTCCAGTCGTAATGTTGAAGAGCTTCTCGATCGACGGCAACACGCCGAGCACAAGGAAACCGATCGCGTATGCCGCTACCGCGCCGAGGAAGGCGTCACGCAGCGTCTGCGTCCACGCATTCGCCGAAAATCTCGTCTCGAACAGACCGAGCAGAAGGAAACCGATGAAGAGCACAATCGCGGTTCCGCCGCTGGCCCGCACGATCGTTGCGCGGTGACGTACTTCGCGCAACAGCGTCACGAGCGTGCCGCAACCGAGGAAGAAGACCAAGCACGTCGTCTCTTCGAGATCGAGCGTAATTGTTAGGAGTAGACTCTGGAGCGCGCCGACAAATAGCGCGAAGCGTTGCCCGTACGCGACTGCGGCGACCGCACTCACGAAGAGCGCGGCGGCAGCGGCGGTCGGGAGTGTGACAACCGGGAACGCGGAACTCGTGAGCGTCGCTAACGACGCGGGCACGACCATGAGCAGAAAGACGCTCGTCAGACGGATCGGGCTTCGACCGACGCGCGGCTCGTGGCGCACGGCGTAGAGCAGAATGAGAACTGCGACCGCAAGCCCGAATCCAAAACCGCCGCCGACCATGGAAAGGTCTCGCGCCATGTGCGCAAGTCAGCCGCATTGTCGCCGCTCTGCTCGAGGCGGCGAAGCGTGTCGGCAGAGAGAACGTCGCCCTCAGCGACGATGACTTCGCCGCGCGGGTGCTTCTCCATCACCGGAGCGACCCGCGCTGCGGCATCCGCCGCTGCCCGCGAGGTGCGAGCGTCGTCGAACGAAATGGTGGGCCGAGGATCGCTAATCACCGCGGCCGCGACAACGTTGACGAATGGTTCGGGAAAACCAGCCTCGCGGACCAGTCGGGCAATGCCGCGACGAAAATCATCTTCAACGGGGCCTTCGCCCGGCGGCAGTTCGTGAGCGATTTCAACGCGCTTCGCCTCGGCGACTAACACCGGTGGTGTCGAGGCTCCTGCCGCGGCGACGGGCTCGGACGGTGGAGGCAATACGCGCCGCTCGCGAGTCGTCGCAAAGACTTGGTACTCTTGGCTCGAGACAATCGGTTCTTCCGACCATAAGAGTCCGATGAATCGCTCGGACCATTCGCGCCAAGACTCCGAAGCCGTCTTTGGGCCGCCGTACCGCTGCAAGTCCTTCAGCGCGGTTTGGGTGAGGTCGAAGCGGTTGACCAGTTCTGGCTCGATTGCGCTCAGCTCGAGCTTCTCGAACGTGGCGACGGGCAGACCCTCGATCGCAGCTCGCACCGACGAGAGGTACGCACCGTTCGCGACGTAGAAGCGCGGCGAAGCGCGGTGAGCGTTCTCGCGAGCCTCGGTCGTCGCTGTGAGATCTTCAATCGAGTACTCGCGCGGATTGATTCGACTATCAACTGCGAGTTGGCCCGTGAAGGCGCGCGACGCTTCGCGACTGAGCGTGATAAGCACTGTGATTGCGAGGGCGCAGCCGAAGGTGATCAAGAGCGTGGCGACGAGCTCGGGTCGGCGCAGCCAGTCGACAATCTCGGGGCTCGGGCGGGGCAGATTACGACGCAGCTCCTTACGACGTCGTTCTGACGTCGTTGAGCTAGTCTTGTCTGAGGATGGGCGGCCGAAGCCGAGCATGCAGTGCGAACAATGCCGCGTGCGGTGCAACCATTTGCCACGAGAAGCGCGAAGCACCTCATGACACGTGACTCACCGTTCCCCGTCAGGAGGACGGGCAACGCGGCGGGCGATCGGAACAGAATCTATCGCCTCTCGAGTCAGCGGCCTAGAGCCGCGGTCGTGACCGTTCGCGCGAATCACGAAAGTAGGTGATCGTTATTCGCCATTTGGCGCAGAAGGTGCATACCGCCCGCTCCGGCGAATCCCCCGGTCGATGGCTTGCTGGGTCCCACTGGACAACAGCCGACCGCCGCCGCACGCTGCGTCCGTGCGTGCTCACTGGATTTTGAATGTCGCTGGCGCTTTCTTCGTCGCTTGTTCGCCCACCACCGATCCCATCTCGGCGAATCGGCAACTTGGTCTGGGTGACGAAGGCGCGGTACGCGATTTCACGCCAGATGAAAACCGCGCGGCGCTCGCTGCAATGCAGTCGGCCGTGACTGGCGACGTCGAGCGACCGACGCCTGCGCTCGATGGCGTCCGGTGGCGCGATGTCCCCGAGGCCGCGCGCATCGCGGCGGACGCCATCGACCTCGCGATCGTGACGAAGAAGCTCGAAGGCGACACGTGGCGTTTTCAACTTGTGAGCGTGCGAAACGAGCCAGGCGAGTTAGTCGTCAAACGTCGCCCGCCGCCCGAGGTTGTCGCAGCAACTGTGCGCATCGGCACCTACGGACAGCGCGACGCCGACGCAGCGCGCTATCGCGACGAGTTCATGCGCGTGCTGAAGCTGCTGGGGAAGAAGAAGGCGTTTGAATGAGATAACGGAGAGCGGGGTTCGCGGTACGACGACTCCACGTGATCGGCACCCCAAATCAAGTCGGCAGATCGGTTCGCGCGAAGCGAGTACCGAGCCCTTGGGAAGTCGGGGAGAAGTTCAGGATTTCGTAGAGAGTTCGTGTCGATGATCGATATAACGGGGCAAGGTTCACATCCAAGGAGCTTTCAGATCATGGCAGCGCTCTCTCGCTCTCTCGCTCGTGATTGCGCTCGCCGCGAGCGATTCCGCCCACGCGGACACGTATCGTGTCCGCGATTACACGCCCGGAGTGTTGGGAGAGGACGGCTCGTCGTGGGCGAAGGCCTTCAACACGATTCAGGAAGCGCTCGACCGGGCCGAGGCTCACGACGGCGACGACATCATCTTCGTCGCTCGCTCGGCGCCGGGAACTGCATGGAAGCCCGGCCTAACAATTGGTGCGTGGGGTGCCTTGCCGAGTGGACAGCCGCTGCCCGTCCAGTTTTCGACGTTCACGATCAAGCCCGGCGTTCTGAGTGGTCACGTCAACCTTCGCGGCGGCTTCGCCTACGACGCGAACGGTGGTGCGGACGATTGGTTGGCGACGAACCCTCCGACGGTGTTGTCGGGTGATCTTGATGGCAACGACGTCGCTCCGACGGGGTTCGCTACAGTCGCGGCACTCGGCATCAACGGCCTCAATGCGTACCACGTCGTCTCGGTGCTTGATGTCGACGACAACACGGTCATCGACGACTTCGTCATCGAGCGCGGCAACGTCGCGCAGCAACCCGCCCCCGAGAACATGGTGGATCAGCGCGGTGGCGGCGGTGTGCTGCTGACATCGACGGCGCAAGGCCCACCCGGTGGGCTGTTTACGCCCGGAATCGCCCAACCCGTGATTCAGAACTGCACGATCCAACTCAACGCGGGTCGCCGGGGTGGTGGCTTCCTCGCGACGCGCACGAAGCCAGCAGCGTCGGCGGAGGAACCACTCCCGACGGTGAAGCTGCGGAACTGCACCGTGCGCGCGAACCTCGGTCTTGAATACGGCGGCGGGATCCGCGTCGAGAACGGAGGCATCGATGTCGCCGACTCGTTGATTGTCGACAACACCGCACAAACGTACGGTGGCGGCGCGTACGTGACAGCAATTCCGGACACCTTGCCACCGGTCGCGCAGCGCGCCAGCGCGAAGTTCGTTCACTGCACGATCGCAAACAACGTCTCAGGCGCATCCGGAGCCGGCATTTACTGGTGCAATCTCACGACACGAACGTCGAGCATCATCCTCGACAGTTCCATCATCGCACTGAACGGATCGGGCCCCTCGGATCAAACCAGCCAGTTCAGCGGCGAGTATGTAACGGCGACTATCAGCCATTGCGCATTTCCGATCACGTTTGCCTCGTCTCACATATACAGCTCCGAGATCTTCGACGTTCAAGATCCCTATTTCGATCATGCCGATATCAACACTCCAGTCCTCAATCGAACCTATCACGTGCATCCATGCTCGCCGATCAGGGATCGAGGAGAACCCATCGCCGCAAACCTGCCGCTCGATGGCAAGGATGTCAACCACAACGACATCACGATGGAGTTGCTGCCCGACCGCATTTTCATAGCACGCATTCTCGACAGCGATTCGGTCATCGGTGCGCGAACCGATATCGGCGCGCTCGAGCACACCGATACTCGCTGCCTCGGCGATGCGAATGTCGATGGCATCGTCGACGCAGCGGACCTTGCCCTCTTGCTCGGTGCCTGGAACTCGCCGCCGCAGTCGACGTCGCCGCCACCCTGCGATATTGCGTACGCCACGAACCCTCCGACTGCATGCTTGTGCGTCGACTGGGATCGTGACGGCTTGATCGGCGCAACTGACCTTGCCGTGCTACTTGGCGCGTGGGGTAACCTCTGCGCGCCATGGAATCCCCAGCTACCGGGCAACATGATGCAGAGCGGCGGCGAAGAATCTGAAGAAGCAATTGAACCTGAAATGACGCCGACCGACCTCGCGTGGCTCTTTGACTTTAGTTCAACCGATGAACTGGCAGAGTGGCTCGGAACGCTCACCCCGGAAGCTCGACTTGAGGTGCTGAGCATGTTGGGGGGTTCATGAGACATTCTCGAACCTCTTTCGCAGGAGAAGTGCTGGGTGGCATCGTGGCGGTTAGCTTTGGATTCACGACCGACGCGAGCGCCCAGTGCTCGTATGAACTCAGCGTCGTACCAAAGCCAGCCGAGTGGTCGTCGATGTCGCTGACCGACATGAACAGCTCGGAGGTCGTAGTTGGCAGCTTCAAAACTCCGGCAGTGCTGTCGAGTCGAGCGTTCCGCTGGGACGCCGTGAATGGCTATGTCATGCTGGCCGCGCCCCCCGGGATCTACGAATGGAGAGCGGAGCGCATCAACGATTCTGGCATGATTGCGGGTCACGGTAAGCTCAGCGGCATCGGAAATACGTATGAGCAAATCATTGTTTGGTCGCCCACTGGCGAGCCAACGTTAGTCCCGCCGCCGACACCGATTCACGGATACGACGTGAACGCGTTGACGAATACCGGCGTCGTCGGCGGATATACAGAAACGGGTGTGCCAGAACTTCTGCCATTCCAATGGAAGGATGGGCGTTTTTTGCCACAGCCGCCCGGAATCGCGGGCCTGCACGTGACGGTCAACGACCTCACAAGCGACGGTCGATTCGGCGGGAGCTGGGTCGACGCCAAGTTCACCGTCGGCGGCGCGTACCTCGCCGACCCGCGCGGACTGACGTTCGTAGAGGCACCCGAGGGTTACAACAACCCGGAGTTCGAGGAGCTCAACCGCGTCGGGCACGCGGCTCTCGTAGCGGTCGCGCCTCCGCAAAACTACCACACGTTTTTTTGGGTCGACGGCGTGATGACCGACCTCGGCGTCTGGCCCGGAATGACGTCGTGTTACGTCGGCGATATGAACGACCTCGATCAATTGGTTGGAGGATGTCTGAACGCGAATCCGCCGAACTTCGGGACCATGGGCTTTCTCTGGCAATCCGGAACGATGTACGACGTCGCCGCGCTCGCGGGGGTTCCGCCCGGCATTACCAACAAGGGCGCGATGCGAATACTCGACGACGGGCGGATGCTGGCAGTCCTAACCGGTTTTCTCAACGCAGTGAACATCGGCATCATGCGGCCCATCACCGACCCCGAAGACATCACCGTCGACTGCAAAGTCGACATGCACGACTTGCAATACGTATTGAGTCAATGGGGACCAGTCACCGAGTATTCGGTGCGTCGCGCCGACGTCGATGGCGACGGTGTGGTCGGGCCGTTTGATCTTGGTGCCGTGCTTGGAGGGTGGACGGCGCGGTAGGGACCGGGCTATTGCTTGCGCATAATGATGCCCCGAACCTGCGTCGCGATGTGTACGCCAAGCAGTTCATGCGCGGCCTCGTCGATGTGCACGCCGTCGAGTTCGCTGGCCTTCACAATCGTGCTCGAATCAAAGAATGAGGCCCCGCATGTCGCGGCGATCGTCGCGTACGCGCTTGCGAGACCACGCGACGTTTCCGCAGCGCCGCGGAAGAAAAGCTCCATCGCACCGAGGGGTTTCTCAACTGGCGGCGGCGCAACGAGAAGGAACTTCGGCGCACTGCCTTCCACGCCGCAGCCGCTGCGCTGCATCTCCATCAAGAGCGAGTAGCACGACAGAGCGACGTCGGGCACCGAACGCCGATACGTTGCGATCGTGTCGTTCACGCCAAGCAGGACGATCACCACTGAGAGTGGTGCGTGAGTTTCAAGCAGCATCTGTGCGACCGATCGAGCGGACCGCATCGGAAAGAGCCAGCTCTCTGTTGCAACAGTCCGACCGCAAAGCCCCTCTTCGATAACGCGGGCACCGCCGGTCAACGTGCGATTCAGCTCACGTTGGAGCACGCCGGGCCAGCGCACGTGATACGGAAAGCGTGAGCCATCCCGCGGGTTCTGTCCCCACGTGAGCGAGTCGCCAAGGCAGAGAACCGAGGGAGCATCGAGAACGTTTTCAGGCGGAATTGGCATCACAAATACTGGCTGCCAGCGGTGGCACGAGACGCTAACCGACGCAGCTCATCGCGCCGCTTCAAGCATGCGCGCCGCACGAAGTAGTTTCGCCTCCGCGAACGCTGGAGCCTGAAGCTGCAAGCCAATCGGAAGTCGTTTGTCGCCGACGGACACCGTTCCGCCCGGGATAGAAATCCCACAGATGCCAGCGATATTCGTGTTCACCGTGTACACGTCACAGAGATACATCGAGAGCGGATCGCTTTTCTTTCCGATCTCGAAGGCGGGCGTCGGCGAGGTTGGACCTAACAGCACATCGCAGTGTTCAAACGCGCGGTCGAATTCATCCTTGATGAGCCGCCGCACTTGCAACGCACGCTTGTAGTACGCGTCGTAGTAGCCGCTTGAGAGCACGTAAGTTCCGATCATGATGCGTCGCTTGACCTCGGCACCGAATCCTTCAGCGCGGCTCTTGGCGTAAAGATCGAAGAGATCTTCGCCAGGTTCGAGCTTCGCACGGTGTCCGTAGCGAATGCCATCGAATCGAGCGAGGTTGCTCGACGCTTCCGCAGGCGCGATGACGTAATAGGTCGAGATGCCGATGTCCGTGAGCGGCAAGTCAATGTCGACAATGCGCGCGCCGAGTGAACGGTACGTCGCGATCGCTTTCTCGACCGCGGCGTTGACAGCCGGATCATTCGCGGTGCTCACGTACTGCTTCGGAAGTCCGACGCGCAGGCCCTTCAGCGGCTCGTCGAGTGTGGTCAGGTAGTCGTCGACAGGTTCGTCAGCGCTGGTTGAATCGTGCTTGTCGTAACCAGCAATCACCTGCAATACCGCTGCCGCGTCGCGCACGGATCGCGTCAACGGACCGATCTGATCGAGGCTCGATCCGAATGCAACCAGACCGTATCGACTCACACGGCCGTAGGTCGGCTTCAACCCGACAATGCCGCAGAGTGAGGCTGGTTGACGGATCGATCCGCCGGTGTCAGAACCGAGCGCGAAATCGCAGAGTTCCGCTGCGACAGACACGGCGCTGCCGCCCGACGATCCGCCGGGAACGCGCGATTCGTCGTGGGGATTTCGCACGACGCCGAAGGCGCAGTTTTCCGACGACGAGCCCATCGCGAATTCGTCGAGGTTAGTCTTACCGAACACGATCGCGCCAGCGCTGCGCAGGCGCTGAATGACGGTCGCGTCGTATGGCGATCGGTAGTTCGCGAGCATTTTCGACGAGCAGGTCGTCTTACCTTCGGTCGTCGCGATGTTGTCTTTCACGGCGACGGTGAGGCCGGTGAGCAATCCCTTCGGCGGCGCGCGATCGACAGCCTCGGCACGGGCGAGCGCGAGCTCGTCGAAGACCTCGCGGTACGCGTTCAGGCGCGGATTGCGAGCTTTCACGCGTGCGAGAATCTCGACGACGCTCGCCTTTGAAGACGCTCGACCAGCTGCGATGTCAGCGGCGTGACGAATCCGCTCCGATGGTGCGGTCGAAGTTGTTGTGGTCGCGGAAGTCATTACGCGATTCCCTCGCCAAGGACCTTGGGCACAGCGAGATAGCGACCTTCAACGGCAGGGGCATTCATTAGGAGATCTTCGATCGGCATGGGCGCGGTCGGGACGTCGTCGTCCAAGCGATTCGTCATCTTGGCAGCGTCGCTCGATGCGAACGGGTGCGCCATCGGCTCAACGTCGTCCACGTTGACTGCGTTGAGCTGCGAGATGTGTCCGAGAATCGCTGCAAGTTGCGTCCCGTACTGCTCGACCTCGTGCTCATTGAGACGTAGGCGCGCAAGCTTCGCGACGTGACGGACGGCATGGGGAGTCAGCGACTCTGGCGTTGACATGTACAAACGGTAACAGGACATCGTTTCGCCGGGGCGACTCCGGGGTGCCCTACACTCGTGACTTTTCGCCACTCGAGTCCGCAGAGCGAGTGCGACCGTTACTGCCGCGGCATCACCGCCCTCCATCATGAACGACACTCGCTTGGTCACGCTCTCTCGGTTTGTCCGCACGTTGGTTGGTATCGCCGCCCTTGCGATTGGAATCGCGATCACGTGGGCGCTCGTCCGCACGCGCCCCGAACCTGCCGCGCGACCGCCTGCTGCCGAGGCGATCCCGGTTGCCGTGGTCCAGACGCTCGACGCGCCGGTCGGGCGGCGATGGAAGGGTTACGGAACAGTGCGGGCTATCAACAGTGCAGACGTGCCCGCACGTGTTGGTGCGACCGTCGAATCGTTAGCTGACTCGTATCGCGAGGGCACGCGCGTCGACAAGGGCGAGCTGTTGCTGGTTCTTGATGACAGCGACTTTCGGCGGCAACTACAGATCACCGACGAGGCGCTCGCAGCGATCGATGCGCAACTCGCGCTTCTTGCGATCGACGAAACGACAGCGACGGACTCGGTGAAACTTGCTGAAGACGACGCGCGTTTCGCTCACGCCGACATCGAGCGCGCTGAGAGTGCGCGACGAGATTTGGCGCTCAATGACCGTGAAGTCGATCGCCTTCGGCAGATTGCAATTGCCGCAGATCGTTCCCTCATCATGGCCCGGGAGACGCGACAGAAGTTGCCAGCCCGCAAACTTCTTCTGAATGCAGAACGGGCTCGGCAAGTCTCGCTCAAAGAACTCGCGCAGCTCAACGTCGATCGCTGTCGTATTGAGAGTCCGCTCGTTGGTGTCGTACAGATTGCCGACCGCGAGATCGGCGAGATGGTCCAATCGGGCGCGCGGGTCGCCCGGGTCGTTGGACTGGACAAGCTTGAAGTCGAGATCTTGCTTCCGGCGAGTGCCCGGGAATCGCTGCGACTCGGAGACATCGCGTCGATCTTGCCCGATCGCGCCGAGGCCCGACCGTTCGAAGCGCGCATCTCACGGATCGCACCTGAAGACGATCCACTCACGCGGACGATGAGCGCGTACGCCGAGATCAGCCCGACACCGAACTCCGAGTCCAGACCGCGGGCAGGGCTCTCACCCGGACTTTTTGTTACCGCGGAAATCGCGTGCGCGGCAACCGGCGTGCGCACGCTAGTGCCGCGACGTTCGATCAACGAGGGCCACGTCTTACTCGTCGAAGGCGGACGCGTGCATCTCCATGAGATCGCGGTCGACTTCTATCTCACCGGCGCACCCGAAGGCGCTCCGATCGACGATCGCGAGTGGGCTGCGCTTCGCACCGCGCTCCCCGCGGGCACGATCGTTGTTCTCGACGGGTCGCGACGTTTGAGTGATGGAGCACGCGTCGTTGGCGAAACTGCGGCCGCGAGAACCGCGTCGCGCTCAGGTGCCCCTGAGTCGGCTCGGGAGGCGGCGCGATGAGAGGGCTGGTCGAGTTTGGCGTCAAGCGAACCGTTGTCATCAACCTGCTGACAATCGCGATCATTGCTGCTGGCATCTCATGCCTGTTCTCGCTGCGGCGCGAGTTTTTCCCCGAAGCGAACCCCGATCAGGCGCTGATCGCGATCGCATATCCGGGGGCGTCGCCGCAAGAAGTCGAAGAGGGGATGGCGCGGAAGATCGAAGACGCCGTCGCCGACCTCGATGGCATCAAGCGCATTCGTTCGAACTTGGCGGAAGGCGGCGGGACGGTTCTTGTCGAGTTGCGGCAGGGGACAAGCGCGCGGAAAGCGGTCGACGACATTCGCGTCGCCATTGACGGCCTGCAAGATCTGCCCGAAGACGCTGAGCGCATTCGCGTCACGGAGCTTGAGCCGAATCTGCCCGCGATTTTCGTTTCGGTCTTCACCGACGAGGGCGAGGGCCAGGCGAGCGAAGGCGCGCTCAAGCGCGCGATTCGTGACGTCGCCGACGATCTTCGCGCGCTGCCGGGCATGGGAAACATCGTGACGGTGGGCACGCGCAAGTATGAACTCGGCATAGAAGTCAATCCGTTCGAACTAAAGCGCGCTGGCATCAGCTTGGCGCAAGTCTCAGACATCGTGCGAGCGTGGATGGCTGAAGTGCCAGCGGGCACGCTGCGTACGCCTGAAGCGAGTCTTGGTGTGCGCACACTCGGAGTGTCGGAGACCGCCGAGGCAGTTCGTCGCATTCCGCTCAAGGCGACGACCGGCGGGCAGCTCCTAACAATTGACGAAATCGGAACTGTCCGCGAAGGATTCGCCGACGACCAACTTGTGCGCCGATTCAACGGCAAACCGTGCGCGAGCTTGATCGTCTTCAAGAAGGGCGAAGAAGACGCAGTCAAGATGGCCGAGCTGGTCCGCGGCTACGTCACGGCAAAGCGCGGCGAGCCGTTCGTGGATTCGTGGCAGAACCGCCTATTCGGCTCAGATCGCAAGACCGGCTACGAGGCAGGGCTCGCATCGACGGTCGTCATTCCGGGCGAGATCCGCTTTCACAACGACCTCGCCCGCATCATCGAGGGGCGACTCGATCTGCTTACGCGGAACGCAATTCAAGGGGCACTGCTTGTGCTCCTTGTGATGGTCCTCGTCATGAACGTGCGAGCTGCGGTGCGGGTCATGAGCGGCATCGTGGTCGCTGTCGCTGCCACGCTCGTCTTGATGAAGTTCACTGGCACCACGCTAAACCTCATCACGATGTTCGGACTGCTCATCGTGATCGGCATGCTCGCCGATGACGCGATCGTGGTGAGCGACAACATCTTGGCGCACTTCGGCCGGGGCAAATCGCCGGACCAGGCGGCAATCGATGGAACGACAGAGATCTTCTGGCCCGTCGTCGGTACGGTCTTGACGACGATCGTCGCGTTCGTGCCACTGGCGTATCTCGGCGGCCGGTTCGGCGAACTGCTTTCAGCGCTGCCGATCGTCGCCTCGGTAGCGTTAGGTTCAAGTCTTCTCGAAACGCTCGTAATTCTCCCCAATCACATGGCCGGGGTGCTGCGCAAGATGCAACGCCCGTCCCGTGGCAGATTCATCACGCAACGGTGGCGCCGCTTCGAGGAGTGGCGCGAACGGCGCGTCATGCCTTCGGTTGAAGCCCGCTACGCCGCGGTCGCGCACTGGTGCCTCGATCGGCGCTACCTCACCTCTGCTGTCACGCTCGCGGTGTTAGTCGTCAGTATCGGTATGGTCGCCGGTGGCCGTGTGCCATTCACGTTTCTGGCAGCCGATGACACTGAGACGCTGATCATCGACCTACGGCTGCCGATCGGTTCGCCGCTGGATTCAACGTCAGCAGTGGTGCGCCGTTTCGAAGAAGCCGCAAGAGCGCAGCCGGAAGTGAGCGCGGTCAATACAACGCTTGGGCAGAGCGCGAACTTTGAAACTGGTGTTCCTGACGCCAGCGCGACGCACGTCGCCCAGCTCTTTCTCGAACTCGTTCCGGTCGAAAACCGCGACCGTCGATCCGGTGAGGTCGTCACCGCAATTCGCGCGGCTGCCGGAAGTACGAATGACGTGGAAGAGATGCGAATATCGGAGATCACCGGCGGCCCCGCGGGCGCTGACCTGACCTTTGAGGTGCGCGGCGACGACCCGGAACTCATTCGCGCCGCAGCTGTTGAGCTCAAGTCGGCGATGTCCGAGTTCGAGGGCGTCTTCGATGTCACCGATGACGACTACTCATCGCAACGCGAGCTGCGGATCTCGCTGCGACCGGCTGCTGCCGCGCTTGGCTTCTCTGTTGCCGACGTAGCGCGCCAAGTGCGCGGCATGCTGTTTGGACTTGAAGCTCATGTCTACAGCGAAAATCGCGAGGACATCAAGGTGCGCGTTCGCCTCGACGAAGCGGCGCGCTCGCGCGTCGATTCGATTGAGGGTCTGTGGATCACGACCCAGCGCGGCCAACTCGTTCCGTTGAACGAAGTGGCGACGGTCAGCGAAGGCACGGCATACTCGGTGGTGCGGCGCATTGATCGGCAGCGCACGGTGACGGTCACCGGCGACTGCGGTCCCGGCACGAACCCGGAAGAAATCACGCGAGCCTTGCAGCCGACGATAGATCGGCTCTCGGCGCAGTTTCCGACGTTGTCGCTGCGTGAAGGCGGACGGCAGAAGGATCTCAATGAAGCGCTCGCGACGCTTCCACTCGCGTCGTCGGCGGCGCTGCTGCTTGTGTACGTGATTTTGGCATGGCTCTTCTCGAGTTACCTGCAGCCGTTAGCGGTGATGCTCGCCATACCGTTCAGCGTGATCGGCGTCATCTGGGGTCACTGGTTGCTCGGATACGACCTGACGTTTCTTTCGGTCATCGGATTTGTCGCGCTCGCAGGCGTCGTCGTGAACAACTCGCTGATCTTTGTTGAATTCTCGAACGCGGCGACGCGCCAAGGCATGCGCCTCGACGACTCACTGGTGGCGGCGGGACGACAGCGGCTCCGGCCGATCTTCTTGACTACTGTGACGACCGTCTTCGGACTGCTTCCGCTCTTGCTCGAGCAGTCGTTCCAGGCTCGATTCTTGATTCCCATGGCGATCGCGATCACTGCGGGTTTGGCGAGCGCCACGGTGCTCACGCTATTCTTACTTCCGGCGCTCATCGTCGTCATCGATGACTGCAAGGAAGTGCTGCATCGGTTGTGGTTCGGCACGTCGCGTGCCGCGCGAAGCAAAGTGCTCGAGGGCACCATCGCCGTCAAGTGACGCAGCTACACTCGTGCGATGGACGAGAAGAGCGCGAAGATGGACGCCGGTCCAGTTGTCGGCATCGACCTCGGCGGAACGAGTATGTCGATAGGTGTCGTCGATGCGCGCGGGCACGTTTTGGGTCGCGCGAAGCGCAAGACCAAGGCGTCGCTTGGACGCGATGCGGTGATCGCGAGAATTGTTGAAGGTGTGAGCCGAGCGTGCGATGACGCGAAGGTCGCGCTTGCGGACGTATACGCGGTCGGCATTGGCGCGCCGAGCGGCATCGACGTTCCAAACGGCGTCGTTATTCGCTCGGGGAATCTAGGCTGGGAGAACCTACCGCTCCGAGCGATCCTGCGCGACGCGCTCGGTAAGCCAGTTGTGCTCGACAACGACGTGAACGTTGCAGCGTGGGGCGAGTTTGCCGTCGGAGCCGCGAAGGGCCGCGAGCACGCGTTGGCGGTCTGGGTCGGAACCGGCGTTGGTGGCGCGCTCGTCCTCAATCGGCGCTTATTTCACGGCACGTTTTGGACGGCAGGCGAGATTGGACAAACGATCGTGACGCAGAATGGCGCGCCTGGCGCGACGACGCTGGAGCAGCAGTGCAGCAAAGTGGGGATCTCGATTTCGTTGCGGCGCCTGCTGCCGTTCCATCCAGACTCGGCGCTGCACATGATTCTGAAGGAGCGCGAAGAACTCGCCGCGAGCGAGCCCATGAGTAACTCATCGGTCGCGACGGCGTATCACGGGGGCGACGAGTTGACGACAATGGTGGTCGAGCACGCCGCAGACACGCTTGGACTGGCGATCGCGAACTGGATCACCATGCTCGCGATCGATATGGTCGTCTTGGGCGGCGGCGTCACGGAGGCACTGAACGCGCCATTCGTGAAACGTGTGCGGAAGAGCTTCCAGCACCATGTCTTTCCAGACGTTTGTCGAGGGTGCGACATTGTAACCAGTGTGTTAGTCGACGATGCTGGTGTGATCGGCGCGGCGATGCTTGCGCGGGCTCGGCTCGCGGAGGAGGTGCGTGGTGGTATTCATTCGTGATGTCGTTGGAGCTATCGATGCGATCGCTCCGTTCTCGTTGGCGGAAGCGTGGGACAACGTCGGGCTACTCATCGGTCGACCAGATGCGCCCGCGACGAAGGCGCTGCTCACAATCGATCTGTCGCTGGACGTGGTCGACGAAGCCATCGCGCTCGGGTGCGATGTCGTCATCGCGTATCACCCGCCACTCTTCCGACCGATCAAGCGCATCGTCGCGTCGTCGCCGGGCGAGCGAGCGATCCTGACACTCATCGAGCGGGGAATCGCAGTCATCTCGCCGCACACGGCGCTCGACGCGGCACCGGGCGGATTGAACGACTGGATCGCTGCGGGAATCGGCGCGGGTGATGTCCGCGCGCTCCAGCCTCACGCCAGCGTGCCGGCGACTGAAGAAACGAAGATCGTCACCTACTGCCCAGCCGGGTCAGTCGAGCGACTTCGCGATGGTCTATCGACGATCGGTGCAGGACGAATCGGCGCTTCCGAACGCTGCTCATTCGAGATCGCAGCGACCGGCACAGCGGCACCAGCGGAGCGTCCGGGTCAACTCACGCGGACCGATCACGTGCGGCTCGAGATGGTGTGTCCACGGTCCGCGCTCGCGCTCGCGATCGAGACGATTCGCCAGTTTCATCCGCACAACGAGCCCGTGATTGAACTGCATGCACTTGAGAAGCGACCGGAGCGTGGCTGCGGCGCCGGACGTCGCTTGACGCTTGATGCACCACTCCCGATCGAGAGTATTGCCGCGCGGCTGCGCGAGCTGTTCGGCGTCACGGCGCTGCAGTTCGCGCGTGCCGACGGCGCGCCAGCGCTGCATACGACCGTTGGTATCGCTGCTGGCTCGGGCGCGTCACTCGGCGACGCAGCTGTCGCGCAGGGATGCTCGCTCTTTGTGACCGGGGAATTGAAGCACCACGAGGCGCTTTCGCTCGCCGGGCTCGGCTGCTCCGTGCTCCTGGCCGGACACACAAACACTGAGCGTGGCTATCTACAGACGCTCGCGACGGTGATAGAGTCGCGGCTAAAAGGCTTTTTGTGCGTCGTTTCATGCCGCGATCACGATCCCTTCACGAATCTTTGACGAAACTGCTCAACGAAATTCTTCGATAGAGAAGTCGGAATCTTCTGGTGTACACGTCACGCGGAATTATGATTCCGCAGATCACCAGTGACGGGTCACCGACGCTTCGCCCGCGCCAGCGGGGAGGCAACGGCAGGATTGACCCCGAATGGGCTCAGGAGGAGCTTCGTGCCGGCAAAGGCTAGACGCGAGACGGGCCGGATCGATTCGCAAGGAACATCTCGAGCTAACGAGCGCGTGACTGTTCCCGGCAACCGAGCCACCGGCGCTACCAAGTCGCCTCAGTTCGAAACGCACCGGAACGGCGCTGCCGAGCCTGTTGAAGTGCGCAAGCACTTCGTGCTCGACACGAACGTGCTGCTGCACGATTCGAACGCGATTTTCAAGTTCGAGGAACACGAGGTCGTCATTCCGCTGACGGTCATCGAAGAACTCGACAAGTTCAAAAAGAACAACGACGAGACGGGGCGCAACTCGCGTGCTGTCATTCGCGCGCTGGACAAACTGCGAGCGAAGGGGCCGCTGTTCGAAGGCGTGACTTGGAACGAACAGGGTGGATCAATTCGCATCGACCGCTGCGATGCGATCGCCGCCCGAGGGTTGCCCTCGGCGCTTGACCTTCAAGTTGCGGACAACCGGATCCTCGCCGTCGCGCATGCACTGCACGCGAACGGGCGACGCACGATCTTCATCTCGAAGGACATCAACGCTCGGGTGAAGGGCGACGCGCTCGGAATTCCCAGCGAAGACTTCGAGCACGATCACGTCAACACTGACTGGCTTTACACGGGCTACGTGTTGATGACCGTGCCCGGCGCGGTCATCGACGACCTTTACAACGAGCGCCAGCTCGATCTCTCGGCAATTGTGGGTCGTCCAGCTCGCGCGCCAAACGGTGCCGAGCTTCCGGCGCTTGATCCGATTCCGAATCAATTTGTAGTGCTGCAAAACGAGGACGACGACTCGCACACCGGGCTCGCTCGCATCCTTGCTGATACTGGCCACCTCATTCCGGTGACCGGCCCGCGCAAACCCGTCTATGGCGTGATGGCGCGCAATCTTCAACAGACGATGGCGCTCGATCTCTTGCTCGACGACGAAGTGAGACTCATTTCACTCATCGGACCGGCAGGCACCGGAAAGACCTTGCTCGCGCTCGCGGCCGGATTGCAGAAGACGCTGAAGGAAGAGCGCTACGACAAGCTGTTGACCGCGCGGCCGATCATGCCGCTTGGGCGCGACATCGGATATCTGCCGGGCGATAAGGACGAGAAGCTCTCGATGTGGATGCAGCCGGTGTTCGACAACTTGGCGTATCTGCTCTCGACCCGCGGAAGTCATTCATCGGGCGACGCTGATAGTCGCAGCGCCGAGCAGCGTATGGATCAACTCATGACGACCGGCAAGGTCGTGCTGGAGCCGCTCACCTACATTCGCGGTCGCAGCCTCCCGCATCAGTTCTTCGTCGTCGACGAAGCCCAGAACCTGTCCCCGCACGAAGTGAAAACGATCGTGAGTCGCGTCGGCGACGGCACGAAGATCATTCTCTGCGGCGACATCCTTCAGATCGACAATCCGTATCTCGATAGTGCATCGAACGGACTTTCGCACCTGATCGAGCGGATGAAGGGCCAGCGCATTGCTGGGCACGTGACGCTCACGAAGACAGAGCGAAGCGAGCTGGCGAGTTTGGCGGCGGAGATTCTGTGAGAGGGAGACAGAGGAGTTCACGCGGAGGCGCGGAGGACGCGGAGAAGATGACTTAGAGTCGGCTCCGAAAGTTCGCGTCTGGCGGGTGTCGCCGCTCCTCTCCATATCGTCAAATACTGATCGGCGCGTGGATCGCGCAATGCGTCGTGCTGACGGTCCGCGCGGGCGGGCGCTTGTGGCTCTCCGTCGGCGAATACAGCCTGTGGCGAGTCTCGTGGCGCGAATCGTGTTTCGCCGCGACGGGCGTTGGCTGGTCGCATGGAACGTGCGAGCTGCGCTCGCGCTGCTCAGCCTCGGCACGCTGCCGCACTTCGATGGCTTCATCGCCAGCTAGAACGTCGCGCATTGGCGTGAGGTACTTGTTCGGGCACTGGACCGCGACTGAGTTGGCGCCGATGCAGCCGCTCTCATTCCGCCACATTTCATCAGGCGCGCCGCACCTGGTTTTCGCGATCGTCGAGGGGCATCCGGGTCGTCTGGCGACTCGGCGATCGCCCCTCGATTTGAAGGGTCCTGAATTTCGGAACGAACCGCGATGCAACCAAAGGCTCACATTCACTGGCTTCTGATGGGAGCGCTCACCACTGCGATCGCTGCCGCTGCGTTCGCAGACACACTCACGCTCAACACGACGAACCCGACTGGCGGCGGAGAATACGGCGACAGTGTCGCCCTCATCGGCGACATCAATGGTGACGGGTATCCCGACGCTATGGTCGGCGCGCCGGACGAAGACATCGTCGGCACGACCGAAGCTGGCCGCGTCTACATCTACAGCGGCAAGACTGGCGCTCTGATCCGGACCCACACGTCACCCTCGCCCGAGGTGGTCGGCTGGTACGGCGAGGTGTGCCTTGGGCTCGGCGACATCAACGGCGATGGCCGCGCCGATTACGCCATCGCGGCTCCGAATCAAGGAGCGGGTGTTGAAGGCGATCTTTATGTTTACTCCGGTTTGAGTGGCGCGCAGATCTATCACTTGAACGGTTGGTACTACCGCACGTTCGGCGAACTCGCACTCGTGCCCGACTGCACGGGAGATGGTTTTCCAGAACTCGCGATCGGCTACTCAGGCTCGGGAAACTACGCCAATGTGCGCGTCTATCAAGCAAAGAATGGAGTGCTGTGGAAGACGCTTACGAGCCCAATTCCCATGGGCGATCCGAGCTCGTTCGGTGTAGCGGTCGCTGGCATCCCCGACGTCACTGGCGACGGCAAGGGCGATGTCGCAGTCGGCGCGCCTGGGGCAGAGCCGGGATCGGCGCCGAGCGGCGCTGGACGTGTGTACGTCTTCAATGGCGCGACCGGTGCGCTGTACGACACTATCATCTCGCACGACGAGCAGACGCTCGGCCGATTCGGTTCAGCGGTCGCGGGCATCATCGACGTCTCGGGCGATGGCAAGGGTGACATCGTCATCGGTGCCGACAATGAGAAGGCCGATGGAAGCGCCACGAACGCGGGGCAGGTGCACGTGCACTCCGGCGCGACTGGTAATTGGATTCGCACGCTGAACAGCACTGATCCAACGAGTAATGGCGACTTCGGCGCAGCGATTGCGATCTCGGGCGATCTGACCGAGGACGGCAAACAAGACATTCACGTCGGCGCGGCCTTCGAGACCGTCTCGGGAACCGAGTCGGGACGCGTCTACGCATTCTCTGGCGCGACCGGCACGCTCATCTGGACGCGCAACGCCCCAGGCTCGACTGCGGAACGATTCGGCGACTCACTCGATGCTAGTCAAGACATCAACCAGGATGGACTCCCGGACCTGATCGTCGGCGCTCCGAGCACCGATGTCGGGTCTGATGCTGCCGCTGGCCGCGCATTTATGTATCGCACGCTGAAGAACGATGGCTGCGAGAACATCTCGGCTCCGCCGACTCCGGTCACGAATGGCACCTGGGACTTCACGACGGTCGGTGCCGGAACGACTGGTCCCGCCGAACCTGAGTGCCTTTCATCGAATGACGACCAAGTGAATTCCGACGTCTTCTACTCGTACGTGGCGACGTGCAGTGGCACGCTCACAGTTTCGACCTGTGACGACGCAGATTTCGACACGCGCATCGCGATCTACCAAGGTTGCGGATACACGTTCAACGGATTCTTCTTCCCCTGCAACCTCAACACGATTCTCGCGTGCAACGACGACTACTCCGGCTGCGCCGGGTTCACATCGTTCGTGCAGGTTCCGGTGACGGAAGGCAACTGTTACCGGTTCCGCATTGGTGGTTTCGAAACCGCTCAGGGCTCGGGAGTTTTCCATGTGAGCTGCGCGCAGAGTTGCTTGGGTGATATCAACGGTGACGGCAAGGTCGACGCGGCCGATCTCGCGGTGCTGCTCGGCCAGTGGGGGCAGAACGGGTCGGCGGACTTGAACAACGACAACATCGTGAATGGCGCTGATCTCGCGAGTATGCTTGGCGCGTGGGGTAACTGCTAAGTCATCACACAGAAGCTGCGGATCGCCGCAGAACACGGTGTTCGCGCTTGCAATCGTTGGAAGTGAGTACACCGTGGGGGAGTCGGCCCGTTCTTCGCCATAGCGGTGGCAAGGACGGGCCGGCTTCTTTTTTTTGGGTTCTTCCGGCGCTTTGGCGGGGTTGACGGCGAGCGAGCGCTCCGGGTGCCTGTCGGGCAGCGCGAAGTCGCAGGTCGGTTCCACTACCGACCAACGTTGCGGCGCTCAATCTCGGCCCGGTTGCCCCGACCTGTATCCGTAGCGGATCGTCCGCTGCTGATGCGATCAGCGCTGTCGTACTAGTGACAGGAGTCAGGACACTAGCAGTCCGTGGCGAAAGTGCTTCGGTAGCGAGAACGAGGATGCTGGCTCAGATGCCCAACTGTAGAGTGGGAGCCGCGACGCAGCTTTATCCGCAAGATACGGCAAGTCGCGGCGACGCCGCAGCTACCCAATATTGGGCGCTAACAACCTCGTTCGTAGCCCGAATGACTTTCGCCACGGGCTGCTCGGTCCCATCCGTTCAACGACGGGAATAAGCGGACGGCGTTCTTGACGATGTCGGTCGTCGCGGAACACAACGGCTTCTCGATCGCCGCGACAGATGTGGAAGTCATGGACGCGATTCTGTCGCTCGCGTCCCGGGCAATGTCAGAGTCGTAACTCGTGAGCTGGGTTTCGGCGCGGCTGATGAAGCGCGGGCGGTCTGGTTCCGCCTAGCGATCTGCGAGCTGTGCTGCCCACGCGGCGTAGGTCGGCATGAGCAAGTCGTTAGGCCGACGGCTTTCGTGCCATGGCCAATCGGAGAATGTCGTTTGCGCGGCGGGCGAGCACGGCGATCGGGAGTCCAAGAACCGCGCATCCCGCGAACTGGACTGGCCCCGAAACGGTGGACACGAAGACACAACGGCCACACTCACTCGAATGCATCTCAGCGGTCAGCGCTTGCGCGCTGAATGCTCGACTAAAACGTCAGTCCGAGGAGCGTCGTGCGCCTTGTGGCCGCCTAAAACTGCCGGGTCGGCGCATGGTTGCTCTCCAGAATGCTCCCGCGAGGCGAGCGCGGCTCCTGTCCGCGAGCGCCGTGCATCTGCCCTCGCGGAAGCGCGACAGCCACTTGTATGCGCTCTTGCGCGAGACGCCGACGAGACGCGGGGCCTCGGCGGCAGACGCGGCATGATCGACCACTAGATCCACCAGACGATGACGTTCAGACACGGCACATGTTTCCTTCCGCGGCATGCCGAGAGGATCGGCTGCGGCCGTGCGCCTGTCAGCCATGTGACCGGAACGTACCGCTGACGTCCCCCCGCCCACCATCGCGAGGCGCGATGGTCCCCCTCCCCCAATGCAGAGCATTGGGGGAGGATGCAGGCGGACTAACACGCGGGCCGTAGGACGCCGCCGCATCCTCCCCCAACGATTCGTTGGGGGGCGGGGGACGGCGGCGAAGCGAAGCGCAGCCGTGGTGGAGGGGGTGCGCCGCCTGACTGGACTGGCCCCGAAACGTTGGACACGAAGACACAACGGCCACACCCACTCGAATGCATCTCAGCGGTCAGCGCTTGCGCGCTGAATGCTCGACTAAAACGTCAGTCCGAGGAGCGTCGTGCGCCTTGTGGCCGCATCTGGAGTTGGCGGGTCGGGCGCAAAGGTGTGTCCGCGATGCGTTCCCCACGCAGCAGCGGTTTTGGCCGCCTAACTAGTGATTAACCCACACCGAGCGGGTACGTGCGCGGTATTAGGCAGGTCAGTCTAACACCGCAGCCTATTTCCGTCGGGAACGGCTAACCGCACGAAGAGTACCGAGCTGTGAGACCGGTGCTCGTACTGGACTGGTGCCACCAACACGGCGACTTCGACGACGGACTGTTCCGCGCGAGTCTGCCTCCCATCGAGCGACGTCACGTCACACCGTCGATCGTCGGACTCGACCACGGCGGTGCGCGTCCGACCGTCGGATTTCACCGTGGCAGTCGAGCGCCCACTTCAGGCAGTCCGTTCCAGCCGAACACGCCACCGCGCCTACATCCGCGCGATTGCCCACTCGCGCGCGGCGCGCACGGCGTCCGTCGTCTTGCCGGGATCTTTTCCGCCTGCTTGCGCCAGGTCGGGCTTTCCGCCGCCACTTCCGCCGCAAGCCTGAGCTGCGGCCTTCACCCACTCGCCAGCTTTGAGTCCCTTCGCGATCGACGTTTGCGGGCATGACGCAGCGATCGAAACCTTACCGTTGGCTTCGTCGGGCGAAAGGAACATCGCTGCAATCTCCGGTCGCTTCGCGCGAACCATGTCGAGGGCGACGAGGAGGGCTGCGTTGTCGGCGCTTTCGAGCACCGCAACGAGCGGACCGTCGCCGTGATGCTCTATCACCCCGCGGGCTTGCGTGACAACCACGTCGCGCGTCGCGCCTTCCGATTGCTTTCGCAGCGACTTCGCGCGCTCACGAAGCGGGTCGAGTGCGTGCTCAATTCGGCGCTTCGCTGTCGCCGAGAGCGTGAGCTGCTCGACCGACTTTGAGAGTTCGGTCCATTCGCTCGCGAACTCTGCGTCGCTGAGTTTGGCGGCAGCATTCGCGCGGCGCTCGCAGTCGGCGGCAGTTGCCTCGGCGGCGAGCGCAGCAACGCCGGTGATTCCCGACATGCGCCGGACGCCCGCGGCGAGACCGCCTTCTTGCAGGAAGATGAAGCGCCGCGCGTCGCCAGTTCTCGCGAGGTGCGTGCCGCCGCAGAATTCGACCGAGTGCCTACTGCCAAAATCGCTTGACGGTTGTGCGAGAAGCTGCGCGACTGGCGCGCCGATCGACACGACGCGCACCGGGTCGGGATAGCGCTCGCCGAAGACGGCGCGCAGACCCGCGATTTCCTTCGCTTTCGCTGTCGGTGCCTCTTCGGCGTACACCGTCAGGTTCTTCGCGATTTCGCCGTTCACAAGCGATTCGACCTGCGCGACTTCGTCCGCTGTCATCGCGCGGCCGAAGCTGAAATCGAATCGGAGCTTTTCGTCGTCGACGAGAGAGCCGCGCTGCTCGATGTCATCGCCGAGCGTGGCGCGCAGCGCCCAATTGAGGAGATGCGTCGTCGTGTGGTTCGATCGAACTCGCTCGCGCCGTTCGCGGTCGAGCGTGACGTTCGCGTCGTCGCCCGCACGAAGCGTGCCGTTCGTGACGCGGCCGAGGTGCAGCACATACTGTCCGACACGTTGCGTGTCCTCGATTGCGAAGATCGCGCCTGTCCTATCAATGCGAATCGTGCCTTGATCGCCGACCTGTCCGCCCATGAGCGCGTAGCAGCAGGTGCGATCGAGAATGATGGCGATGCGCTCGGCCGAAACCGTCGAAGACACGTTCGCGTGCTGGTCGAAGTCTTTGCCATTCCAGATCGCGAGCACGGTCGCCGTCGTCGGCTTACCGTCGAATTTCGCGGCGTCGTTCGTTGCGTTGACGTTCTGCGTTTCGAGGGCAGCGATCGCGTCAGGGGGAAACTGCATTCCGTCGTCGGTGCCGCCAGCGGATCGGCTCTTCGCCCGCGCCTCGTCCATCAACTTTTCGTAGCCCGCGACATCGACTGCGAGGCCGCGCTCTTCGGCCATCACTTGCGTTAGATCAACAGGAAAGCCCCACGTATCGTGCAGCTTGAACGCGTCTTCGGCAGTGACGGTCGTCGCGCCGGTCCGCTTCACGCGATCAACGGCTTCACCAAAGAGCGCAAGACCGCGCTCCAGCGTGCGACCGAATTGGTTCTCCTCTTCTTCGATTGTCGTCACGACCTTGGCGACGTTCTTGGTGAGTCCGGGGAACGTGTCACCGAGCACTTCAACCACGGTTGGCGCAAGATCCTTCAAGAACGCGCCACGCACGCCGAGCGTCTGGTGCCCGTGGCGTACAGCGCGGCGAAGAATGCGGCGCAACACGTATCCGCGCCCTTCGTTCGATGGCGTCGCGCCGTCAGAGATCGCAACAGTGAGACAACGAATGTGATCGGCGATGACGCGATAGGCGATGTCGGCGTGGTTAGTCATCGAAGCGCCATATGGCCGGGCGCCAGTGCGCTTCGTGATCGCTGCAAAGATCGGTGAGAACAGGTCGGTGTCGTAGTTCGATCGCTTGTCTTGCAACACTGAGACGAGACGCTCAAGTCCCATGCCGGTGTCGACGTGTTTCGCAGGGAGGGGCTTGAGCGAGCCATCCGACTCGCGATTGAACTGGATGAAGACGTGATTCCAGATCTCAAGCACATCGGGATCGCTCTGGTTCACGAGATGCGCCGCCTCGCGGCCGCCGATACGGTCGTAGTGGACTTCGGACGAGGGACCACATGGTCCGGTTTCGCCCATCTCCCAGAAGTTGTCCTGCATGTTGCCGGGCAGGACGTGGCTCTCGGGTAGGAATTGAAGCCACAGCGTTCGCGCTTCGGTGTCGGGCTCGAGCCCGGCCTTCGCGTTTCCCTCGAACCAAGTGACATAGAGGCGATTGGGATCAAGGCCGTACACCTTCGTTAGGAGTTCCCAGCCCCAGGTGATCGATTCTTTCTTGAAGTAGTCGCCGAACGACCAATTGCCCAGCATCTCGAAGAAGGTGTGGTGATAGCTGTCCTTGCCAACGTCTTCGAGATCGTTGTGCTTGCCACCAGCACGGATGCACTTCTGCGTGTTGACCGCGCGGGTGTAGGTGCGCTTGCCGCGGCCGAGGAACACGTCCTTGAACTGATTCATCCCGGCGTTCGTGAAGAGCAACGTCGGATCGTCGTGCGGTACGACGGCGCTTGATGGCGCGTCGGTGTGACCGCACTTCGAGACGAAGAAGTCGACGAACGTGCGGCGGATGTCGCGAGCGGAGCGGGGGGGTGTCATGGCGATGGGAGCAATTGGCCTTTGGCGGCGGAATGAAAAGCGGGCTAGCAGCCCGGGGCGAAAGTGCTTTGGTAGCGAGAACGAGGCTGTTGGCTCAGATGCCCAACTGTAGAGTGGGAGCCGCGACGCAGCTTTATCCGCAAGATACGGCAAGTCGCGGCGACGCCGCAGCCACCCAATATTGGGGCTAACAGCCTCGTTCGTAGCCCGAATGACTGTTGCCACGGGCCGCGAGTGTACCGGCCTGCGGTATCGTGCCGATCATGTCGCACCGCACGCACCGCACGCCATTTGTCGGCGGAAACTGGAAGATGAATACCGAACTCGCAAGCGCCGTCGAGCTTGCGGAAGCGATTTCGCGCGGTGTGTCTGAAGGCGCGGCGCCGGCCGTCGCGAAGACCGACGTCGCGCTCTTTCCCCCATTTCCTTATCTTCAAGCCGTCGGTCATGCGCTCGGGCATCGCTCGGTGATGCTCGGCGGACAAGACTGTTCGGCCGACGACGTCGGCGCATTCACAGGGCAAGTCAGCGCGAACATGCTGACTGATCTTGGCGCGCAGGCTGTGCTCATTGGGCACTCAGAGCGGCGACATGGACTTGGTGAAACAGATGAACTGCTCGCGCGGAAACTCCGAGTGGCGCTCGACTATGGACTCATCGGTGTGCTCTGCGTCGGAGAAACGTTGTCTGAGCGTGAAGCGAAGCGACATCTCGAAGTGATCGATCAGCAATTGCGTGAAGATCTCGCCGACATCGAGCCTGACGATCTGCGACAACTCGTCGTCGCCTACGAACCGGTGTGGGCGATCGGAACTGGTCGTACCGCGACACCGAGCGACGCGCAAACGGCGCATGCTCACGTGCGGTCGGTGCTCAGCGATCTGTTCGGTCACGAGCCAGCCGCTGCGATTCGCATCATTTATGGCGGCTCGATGAACGCTAAGAACGCGGTCGAGCTGCTCGGCCAAGCGGACATCGATGGCGGCCTGATCGGCGGGTCCTCGTTGAAGCCTGACGACTTCGTCGCGATCTGCGACGCGGCTGCTGCGCCGGGCTGAGCGGGGCGGAGCGGCGGTTATTGGGCGAGCCCGCCCGAGTCTGCGGTCGAGCCGCCAGCTTTCGAGCTCGCGGTATGATGCCCAATTCACTCGGAAGGGCCGCTCGCGCGACCCATCGCGGTGAGCTCGGAGCATCCATGGTCCTCTTCACAGTCTTCACGCTTCTCTTCATTGCCGTCTCGGTGGCGATGATCCTCATCATTCTCGTCCAGCGCCCGCAAGGCGGCGGCCTCGCGACTGCGTTCGGCGGGGCAGGTGGCGGCAACGACACCGCGTTCGGTGGTCGCACCGGAGACGCACTGACCGCAGCGACGGTCGGCGTCTTCACGCTCTTCCTCTTGCTCGCGATCGGCGTCAACATCACCGACAGCCCGGAGACGAAGAAGAGGGAAGCGCCAGCTGTGAGCGCGCCAACCGATGGCGCCGCGACGATGCCAGCAACGACACCAGCAGCGAC
>Ga0105044_10001242_pt1 | contig 33702 bp, 25 predicted proteins | sample MAT01_FD_78092 | JGI IMG/M metagenome (GOLD analysis project Ga0105044, IMG submission 78092) | Freshwater microbial communities from Lake Fryxell liftoff mats and glacier meltwater in Antarctica - MAT-01 | ecosystem: Environmental > Aquatic > Freshwater > Ice > Liftoff microbial mat | place...
AAACCATCTCTTGGCTAGGAAACCGCCCAGGCGGTCAGGCTTGTCAGCGGGTTCCAAAGGATGCCGAGAGCCAACAGCGCCAGCGACAGACCCACGACGTAGAACGCGACGCCGATAGTGGTCGGTCGGGGCGGCGTGTGATCCTCGGTGGCATCTTCGAGAATCATCACTCGCACCACGCGCAGGTAGTAGTACGCGCTGATCGCCGTGTTCAACGCTCCGATGCCCAGAAGGGCGGCGTAGAAGATTCCAAGATTCGCATGGCTCGCGTCCCGGCTCGCGGACCACAGCGACGCGAACACCTGGAACTTCCCCGCAAACCCCGCGAGCGGCGGCAATCCCAGCAGCGAGAGCAGGAAAACCGTGAAGGCGACAGCTAGCACAGGCGAGCGAGTGCTGAGCCCGCGGAAGGCGTCGAGATCCTCCGAGCGAGTCTGGTTTCGCACGAACGCGACGACCGCAAAGGCGCCGAGGTTCATCAAGACATACGCTGCCAGGTAAAAGAGCACGGCAGCCGCGGCGTCGCGGCGGAGGGTGGCCAGGGCGAGCAGCATGTAACCCGCGTGAGCGATCGTCGAGTACGCGAGCATCCGCTTCAAGTTGTTCTGGCTGAACGCGGCCAGGTTCCCGAGAGTCGCGGTGACCGCAGCGACGATTCCGATCACAACACCGATCGCCTCGGGCCCCTTCAGCATCAGCAGCACGCGCGCTGTCAGCGCGATCGCCGCCGCCTTGGAGGCCACGGAGAGAAAGCCAGCGACTTCCGCCGCGGCCCCCTCGAAGACATCCGGGCACCAGAAGTGGAAGGGGACGGCCGCCAGCTTGAACGCGAGGCCGACGAACAGAAAGGCCACGCCCACCGCGGTCGCGAGGTCGAAGTTCGGCCCCGGTTGCAAGTGGCCCGCCGCGTGGGGCAGCACGACGGCGAGCGAGCCGCTGCCCGCCATGCCCGCGAGCAGGCTGATGCCGTAAAGCATCACGCCAGACGCCGCGGCCCCGAAAACGACGTACTTCAGTGCGGCTTCGCTTCCCCCCCGGCGGCCTTTCAGGAAACCCGCCATCGCGTAACTGGGCAGGCTCGCCATCTCCACGGCGATGAACACCATCAGCAGATGGTTCGCCTCGGTCATCAGCATCATGCCAAGCGTCGCCCCGAGCAGCAGCGTGTACAGGTCCGATGAATCCTCACGATCGGGAATGCCGGTGAGGATCGTGAGCGCGACCGTCAACAACGACGCCAGAAGAATGACAGCACGCACGTAGAGCGAGAAGGGATCGGAAACGAGCATCCCCGTGAACAGCGGGATCGTCTTCGCGCAGTCGCTACTGTTGCGGGCTTCGACGATCTGGACGCAGGCGAGCGTGAAGGCAACGCCGACGACCACCAGAGCCGCCGCGGCAAGGTGAACGCGATCGCACGCTCGAACGAGGCGAATCAGGAGCATGCCGACGATGCCGAGGATCAACGCGAGTTCCGGCGAGAACAGGCCCACATCCAAGCTGAGGGCCTGCTGGATTCGTTGAATCTGTTGAGCGGACGGTATCATTCCTCAGGCCGCTCCGAAGGTGGGATAAGTGGTTAGCGTACCGTCGGCCTTGATTCGCGGACAGTGGCCAGTCCTTAACCAGAGCGTCCGCCTTTGCAGGCCGGAGGCTATTGAGAGACGCCAGGCCCTTTTGTGGGACGGGTCGGTTTTCGCGCCGGGGCTCGGGCGGCATCGATCGACGCGACGTGCTCAAAGGGTCGGAAGTCAGGCAGGCCGTCCTCGCCGAGACCGGCGAGTAGGCGGATCTTTTGCTCAGCACCTTGAAGCTGCCCGTAGCACTGGCGGAGCAAGGCGATTCCGCGTTCGTAGCGGGCGAGGGATTCCTCAAGGCTGGCGGTGCCGTCCTCGAGATCGCGGAGAATCAGTTCAAGTTCGGAGAGCGCATCCTCGAAACGGATCGGAGCAGCGTCAGCGTTGGAATTCGAGGGTAGCATGGGTTGTTCAACCGGTGAGCCGCGAGGCGGAATCTTTGAATACGAGTGCGAGCCCAGATGCCATGAAGTGCGATCGTGCCGCACTCGTTAAGGCGATAAGCAGGAAGAGATTTACCACAGAGTCACAGAGATCACAGGGAGGAAGACAAAAAACAGGTGGTGCGTTCGACAAGGATAACGCTGTCGAACGGCGCCAGAACGCTGACAGATCCTTCCTCGGAATCCCTTCTATCTCTCACTCTGAACTCTGCGTCCTCTGTGACTCTGTGGTAAGTTTCTTTCTTCCGCTCGCCTAAGGGGTTGTTCGTCGGACTTCAGAAACGATCTCGCCCTGAGCCAGTCGCGTGATGATCTGGTCGCCGACGTTGACCTCATCGGCCTTGCGGATCAGTTTCCGACTCTCGGCCTGATGTGTCAAGCTGTAGCCGCGATGAAGCACCTGAAGCGGGCTGAGCGTCTCGAGCCGGGCGGCGAGGGCCGCGAGGCGGTCGGCGTTGCGGCGTTGCCGGGCCGTGACGGCTCGCGTCATGCGGGTGGTGATGTCATCGAGTTTCTGCTCCAGACTGCGGAAGCGTTCGACCGGTCGGCGAAACACCGGGCGAGCCGCGATCTGGTCGAGCCGTTGACGGGCGATCGCGAATCGGCGAAGCATCGCGTCGCCCATGCGTTCGCCGACCGCGAGCATCTCGCCTGCGAGTTCACGGCGGTTCGGCGTCAGCGCCACCACCGCCGCGGAGGGCGTCTCGGCGCGATGATCCGCCACCAGATCCGCAATGCTCACGTCCGTCTCGTGGCCGATCGCTGCGATGACCGGCACCGGCGACTGGAAGATTGCATCCGCAAGCACTTCCTCGTTGAACGCCGCGAGGTCCTCGGTGCTGCCACCGCCGCGGCCGAGCACGAGCGCGTCGAGTCGGCAGACCTTACGTGCGTGAAGCGAGCCCAGCGTTCGCACCGCGGCGGCCAGTTCGCGACCGGCCCCGTCACCCTGCACCCGGCTTGGCAGCACAATCAGTTCCGTCAGCGGCCAGCGCTGGGCGAAGAGTTCGAGCATGTCACGTATCGCGGCCCCCGTGGCGCTGGCGACGAGGGCCACTCGCTTCGGAAACGTCGGCAGCGGACGCTTGCGCCGCGGATCGAAGTAACCGCGAGTGAGGAGCTTCTCCTTGAGTTGCCGCAGGGCCAGCTCCGCCGCACCAACGCCCTTCGGCTGCACCTCGGCCACGTTGAGCTGGATATCGCCTCGAGACGTAAACAGGCTCACGCGGCCGCGAGCCAGCACTTGTAAACCTTCGCGAAGGTCGAAGCGAAGACGCAGGTTGGCCCCGCGGAAAAAGGTGCACCGGATCAGCGAGTTCGCATCCTTCAGGCTGAAGTACATGTGCCCGGACGAGGCGAGCGTGAAGGACGTGACTTCACCCGCCACCCACACGTTAGGGAATTCCCCTTCGAGCAGGTTTCGCATCATCTCCGCGAGTGCGGAGACACTCAGAATCTCGGTATCGGTGGGCATGTCGAGGATTTATTTCACCTTGGCGACGATCAACGGATCCCCCTGCTGATCATACATCCACTGCACGAGTTCGACATCACCCAGCCCGGATCGATCGTGCCACTCCGGCTCTCGCAGAAGCACATACGCCGGCCTGGGCAGCGTTCGAGGATCACGGCAACGCAGGGCAGGGCGGCCGAAGTAAAAGAGCACGCCCTCATCCTTCAGTCGTAAAAGATAAACGGGTTCGCCGGGCGGAATCAATGTCCGTAGGGCCAGGCCGATCGGTTCCGCGTTTCGCTTCGAGGCCCGCTGGGGAACGACCACCTCGACGAACACGATCTTGGCGATGAGCCAGAGGACGAGAAACGCGACGACGGCGATCTTCGCTCGTTGAAGTCCGGTCGCCTCGCATCGCCGCAGCCAGGCCCACAGGCCCATGACGCCAAGCCCCATCAAGGCTGGCGAGATGGGCAGTGCATACCGAACATTGTGGTTCGGCACGATCGCCCAGAAGAGCAAGCTCGGCCAGGCCCAGCAGTGCAGGAAGCGCAGCAGCGATCGCCCGGCATCATCCCACTGTTGAAAGAATCGCGGCCGCAGCGTCGCCAGTGCGAACAGCGACAGCGGCAGATGAGCCGCCCACACCACCAGCGGATAAGTGGCGACTTCGCCCCACGGATATCCCTTGGCCTTCGGCGCGGGATGAAAGCGATACGAGGCTTCGCTGCGAATCGTGTCGACGAGTGTCGACCAGCCGACATCGTTCGCGACCGCCAACGCCCAGACGCCGCACAGAGCGACCGCCAACGAGGTTGCAAGCAGGAACGGCCACGACATCAGCACGCGAAGCTGCCGTTGCCAGATCAGGAAGGGCAGCAGGGTGAGGCCAAAGAACGCGGGGGCTGTCCACTTCGTGAGCGTTCCCAAAGCGAGGCACAGCAGCGAAGCCCCCCACAAGCCAGCGCGTGGCACGGGTCGAGCCTTGGCGTCGATCGCCCGATAGGCTAGCACGAGCGACGCCGTCACCCAGCCCAGCAGCGACATGTCGATCTCGGCGCTCGGCACCTTGTCCAGCCATAGCACCGATGTCGGCAGCAAGAACCCCGCGAGCCAGCCGGCGTGATCCCCGAGCACTCGCCGAAACAGCCCCGCGACGAGCAGCACGGCCAGGGTCGCCGCGATCACCGAAGGCACTCGCGCACTCGCGGCCGTCACTTCACCGAAGGGCAGGCTGCACAGCCCGATGGCGACATATTGACCCGGCGGTTTCGTGAGGAACGGTTCGCCGTAGAGCACGGGGAACAGCCAGTGCCCGCGAAGGCACTCCGCTCCGATGATGGCCCGCAGCGACTCCGTGCGATACAGCGGCCCGGCGTCGAGGCCGTAGACAAAAAGCACCAGGCACCAGACCGCAAGGATCACGTATCGCCCCGCGATTGCGATCGGTGCATCCCGTCCGACGTTGAGCGTGGCGGCCCACGGTCGGGTCACCGTGGGCCACATCATCAGGCTCATCACACTGCCTCGCACGCCAGCCCGAACGTTGCCGCCACCGCTGCGTTCGTCACGGCGCCGGCCCGGATGTTCACGCCCGCGGCCAGGCCCACGTTCTCCTTCACCGCACGCAGGGGCCCCTTGTTCGCCAACTGCAACACGTACGGCAGCGTCACGTTCGTCAGCGCGTAGGTGCTCGTGCGGCCCACCGCTCCGGGCATGTTCGTCACGCAGTAATGCACGATCTCGTCCACGATGTAGATCGGCTTCGCGTGGGTCGTCGGCTTGCTCGTCTCCAGGCAGCCGCCCTGATCGATTGCCACGTCGATCACCACCGCTCGCGGCGGCATCAGCTTCAGGTTCTCACGCGTCACCAGATGCGGCGCTCTCGCTCCGGGAATGAGGACCGCCCCGATCACCAAATCCGAGACCTTCAGGCAGTCCAGGATGTTGTGGCGATTGCTGAAGAGCGTCGTCACGTTCGGCGGCATCACGTCGTCGAGGTAGCGTAAACGATCGAGATTCACATCCAGGATGTACACATTCGCGCCGAGCCCCGCGGCCGTCTTCGCAGCGTTCGCGCCGACCACGCCGCCACCCAACACCGTCACCGTCGCCGGGGCCACGCCGGGCACGCCCGCCAGCAAGATGCCGCGACCCTCCTGCGGCCGCTCCAGATACTTCGCCCCTTCCTGGATGCTCATCCGCCCCGCGACTTCGCTCATCGGCGTCAACAATGGCAGCGAGCCCTTCGCGTCGCGGATCGTCTCGTACGCGATCGCCATGATCCCCGAGGCGAGCACCGCCCGCGTGAGAGTCTCATCCGCGGCGAAGTGGAAGTACGTGAACACCGTCTGCCCGGCCCGCAACGACGGCCACTCCGTCGGCAGCGGTTCCTTTACCTTCACCACCAGGTCCGCGCGAGCCCACACCTCCGCACCCGTCACGATCTGGGCCCCCTGAGCCAGGTACTGATCGTCCGTAATGCCGCTGCCCAGCCCCGCGCCGTGTTGAATCAGCACGGAGTGGCCAGCCATCGCAAGTTCCTCGACGCCGACCGGCGTCATGGCCACGCGATACTCGTCCGGCTTGATCTCTTTGGGAACGCCCACAATCATCGCAGCACCTCCTGAGGGACGTATTGTTCCGCTGAATACGCCTCGCGATCAAGGGCAACTTGTGGAGTGGGGGCTCAGAAATGCGAAGCGATGAAGTTGAAGTTGAGATGTCGCTTTGTTGGTCGGGTCAAGTGTCTGACCTCGCCCGTGTCACGGTACCAACCCCTTCGGCGGCGGAAGTTCGGACGTCCCCGGTTGCGGCAGCTCGTACACTGGCGGCGGAAGTCCTGGCACCAGGGCCGGCGGTTGAAGACCTGGCACCGTTGCCGACGGCGTTGGAGCCACGCCCGTGACAGGGGGCGGAAGATTCGGATTCGCATCGCGAGATCGCGCACTGACCAGCGGGCGAACGGACACATCACGATCCGCCTCGAAGCTGCGGCCATCGAGCGTGGTGAGGCGGGCCGCGATGCGGATACGGTTCGTGGTCGGAGCCGTCTGCCAGGGCAGCACCACAGAATACCCGTTGTTGAAGAGCCCTGACTTCCATTGCGGTCGGAGTTTCTCCGCGGAAATGTCCCACTGGCCGATCGACGTTTTGAGCCCCTGTTCGTCGACCTGCCAGGCGGCCACGGTCAACTTCGCGGGCACCTTCACCGGCGAACCGTCCTCATCCTGAGGCACCACCACCACCATCAGAGCCTCGTCGCCGGGGCAGTTGTCTTCGTCGTAACCGCCGGTGCCGCGACCCAGGATGATGTCCTTGACGAAGATCCCCGGGGCCAGCGAGGGCCGTGTCTGCCCCGTGAGGCAGCCGGGCCCGGCCTGCCCTGTCGATTGCAGTTGCTGCTCGTAGGCCCGGTTGATCACGCGAGACTGTTCGAGCGAGCCGCGAAGTTCTCGCACCTCTTCGTTGCGGGTGCGAAGCTCCGCTTCGATCAGGTCGTACTTCTGATTGGATTTGCAGCCTGCAAGAATGGCGCAGGACGCCGAGAGCAGCGTGCAGGAAAGCACGAAGCGAACGGTCCTCGAACGGGTTCGTTCGCTTCGATCAATGTCGGGCTCGCGGTGTTCCATCCGTGTGGCTGCTCATGGTGGGGCCGAAGTCCACCTGCCGATCCCTGTTCGGACCTCGGCAGGTTGGTTGGTTCCCCCCATCGCAAGCCTGGCAAGTCGGGACTTGCCGCACGGCTTACTCGCTCTTCGGGGGGGCCGGCAGTCGTTCGAGAACCTTGTCGATCAAGCCGTAGCTCTTCGCCTCCAACGCGGACATGAAGTTGTCGCGGTCCGTCCCCTTCTGGATCGACTCCAGGGTCTGACCGGTGTGCTTCACGAGAAGCTTGTTCAAGGTATCCTTGGTGCGAAGGAATTCCTTGGCATGAATCAGAATCTCGGTCGTCGTCCCCTCGGTGCCAGCGAGGGGCTGGTGGATCATCACGCGGGCGTTCGGCAGGGCGAAGCGCTTGCCGGCGGTTCCGGCGGTCAGCAGCATCGCCCCCATGCTGGCGGCCTGTCCCATGCAGTACGTCGCGATGTCGCAAGGGATGAACTGCATCGTGTCGTAGACCGCCATCCCCGCGGTCACGCTGCCGCCGGGGCTGTTGATGTACAGGCTGATGTCCGCCGTCGGGTTGTCGTGGTACAGAAACAACATCTGGGCCACGATCAGGTTCGCCATGTCGTCCTGGACCACCCCTTGCAGGAAGATGATCCGGTCCTTCAACAGCCGACTGTAAATGTCGTAGGCTCGTTCTTCACGGCCCCGGCTGTCGATCACCATCGGAATCAGCGGCATCGTCGATCCTCCGGGCAGACGGCCGCTCCCTTGAGAATCGGCAGCACGTCCGCGTGGAATGAATAGGAATGGATGGGTGTCGCTCCGCGTCGTCGGCTGCGAGTGTCAGTCTCGGCGCCCGCGATCGATTCCCGATAACCCTCACGATCGATTCGATAAGGGTCTACTGCCTTCTTTTCCCTGGCCTCTGTCCTCTGTCTTACTTCTTCAAGGCCGGGTCGCCTGGCTTGCTGAGCACTTCGTCGACGAGGCCGAACGCTTTGGCCTCATTGGCGTGGAAGTAGCGGTCGCGGTCGCTTTCCTTCGCGATGACTTCGAGGGGTTGGCCCGTGTGCTTCGCGAGGATCTCGTTAAGCCGTTCGCGTTCCTTGAGGATCTCCGCCGCCTGGATCTCGATATCCGACACCTGGCCGCCCACCTGGCCGTAAGGCTGGTGGATCATCACCTTCGAGTTTGGCAGGGCGTATCGCTTCTTGGGCGTGCCGGCTGCGAGGATGATCGCCGCACCGCTCGCCGCGATGCCCATGCAGTACGTGCTGATCGGGCATTCCATGAACTGCATCGTGTCGTAGATCGCCAGGGTCGCGGAGACTGATCCGCCGGGGCAGTTGATGTACATGTGGATTTCCGCGTTCTTGTTCTCGTACTGGAGGAACAAGAGTTTCTGGATCGTGATGTTGGCGAGGTAGTCGGTGATGGCCGGGTTGCCGCCAGTCTCGGGACTGCTGCCGAGGAAGACGATGCGGTTCTCAAGGAGGAGATCGCCGAGGGTCATCGTCCGCTGCCGGGCGTACGTGCCTCCGCGCTGGACTGACGGGCTGGTTGGACCGGTCGAGGCTTGGAGATCGAACATGAAGGAGCCTTTCAGGTGGTCAGGAGCCAGGGTCCGGAAGCCCTTGTATCGAGGGCGTGACCACTCACTCCTGGCAGGACGATCGATTGGGATAGTGTACGTGGCTCGTCAACGGGGGGATGAGATTCGTTTCGATTCGTCACGGTCCGTTTCGCCGCGACGCGGAGCCTTCGGAGCGGAATGCTTGGTGACTCCCGCACTCTGCTCCGAAGACTCCGCGTCGCGGCCAAGGGATCTCGTGGTTTATCCTTCGGCGCTCGGCGGGGCGACGCCTTCGCTGCCGGGGACGAGTTGCTCGGAGGAAGTGGACACTTCCGGTTCCTGCTCGGCCTGCGTGAGTTCGTAGTCCTCGTACGCCGCGGTGGAGAGGACCAGGTCGAGCGCCTTGCGTTCGAGCAAGTCGGTGGCCAGGGCTTCGATGAGGTCTTCCTTCTCGAAGCGAGCCTTCACCTTGCGAACGTTCTCGCCGCTCTGGTCGGCAATCCGTTCGAGTTCGGCGTCGATGTCCTCGTCCTCGATCTCCATCTTCTCGACTTCGGCAATCTTCTGGAGAACGAAGTGCTCCTTGAGAGCCGCGGCGGTGCTGCGGAGCGCATCCTGTTCGAGAAGGCGGGATCGGCCGCGGATCTGCTCGTCGCTGAGGCCGGCGGAGCGCATCTCCATGACCTTGCGGGACAGCGTCTTGCGGACCTGTCGGCGGAGCATGTCCTGCGGCAGTTCCCAGTTCGCCTTGGCGGCCAGGAGTTGCAGCACCTGTTGGCGGGCCGACTGACGCTGGATGTATTCCAGCCGGCGATCCAGGATGCTGCGAGCGAGTTCCGTGAACTGATCCGGCGAGCTGATCCCAAAGCCTTCAAGCAGGTCGTCGGTGAGTTCCGGCAGGCGGACCGTCTTGATGTCCTTGACGTGGAAGGCGGCCTGCACGGTGACGCCGCGAAGATTCTCGTTCGCCATCTCCTGCGAAAGCTTGATGCCCACCATACGGGTCTCGCCCACTATGGCCCCGACCATGACTTCACCGAACTTGTCGGCCACGCCGTCCGAAAGGGCCAGTTGCTGCTCGACCTTGACGCGAACTTCTTCAAGCTTGTTCAGTTCACGGTCGCCAAAGGTGATGACGACATCCGAGGTCAGCAGGTCGTTCAGAGCGACCGTCGGGGCGTCGCCTTCCTTCGGTACGGTCTGCCCGTGCGGTTCGAGAAGGCGGCGTTTCTCGGTCTCGACCTCGGCATCCGAGTAGGTGTGCGTCGGCCGGCGGAGCGTCAGGCTCTTGTACTCCGGCAGGTCAAACTCGGGGCGGACCTCGATATCGAATTCGTACACCAGCGGGCCTTCCGCCGGGATCATGATCGCGAAGGGATCGAGCTCCGGCGGGGACAACGGCGAGATCGTCTGCTCCTCGGCGAGCTGTTCAAGGCTCGCCATCAGCACGGACGTCTTCACTTCCTCGGCGACCTGCTTGTAATAACGCTGTTCGATCATCTTGCGGGGAACCTTGCCCGGGCGGAAGCCCCGGACGGTGGGTTGCTCGCTGCGAACGAGTTCCGTGAACTTGGCGTGGAACTGCTTGTCGATGGCGTCACGTTCGACGGTGACCTTGACGTGCTTCCTGCACGGGCCGACATCCCTGATCTCAACGGTCTGCGGCAGCTTCTCCATCGGCTGGGAAACAAGAGACTCGACCGCGGCGATTTCCTCGGTGGTCGGCTCGGGAGATTCGGCAATTTCCGTCTCGGTGGACATCGGCTTCGTCCTCATGGCGTACAGTCAGGCCGCGTTCGACCCGAATTGGACAATCATTCTAGGAAAATGGACGGGTCGGGAAGGTGCCGTCCCCCGGATTTTGGTCTGCCTGCCTCTCGCGAGGGAAGATTTTTCACTACCTTCGCGGTCGAATCGCGTTATTCTCAATGTGTCCTCCCGTCCACGATCTTCTTGTTTCCGCTGGTCAGGACCTGCCATTCACCCACTCCATTCGCCCTGCTGGAAGGTTTGCGATCATGTCGATGCTCCCGTGCACGTCCATTCAATATGCCTGGTTATGCGTGGCCGCCCTGTTGCCGAGTGCCGTCGCCGCGGGGGATTCCACTTTCGATTCCCAGGTGAAGCCGCTGCTCGCGAAGCACTGCCTCGGCTGCCACAACGAGATGAAGGCGAAGGGGAAGTTTCGCGTGGACCTGATGATGGCGGACTTTGAAAAGACGGAGAGCCGTGAACGCTGGGCCCTGGCTCTGAAACGAATCCGCGCCGGCGAGATGCCTCCCGAGGATGTAACGACCCGGCCGTCGGGTTCCGAACTTCAAACGCTCTACGCCTGGGCGGGCCAGCAATCCAAGGCGGCGGCAGCAAAGCGCGCGGCCGAGGGGCGGGTCGTGCTACGAAGGCTCAATCGCGCCGAATACGAGAACACGGTTCGCGATCTCCTCGGCGTTCGCGTCGATCTCAAGAGCCAGCTGCCCGCGGATTCCTCGGCACATGGATTCGATAACGTCGGCGAGGCCCTGCACACGTCGTCCTTCCTCATGGAGAAGTACCTCGAAGCCGCGGACACGGCACTCAATGTTGCCATCACGAACAAGCCCCAGCCGAAATCGACCGTGACCCGTGTCTCGCTCAAGGAATGTCGGCCCGTCCAGCACACCATGGAGGACGTCTACAAGATTCTCGACGATGGCGTGGTCTGCCTCTGTTCGTCGTTGTGGCATACCGTCTATTTCTCGAAGTTCTATCCCTCGGAGCGAGGTCTTTATCGTTTCCGTATCTCGACCTCGGCTTACCAGAGCGATGGCAAGCCGATCACGTTCCGCGTCACCGTGTCGGGCGGTCAACTCTCCGGCAAGAGCGGGCTCATCGGATATTTCGACACGCAGCCGGGGAAACCGACCGTGCTCGAGTTTGAACAATACATGGAGCCGAAGACGACGATCACGCTCCTGCCCCATGGCTTGCAGGGTGCTCAGGCGGTGAAATCCGTGGGCTCGGAGAAGTATAGCGGCCCAGGCTTGGCGGTGCAGTTTCTGGAAGTGGAAGGCCCGCTGAACCCGAACTGGCCGCCGCTGCCGCATCGTCGGCTCTTCGGGAATCAACCGCAGGGCCCGGCTCCGGAATACAACCAGAGCACGCGCGTCGAGATCACCTCGAAGAGCCCGGCAGCCGATGCCGATCGCATCCTTCGCAGCTTCGTTCGCCGGGCCTTCCGCCGAGCGGTGACGGACACGGATTTAAAGCCCTACCTCGATCTCGTGGAGGCAAAACTGGCCGAGAAACGCACCTTCGAGCAGGCGATCCGTGCCGCGTTGCTCTCGGTGATGGTGTCGCCCGAGTTCCTGTTCTTGCGAGAAACGAAGGGAATACTGGACGACTTCTCGCTCGCGAGTCGCCTGTCGTACTTCCTCTGGAGCACGATGCCGGACGACGAACTTCTCGGCCTCGCGGAGCAGAAGAAACTCTCGCACCCCGAGGTGCTGAAACAGCAAGTCGAGCGGATGCTCAAGGATTCGCGGTCCGTTGCGTTCACGGAGAACTTCGTCGGCCAATGGCTCGGTCTTCGCGACATCGATTTCACGGAGCCGAGCCAGCTGCTGTATCCGGAGTTCGATCACATGCTGAAGGTGAGCATGTTGAAGGAGACGGAACTGTTCTTCGCGGAGGTGCTCCAGGAGAACCTGAACGTGACGAACTTCCTGGCGTCGGACTTCTCGATGCTCAACGGGCGACTGGCGAAGCACTACGGAATCGAGGGGGTGAACGGCTGGGAGTTCCGCAAGGTGGCCCTGCCGCCGGGGAGCCATCGCGGCGGTGTGCTGACGATGGCGAGTGTGCTCAAGGTGACGGCGAATGGTACGACGACCTCGCCAGTGCTTCGTGGTGCGTGGATCCTCGACCGCATTATGGGAACGCCGCCGAGCCCACCTCCGGAAGGCGTGGCGGCGTTCGATCCTGACATCCGCGGTGCCGTCACGATTCGCGAGCAACTGGCGAAGCATCGTAACGTTCCCGCCTGTGCGTCCTGCCACGTCAAGATCGATCCGCCCGGGTTCGCGCTGGAAAGCTTCGACGTGATCGGCGGCTATAGGGAGCATTATCGCGTCACGGGGAGCGGCGAAACCGTCACCGTTAACGGACGAAGAATGAGCTATCACAAAGGCAAAGCGGTCGATGCCTCCGATGTGATGCCTGACGGGCAGACGTTCAAGAACAGCGACGAGTTCAAGCAGATCCTGTTGCAGCAGAAGGAGCCGTTCACTCGTGCGCTGGTGGCCAAGGTGCTGACTTACAGCACCGGCGGCGCCCCCGCACCAGGCAATGAGGCGGATGTCGAGGCCATCGCGAAGCGAGTGGCCGAGCAAGGCTACGGCTTCCGCACACTGGTGCATGAAGTGGTGCAATCGAGACTGTTCCGGACGAAGTAAGCGCGTGGTACACTGCGAAGGAATAAGGGGATCGACGCAAGCCGACGAGGACGAATCCGATGAGCAAGCTCTCCCGACGCCGTTTCCTCCGGGCCGCTGGCGTGTCGCTGGCCCTGCCGACGCTCGATGTGTTCACGCCTCGGCGTGTCTTCGGCGCTCCGGCGCCGAAACCCATCCGCCGGATGGTCTGCATCAACACGCCGCTCGGCGTGCATCCGCCGTTTTTCTTCCCCACTCAATCAGGGCGTGATTTTGAACTGAGCCCTTATCTCGAAGTGCTCAAGGAATTCCGGCAGGATTTCACGGTCGTCTCGGGCCTTTGCCATCCGGACGTGGGGGCCAGCCATGATTCCAACATGAGCTTCCTCACGGGGGCTCCGCATCCCGAACAGCGTGCGGGGTTCCGCAATTCGATCTCGATCGACCAGTTCGCGGCCGAGCATCTTCGAGGCCTTACACGCTTCCCCACGTTGTCGCTGTCCTGCGAAGGCTCGGGCCTTTCCTGGACTCGCAGCGGGGCGCCGGTGCCAACGCATCCCTGGCCGACGGCGGTGTTCTCTGCGCTCTTCCTCGACGGCCGACCGGACGAAGTGGCCGCCCAGGCTCGGCGACTGCGGGACGGGCAGAGCATTCTCGACACCGTGAAGACCCAGACCAAGAAGTTCCAGGCCGGACTTGGCACCAACGATCTCGACAAACTCGACGAGTACTTCACCAGCGTCCGCGAACTCGAGCAGCAACTGGTTCAATCGGAGGAGTGGTCGAAGACGCCGAAGCCGAAGGTGGACGTGAAGCCGCCGCGGAACGTGATGAACTCCGCCGACCTGATCGGGAAGACGCGAGTCTGGTTCGATCTCATCCACCTTGCATTGCAGACCGACTCAAGCCGACTGGTGACGCTGCAACTCCTCGGCACGAGCAACGTGCCACCGATCCCCGGTGTGACCCTCGGCCACCACGATCTCTCACACCATGGGAAAGATCCCACCAAGATCGCTCAACTCAAGAAGCTCGAACTCGAAAAGATGGCGACTCTCCGCGACTTCTTCACCAAGCTCCGGGCGACGAAGGAACAAGGCGAAACGCTCCTGGATCGCACGATGGTCTTCTTCAGCAGCAACCTGGCGAACGCCGCGACTCACGGCGTGAAGAACATGCCGGTGCTCCTCACGGGGGGTGGATTCAAGCACGGTCAGCACATCGCCTTCGACGAGAAGAAGGACACGCCGCTGTGCAATCTCTACGTCTCGATGCTGCAACGCATGGGCATCGAGGCGGACAGGTTTAGTTCGAGTAAAGGCACGTTAACCGGCCTGGAAATGAAGGGCTAAGTGGGTCGTCCACAAACGACCGCGTGATCTCGAACCGGTTATCCACGTTTATCCGCGACGCGGATAAACGTGGCGAGTCGTGACTGACCGGTTCGATGTTACGCCGCTTTGCGGATCGACTGGTGCAGATAGCTCGCACACGTCTCGACGACGCGAGTCTGTTGTTCCGCCGTGATCTCCGGGAAGATCGGCAGAGCGAGCACGGTTCGCGTCGCCTCTTCGCTCGCGGGGAAGTCTCCCTCGACGTGCCCCAGGAAGCGGAAGCATTCCTGCTGATGCAGTGATAACGGATAGTAAATGTCGCAGGACACGCCGTGGTCGCGGAGATGCTTCACCATGCTATCGCGATGATGCGACGGCACACGGACGACGTACTGATTGTAAGTATGCTTGCCGTGAGGATGGGCGCTCGGCCGGCGCAGGAAGCCGACGAGCCCCGACTCTTCGAGCAGGCCGTCGTAGCGCTTCGCGGCCTCGATGCGCTGGGCAATCCAGCGTTCCACGTGAGGCAGTTTCACGCGAAGAATGGCGGCGTGGATCGCGTCGAGCCGCATGTTGTAGCCGATATATTTGTGCTGGTAACGCACTTCGGAGCCGTGGACTCGCAGGGCGACGAGCTTCTTCGCCCATTCCTCGTCGTTGGTCGTCACAAGCCCGGCATCGCCCAGGCTGCCGAGGTTCTTGGAAGGATAGAAGCTCATGGCCGCGGCGGCACCTAGCGTGCCGCAACGCTGCCCTTCGTACTCGGCCCCGAACGACTGGGCGGCGTCTTCCACGACGAGAAGCCCGTTGTTGCGGGCAATCTGGTGGATCGTATTCATCTCCGCGGTCTGGCCGAAGAGATGCACCGGCATCACGGCTTTCGTTCGAGCCGTGATCTTGTCCTCGAGCTGTTCCGCGTCGAGGTTGTAGGTGACGGGATCGATATCCGAGAACACCGGCCGAGCCCCGAGCCGACAGACGGCGCTCGCGGTCGCGAAGAACGTGAACGGCGGCACAATCACTTCGTCGCCCGGACCGACGCCCAGGGCGTGCAGCGCCAGGATCAGCGCGTCGGTGCCCGAACTACAGCCGACGGCGTACTTCGCGCCGCAGTACTCGGCAGTTTCTTTCTCGAAGGCTGCCACTTCCGGGCCAAGGATCACCTGGCCGGAACGCAGCACCCGTAGCACCGCGGCGTCGATTTCGCTCTGGAGATCGCGGTACTGACCGACGACATCACACATCGGTACAGGCGGTATGGTCGAGGGCTTCATGCCCAGTCTCCTGCGGTTTGCGGAGGGCGGCCGAACCGTGGGTCGAGGAACAAAAGTCGGCTATCCCTACGCAACCTGGAGAATCTTGTCAAGCCAGGGTGCCGGGACGCGCAAGGCGGAACGAGCCGCCTTGCGCTTCAATCTCAGGCAATTCGTCCTGGGAAACCCCGGTTCTTCAGCCTGCGTTCCACTTTGGCGCAGGTTCGGGTTGCCCGAATCCGGAAGAGTCCGCATAATCGCCCCATCATGGCTGACTCTTCTGCACCGATTCCGATTTCCGAGATCGAACGCCTGGCGAACGATCCCGACCAGCGAATCCGTATCCTTCACAGCCTGCTCGGCGAGGGTGCGTGCCGACAGATCGGCATCTACCCCATTCCGCCCGGCTTCAAACTTTCCGTCGTCATCCCCGTCTTCAACGAGGAACGCTGGCTCGGCGAACTCGTGCGGCGAGTGCAGGCCGTGCCGATGCCGAAGGAACTCGTCATTGTCAATGACTTCTCGACGGATCGCACGCCCGCCATCTTGAAGGAACTCGAAGCCCAGTACGACAACGTTCGCGTCTTCCATCAGCCTCGGAACATGGGCAAGGGTGCCGCGCTCCGTGAGGGCTTCAAACACGCCCAGGGTGATGTCATCGTCGTACAGGACGCGGACTGGGAATACGACCCCGCGGAATACCCCCGCATGGTCCAGCCCATCCTGGATAATCGAGCGGACGTCGTGTTCGGCTCACGTTTCATCGGCGATAATCACCGCGTTCTTTACTTCTGGCACTCCGTGGCGAACTGGGGCCTGACGGTCCTGTCGAATATGTTCACGAATCTGAATCTGACGGATATGGAGACTTGCTATAAAGTTTTCCGTCGAGAAGTGATTCAGTCGATCAACCTCAAGAGCGATCGCTTCGGCTTTGAACCCGAGGTGACGGCGAAAATCGCCCGACGGCGCCCCGGCAAGCCCGCCTGGCGCATCTACGAGGTGCCGATCAGCTACAGCGGCCGAACGTATGAGGAAGGCAAGAAGATCGGCCTGAAGGACGCCTTCCAGGCCCTGTACTGCATCGTGCGGTACTCGCTCAAGGATTGAAGTCTACCCTTCCGAATCCGCCACCGGCAATTTCATTCGGAACATGGCGCCCCGAAGCGGTTCGCTCTCGATTTCCAGCGTGGCCTCGTGATGCTCCAGCACGACCGCCACGAAGGACAGGCCCAGGCCCATTCCGGCACTGAGGCCCTCGAAGAGAGCGTTATCCCGCTTCGTCGAGAAATGCGTCTTGAGGCAATTCTCGCGAACCTCGGGCGTCATGCCGATGCCGTTGTCCCGCACTTCCAGGATCGCGGCGCCCGCCTCACGGCGAGTGGTCATGTGGATCTCTCCCTTCCACGCCGCCGCGTCGAGCAGCTTTTGCCGACGGCTGGAAGCCTCCGTGCTCGCGTTGCGTCGGGCTTCCTCGCGAAGGTGATTCCGCATCTCGAAGGTGGCATCGCGCGCGTTGAAGACGAGATTCTCGAGCGCCTGCTGCATGTGTGATACGTCCCCACTGACCATGAGCGAACCCGCACTCACGTCCGCCGTGACGCGGACCTTCCATTTGTCCCAGCCCATTTCCACCCAGGTTCGCTGCGTCTCGCGGACGAGTTCGTTGAGGTCGAAGCGCGTGATCTCCGCCTTGTTCGGATCGCGGCGAACGGTGCGCAGAATCTGCTGGAGTCGTTCGGTGACGGTGCCAAGCGTCGCCTTCACTTCGGTGAGCATCCCATGCTGCGACGTGGACGCGCCCTCGGCTTCCAGGCACCGGCTGAGCAGATCGTTGGGGCGGACGAGCAGGTTCTTGATGTTGTGGGCATACGACCCCGCCATGATGCCGATGCTGGCGTAAAGCTGGGATTTCATCTCGAGAGCGCTGCGTTCCGCCTCGTCCGCCTGTTGGGCCAGCCGGGCCGCCGCGAGTTCTTTCTCCAGCAGCTTGCGGCCCAGTTCCTCCTGCACGCGGACCGCCCATTCCTGCTTCACCTGCACCTCGGCCAGTTCGAGTCGCTGGTGCTCAGCCTCCCGTTCGGCCGCAAGCTTCGCGTCATCGCGTCGACGCTCGCGCAGGAGGAACCAGCCCACGAACATCACCGCCAGGATCGTCGCCGTCACGAGGATCGCGGCCCGTCGGATGGCCTGCTTGCGAGCTTTGCGTTCCTCCTGTTGAAGTTTGTTGAAGGCGTGCAGCCGATACTCGCAGCGAACGACGGCCCGGGGATCGGAATCGCCCAGAGGGTAGTATTCGAGGGATTGCAGCCGCGTCTGGTTCTGCTGCCGGGGCTTGGGCCAGTTCGAGTCCCAGTGGATCGTGGGTGGCGGCATCCCTTCCTTCGTACGGAAGCCCGGAAAACTCACGGCAATCGTGTAGATCTCCGGAAACAGCGGCAGCTGGTTGGCGTACATTCGCGTCGGCTCCGCCAGGGCACGGATGTGCTCCGCCAGCTCATCCGCCTTGAGTGTCCGACGTTTCTCGGAGTCTGGACCCGGCTCCTCCTGCAAAAGCTGGGCATACTCCTTGATCAGTTCCGGCAGCGACTTGCGGAAGTTGCGGGCTTCATCGAGCCATTCGCGAACGTCCGCTTCGTCCGCCTCGTGGCTCCAGTTGACGCGATCGAATAGGAGCACCGCGAGCCACGTCACCAGCGCAGCCCACAGCAGAACGATGGGCGCCAGGCCACCGATGAACTTCCAGAGGCGGCGACGTTGCGAGGCGGGTGTAATGACCGATTCCAGTTTTCAGTGGGACGAATACGATACCTCCGTCATTTTCGATCTTCCCGGCCCAGCTTCAAGGCGAGTGAAATCAGATTCACTCGCCCCTGAAGTCGGTCACTCTCTCCGCAGAGGAGGGAATCTCAGTGCGAGTGCAAGGTGGGAGAAAATGATAGGGAGGAGATCAAGTTCCCCAGGCGAATGCGTAAACTCTTGCGATCGCACCCTGAAACCGGGCATCAAATCAGAGTGCGAACTGTGTGGGTGGCGCGTGGGGCTGGTACGATTTCGCTCGTCCTTCGCCTTATGAATCCGTCATCACCTTCGGCACGTACTTGTTGGACATCGCCGCGTAGTCCTCCCGCACGGGGCTGAAGATATCCAGCACCACACAGGGGCCGCCCACCGCAACGGCCTTGTGCGGAGTGTTCGGCGGCACGATGAACATCGCCCCGGCTTCGCACACGCGCGTCTCGTCGCCAATCGTCAGTTCCATGCAGCCCTTCAAGAGCATCCCGGCCTGTTCGTGCGGATGATGGTGGAACGGCACCACCGCGCCTTCGTCCATCTCGAGATACGACAGCATCACATTCTGCCCGAACGGCGTCCGCAGCCGACAACCGGGGAGGAGTTCGAGCTTTGGGATCGCGTCCAGGTCGATGAAGGGCATCGGAAGCCTCTTGCGGGCAGGTGAACACCGACGCCCTGGGAACGAGGTCAGGACGTTGGTTATCGTCATGATACCGCGCAGCGATGCGTTGCTGTCTCGCGAGATCACGCGAACTTGGTCACGCCCGGGGTGGCGATCGGCGGGTCGGGTAGTTTCACATTCCAGTCGTACGCAGGCGGGGTCAGGTCTTCCTTGGAGTTCAGGGCTTGCTCCCAGGTGATCGATTTGCCGGTGTACGCGGCCATGCGGCCCATGATCGCCAGCAGCGTGCTCTTCGCCATGTACTCGCCGTTGTTGAGCGGCTTGCCGGCACGGATGCCCGCGAAGAGTTCATCGTGCTCCTGCTGGTACAGATTGTTGTTCTTCCCGTCGAAGGACCAGGGGTGTTCGCCTTTCAAGCCGATGCCACGGCTGCCCTCGGTAAGGAGTGCGGTGCCCTTGCTGCCTTGCACGCTGGCGCTCATGTCGCTGGCGGTGCCGGGCTGCTGGCGCGTCAGGCTGTAGAACTTGGTGCCGTCGGCATACTCGTAAGCGATGCTGAAGTGGTCGAAGACGTTGCCATAGCCCGGGTCCGTGAGGACTTGCCGACCGCCCATGCCGACGGCCTTCGCGGGGTACTTGTCGCCCATGACCCAGGCGCACACGTCGAGGTAGTGAACGTGCTGCTCGACGTTGAAGTCCCCGGAAAGCCAGGTGAAGTTGTACCAGTTCCGCATCTGGTAGGTCATGTCGCTCCAGTCCGGCTGGCGGTCTTTCTTCCAGCGGCCGGTGCGAAGGTCGGTCGCCTGCATCGAACAGATTCGGCCGAGGCCGCCATCGTGGATTCGCTTCACGCATTCGCGGAAGGAGGTGTCGTATCGCAGACAGAGGCCCGAGACGACGGAGACGTTCTTCTGCTTCGCACGTTCGCAGGACTCGAGCACGGAGCGGACCCCGGGGCCATCGACGGCGACCGGCTTCTCGGCGAAGGCGTGCTTGCCAGCGTCGACCGCGGCCCTCAGGTGCAGCGGGCGGAAGTGCGGCGGCGTCGCGAGCAGCACCACATCGCAGCGGTCGATCACTTCCTTGTAGGCGTTGAAGCCGACGAACTTGGCGTCCTGCTTCACTTCGACCTTCGCCGCGATCGGCTTGCTCAGCAACGTGGCGAGGCTGCTCTCGATGCGGTCCGGGAAGGCGTCCGCCATGGCGACGAGCTTGACGTTCGGATCCGCCGCCAGCGCCTGGGCGGCAGCGCCCGTGCCGCGGCCGCCGCAGCCGACGAGCCCGACGCGAAGGAGGTTATCACTGGCCGCGTAAGCCTGGGGAACGACGGCAAGCGCACCGACGCCCGCGGTACGCTTCAAAAAGGATCGGCGTGAGGTGGTCATGGTTGTTTCCCTCGGTCAAGTAGATGATTCAACTTCACTTCACCGGCAGCAACTCGAACTTCCGGACACACAACTCGTGCCCTTCGCACTGTAGCAGCACGTGCCCCGCTGCGGGGAACACGTCATAGGCCTTGTTCACGGTCTTCCCGTTGACGATCACGGTGATCGTGCTGCCCTCGCAGACGCACTCGACCTTCGTCCACTCGCCCAGGGGGCTGGCAACGTCGTCCTTACCGCGAGTGTCGAGGAGTTCCTTGAAGAAGGGCTCGTGATTGCTCCACCACAACTGGCGGCCCACGAACTCGCGTTTCTCGCCGCCTTCCTTCCAGCGTGGCTTCTTGTCCGGCCCGATGGCCACGTCCGCGAACAGCCTCACGGGCACGGTCTGGCCCTTTTCGTCCGCCCCGCGGATGCCGATAAGGTCCCCCTCGCAGCCCTGAGCGAGTTGCACTTCGATGCAGGACATCCAGGCCCCTTTGCCCGCACCGCCATCGGGGCCGTTCGCATTCACGAGCAGCCCGGAGTTGCGGACGTACTTGCCGCCGTCGGTCTTCTGGCCCCACTTGTATTCGAGAACGGCGCTATAGTCGCGGTAAGCCTTCTCCGTGCGGGCATAGCCGAAGCCGTCGCCGGAGATGTGAATGACGCCATCCTTCACGGTGAAGACGCCCTTCGGGTCCGCGGCCTTTGAATCGCGAAGCCAGACTTTCAGATCGCCGAGATCCTTGCCGTTGAAGAGCGTGACCGGCGCGGAGGGTTTGATCGGCGTCTCATCCGCGAAGAGCGGAACGCTGAAGCAGGCGATGGCGAACAGGAGGAGGTGTCTCATGACCAGGAATCTACACGAGGGGCGGATCAAGTGATAGGTGCGAAGGGATTTGTCGGCCGCATTGTGTTTGTGGGAATGGTTGGTCACCCGAGCTTTTGCAGCCAGACTCGGAGATCGTTGTCGTACTCGCTGGCCAGGTCGCCCTTCACGAGTTGGCGGTGGAAGTCCGCGGCGCCTTTCCGCCCGAGATCAGCAGCCTGGGCACTGGGGAACCGCCTCGCCGGGTCCGCGGCCACCAGTTTGCGGCAGAGGTAAACGAGCATCTCGTTGCCCGCGACCTCGTCCGGCAGGATCTCGGGCAGGCGGACGTCGAGTGTCCACTTGGCCTCACAGAACTCGCGATACGTGGTGAGTCCTTCAAACGGAGCCTTGCCCGAGAGCATCTCGACAAGCACGTAACCCAGGCTCGCGAGGTCCGCCTGGGGCGTGGGCGTGCCGCCTTCGAGGACTTCGGGAGCCGCATACACGGGGCTCCAGACCTGTCGGCCGGCCGCGGCGCGAAGGTCCATCGCGGAGCCGATGTCGACGATCTTCGCGGTCCCCGTTCGCTTCAGCATGATGTTGGAGGGCTTGAGGTCGCCATGCACGATCTTCTCGCGGTGAAGGGCCGCAAGGGCTGCGAGGCAATCGCGAAGCACCTGAATCGCCACGCCCGGTTTAAGCCTGGGCTGGGCAACGCCGGGAGCCACGATCACATCCTGCACATACTGCCAGTGTGCCGGCTCGAGTTGTTCCCGGCTGCGATCGAAGACTTCCTGTGAGAGCAGCTGGCGAAGGTCGTACCCGTCCACCCACTCCATGCCCATGATGCGGATGCCGTCGTGGGAGACGAAGTCGTGGACGTAAAGCAGGTTGTCGTGCTGGATCAACGCCACCTTCGCCGCGACGGCGGCGATGCGGCCCATGTCGACGTCATACGCTTCATCGTCGCGGTACGACTCGGGCGAGAAGGCTTTGAGAGCGACCGGAAGCGAGAAGCCATCGGCCCCGAGTCGCGTCGCGAGATAGACGATGCCCTGCCCGCCGCGGCCGAGGAGTCGAAGATCGCGACATCGTGTCGGCCAGGTGAGGCCGCCCTCTTCAATCAGGTCGTCATAGCGCGAGATCAGCGGCCCCTTCCGGCGTACCGGGGGGATGTTGGCACCCGAAGAGAAAAAGGAACCGGTGGACCCCATGTGTCTCCTGCGTGATTCACGAGTCTGTGATTGTACACCTGAATCGCCTATCGCCGAACGATTTTCGGAATCCCCTTGACAGGCTCCCGGGATTCGTAGGATAACGATCTTGTTGACGTGAGCTCGAAGGGAACTCGAGTGGCCAGGAAAAGGGCCTGACAGGGACGGTTCGCGAAGGGTCGCGCGGTGTCCAATTTCGGGAAGTTGGAACTTCCCACTGGAAATTTGGGAATTAGCCGCTATACTTCTCTCATCGCGACACCCGACGGACTCCAGTCTGACCGAGTCGAGCGACCGCACTTTACCGCGTGACCGTCCGGATTGGATTCCTGACTGGTTGCGACTCTCGGCTTTCCTACCACGACGCGAACCCAGAAGCGACTCGTCAAGGGAAACCCAGTACGGGAAAATCAGGCGGACCACCGAGCTAACGTCTGCGACGTGCGTTTATCCGGGCAAACCAGGGTTTGCTCTTCCGTAACCGGGGCCTTCGCAAGCCTCGTACCCCATGACTCAGTCGAGTTGATTGTTCCATCCCTTCCGCTAATTCGAGGATTTGACATGCCCGACGCCCGAGGCGTCGAGGGGGCACCGCGACCCCTTCTCCGTGCCGCTGCCAAGCGTCCCCTTCTCCGCAAGCCTGGCGAAGCCGGCCCTGCCCCCGCCCCCGCCCCTGCCGCACCTCCTGCCCCGGCGGCCGCACCTCCCGCCTCGCCCGTGCGAATGGATCGCGGGGAACGGACCGAAACGCCCGTCGAACCGCGTCGAGCCCCGGCCCCCGTGGGCTCCGCCAGCCGACTGGACGACCTTTACCGCATGCCCATGCCCCAGCTATTCAAGCTGGCCGAGAAAGAGGGCATCCACGAACACACCGGTATGAACCGGGCCCAGCTCATCGTCGGCATCGTTCGCCGACAGATCGAGCGAGGCGAAAAGGTCACGGGTTCCGGCACGCTCGAAGTCCTGCCCGACGGCTACGGCTTCCTTCGCAGTGCCGCCCACAACTATCTCGCGAGCCCGGAAGACATTTACGTCTCCCCCTCGCAGATTCGCCGCATGAGCCTGCGAACGGGCCTTGTGGTGGAAGGGCCGATCCGCCTGCCGATCGAGAATCAGGACAACTTTGCCTTGATGCAGATCGAGCTCGTCAACGGTAAGTCGCCTGACGAGGGCACCGCCGTCACCAGCTTCGAAGACCTCACGCCGCTGCACCCCAATAAGCGGCTGAACCTCGAAACCAGTGGCGACGAACTCTCGATGCGGATCGTCGACATTGTCACACCCATCGGCAAAGGGCAGCGCGGCCTGATCGTCGCACCGCCTCGCACCGGCAAGACGATTCTGCTCTCGAAGATGGCCAACGCCATCATCAAGAACCACCCGGAATCGTACGTCTTCGTGCTGCTCGTCGACGAGCGGCCCGAAGAAGTGACGGAAATGCAGCGATTGGTGAACAGCCCGAATGCGGAAGTCGTCGCTAGCACCTTCGACGAACCGCCGGAAGAGCACATCCACGTGGCGGATATCGTGCTCGAAAAGGCCAAGCGAATGGTCGAGATGAAGATGGATGTCGTCATCCTCCTCGACTCGATCACCCGCCTGGCCCGCGCCCACAACACCGAAGCCCCCGGCGGCGGCAAACTGCTGTCCGGTGGTCTCGACTCCAACGCGATGCAGAAGCCGAAGCGATTCTTCGGTGCCGCGCGTTGTGTCGAGGAAGGTGGTTCGCTCACCATCCTGGCGACAGCCCTGGTCGATACGGGCAGCCGGATGGATGAGGTGATCTTCGAAGAGTTCAAGGGAACCGGCAACAGCGAGCTCCACCTGGACCGCAGGTTAGTCGAGAAGCGGGTCTACCCGGCGATCGACGTCAACCGCAGCGGCACCCGCAAGGAAGAGTTGCTGATGCACCCTGACGAACACGAAAAGGTCCGCATCCTTCGCCGTGTGCTGGCTGACATGCACCCGGTGGAGGCGATGGAGCTTCTGGTGAATCGTGCCAAGAAGACGAAAAGCAATCTCGAGTTCCTCATGTCGATGAACCTGGGATAATCGTGTAACCTGCTGAGCCCGCAATGGCTCGCAGATCTCCGCCACCCCCGTGTCTCGCGGCCTACCGCGAACGGGGGTGATTGCGTTTGCTCGATCATCGGTTACACTTCTTGGCATGCCGATGCCCTTCGATGCCACGATGAAGGAACTCATCCGCAATCATCCCGCAGATTGGCTCGGGCATCTCGGCAGACCCATCACCGGGCCACCTGAGATCCTTTCGATCGAGCGCTCCACCATCTCGGCCTCCGCGGATACGCTGATCCGCGTCGGGGATCGTGTGATCCAAGTTAAGGTACAAAGCGGTGCCGATGCAGCTCATCGGCAAGAGCGTGACCATCGACAAGACCGCCAACTGCTTGCCGAGGTGTGAGGGGGCGATGCTGGGTCGCCGCCTCGCCAAAGCATCTTCCATTTCAGGCTGAACCAAGACAGCCTCACCCCCGCCGCTTCGCCAAAGCATCTTCCATTTCAGGCTGAACCAAGACACGGGGCGGAGGCGTGGCAGAAAGCGGGGCCGCACCACCTCGTGTGCGTCGAACTCGTGCCGGCCGAGTAAGCGATTCACTTCGGCATCGGCCTTGTCGATCAGGATTGAGAAGCGCAGTCCCGTTCTTTTGACTGTGAGCTACGGGTATCCAGAACCGGATGCTTCGATCCGTACCGAGGCGTTGAACGTCGACAAGATCGCGGCCCTCTGGTCATGCGCACGGCCCCCGCGGCCATGCCCTTGGACGACTTGCCCAAGATTGAATTCTGGCCCGAGGCCATGCCGGAACCTCGGGTACAGAAAGAGATGCCCGAGAAGTGGGAAAAGCGAACCACTCACGGCATCGGCATCCGCACCAACGTCTCCAAGCCCCGGCTGGCAGCTGGGATTCCGCTACTTGAAGACCACCGTCTTCGGCAACGCCTTCTTCATCCGCTCCACGCCGTCTGTGCTGATCTTCGTCTCACGGATCGTGATGTGGTCGAGGTGGCCGAACTTCACGAGTTCGTCGAGACCGGCGTCGGTAATCTGTTTCAGGCCGCGGAGATTGAGCCGCTTCAAGTGGGTCATCCCCTGGAGCGTGCCGCGGCGCACCCCCAGGTCCGTCACCCCGGGGCAATAGCTGATCCCGAGCGTGTCGAGCGTCGTCAGGTGAGTCAGGTGCGTGAGGGTTTTGTCGTTGATGTTGTTGAATCCCAGGCTCAGACTGGTGAGCTTCAGTTTGGCGAGGTGGGCCAGGCCCGGCCCTGCGATCTCGTTTCGGTCGAGGGCCAGGCTCGTCAACTTCGGCGTGCCGTGGAGGTATTGCAGACGGTCGTCGGTCAGCCCGCAGTCTTGAAGGTGTAGTTCCTCCACAGTCTGCAACTTGCCGAGGGCTTGCAACGCCTCGTCGGAAAGACTGGCGTGGATGAGGGTGAGCTTGCGAAGGGACTTCCAACCCGCCAGCGTTTCCAGTTCGACCGCCGTGACCTCGCGATGGCCGAGGTTGAGGGACGTGAGCCGGCGGCAAGCCCGAAGATGCTTGACGGTTTCCGCGTCGATGGGGTTCGGTAACCCGATCGACGATAGCTTCGGCCACGCGGCCAGTGCCGCAAGGTCGGCAGACACGAGCCGTGCGTCGAGCAGGTCGAGGTTCTCCAGGTTCGAGAGGCCAGCGAGGGCCGATAGCGTCTTGCCGGTGATTCGCGGCCGGTCGGCCTTTTCGGGAACGAAAGGATACGACCACTGCGGCGGGCCGAACCCGGTCTTCTCGTACCGGATCACCGGCGTCACCGCGAGCGATTTCAGCTTCGGCAGCTTCGCAACCATCGTGAACCCGGCATCGTCCACGGCGGTTTCGTAGAGGCTGACATGCTCCAGGTCCGGCAGGGATGCGGCGTGTGCGAGCACGTCATTCCCAACCTTCGACCCCCACAAGCCGAGGTGGGCGAGCCGTGGCGGGGTGCCGTCGGCCCAACGGAAGAAGGTGAGCGACCCGCGGCGGCCTTCAACGACGCCGGCGTCCTGCATCCGGGTCAGCGCGTCGCGCATCGCCTGGGAGGTGATGCCGGAAGGGTTGATGCCGAACTGAATCTTTTTCGGCGGGTCGGCGGCGAGTGACCGGCCACCCTCCGCGAAGAGTCCGATGATGGTGGCGACAACGAGTCGGGTGGCGGGGCTCACGCGATCACTTCCTTCAGAACGCCGGTGCTGTCCCCGTGCCGTGCGGCCTCGATGCCCGATTGATGCAGCAGGCTGAGCCAGAGGTTGCACAGCGGGGTGCCCTTCGACACCACCAGGTTGTGCCCGAGCTTGAGTCCGGCCCCGCGGCCGGCCACGATCGTCGGGCAGTTGCTCAGATCGTGGCCGGTTCGCAAGTTGCTCCCGTAGGCGACCGTGACATGGTCGAAGAGGCTCGAACCGTCCGCTTCCTTCGTCGCCTTCAGCCTGTCCAGAAGCCCGGCGAGCAATTCGCTCTGGGCGAGGTCGCGGCGCTCGGAGGCGTCGAGTTTCTCCCCGCGGACCGAGTGGTAATGGCTCATGTCGTGCTGATGGACCTTGATGTTCAGGCTGGCCAGCAGCGAGTTCACCGGCTGGCGGAACGTCAGCACACGAGTGCTGTCAGTTTGCAGGGCCGCCACGATCAGGTCGTAGATGAGGCGGATCTCATCGCGACCCGGGGTCGGTGACTTCGGCTCTGCGAGTGGGGCTTTCGGGTTCAGCACCCCGATCCACTGCTCGTCCTTGCTCAGCCGCGTTTCGATATCGCGGATGCCCTGGAAGTATTCGTCGAGCTTCGCGTTGTCCGTCTTGTTCAGACCTCGCTTCAGGACGCGAGCGTTGTCCGCCACGGCGTCGAGGACGCTCCGCCGCTGGGCGAGCATTGCCCGCTGCTGCTCGATCGGTGTGGGGTCTTTCGAGAACAGGCGGTGATACAGTTGGAGTGGCCCCGCGAGCCCGCCAACAGGGTTGCCGCGAACGTCCCACGCCAGAGACAGTCCGGGGCCGTGGCCGGAGCCGGTGAGGTTCGGTTCGCTGCCGTTGAGTTGCAGAGATGGGAACCGGGTGTGCCGACCGAGTTCCGCGGCGGCCACCTGGTCCACGGAAACGCTGTTGTGGAAGCTCTGGCCGGGCTGGGCGTAGCGGTTCGCCCCGGTGAGCCAGAATGTGCTGCCCCAGTGCCCCTCGTTGGAGAACTTGTTCCAGAGGCCTTGAACGATGGAGAAATCGGCTTTGTGCCGGGCCAGTGGCTGAAGGCCCGGCGGCAGGGTGTAGGTGGTCCCCGGCTGGTCGATTCTGGGATACCAGGATTCTTCCGTCACACCCCAGCCGAAGCCAAGGAAGACGAGCCGCTTCGGCGGCGCTGCCGAAGCCGCGGCGGCCGCGAAACGGCGGAACCCGATCGACTCCAGCGCGGGCAGTGCGACCATCGCGGACCCGGACTGGAGAAACCGGCGGCGGGTGTGGGGATTGGGCATGGGGTAAGACCTCTTGATTACTTGGTTCGGAACTCACGGCTCTGGACCAGGGCGTGAATGAACTCACGCGGGGCAAGGTTCTTTGCCTTTGCCCGACGGACCATGTTTTCCAACAATGCGTCGTCACTGAACCCGACGGGGCGGCCCAGGCCGTATTCGATCAGCGCCGCGCTGAACCCCCGGGCGAAGGCGTCGGACTTCCCGGCAATCACCTCACGCAACTCGAAGAAGTCGCGGAACGACGGGCCGTTGTGAAGCGCCCCGGCGGGGTCGATGATCCAGGTCTTCTTCGCTTTCGGGTCGGGTTTCGCGCTGGCAACCGTCAACTGGTAGCTGTCCTCGGTCCGCCACTGGCCGACGGCGTCGAAGTTCTCCAGGCCCAAGCCGATCGGGTCGAGTTTGCGGTGGCAACTGGCGCACTGCGCGTCCGCCTGGTGGGCCAACAACCGCTCGCGGGTAGTGAGCAACTTACCAGCGAGTCGGGCGAGTTGCGGGATGTTCGCCGGGGCCGGCGGCGGCGGGTCGTTGAGCAACTTCCTCAAAACCCACGCTCCGCGTTCGACCGGGCTCGTCTTCTCGCCGTTCCCGCCCATCACGCTGACCGCCGCCATGCCGAGCAGCCCGCCTCTAGGCGAGCCCTTCGGCAACGGCACCTTGCGGTAGGCGTCGCCTTTCACCCCGGGCAAGCCGTAGTAATCCGCCAGCACGGCGTTCACGACCACATAGTCGGCCTTCAACAGGTCCCGCAGACTGGCGTCCTGCTTCAGCGAATACGCGAACGTCTCGTAAACTTCATTCCTCGCAGCGAGCTTGGTGCTGTCGTCGAATCGGGGGTAGAGGGCACGGTTGACCTGGAAGAAGTCGAGTCGGTCGAGTCCGAGCCACTGGTAGAGGAACGGGCGGACGAAACCATCGGCTCGCGGATCAGCGAGTAGCCGATCCGTCTGGGTCGCAAGCACCTCGGGTTTGGAAAGCTCGCCGCGCCGGGCGAGGTCGCGGAGCGTCGCGTCCGGCGCGGCACTCCAGAGGAAGTAGGAGAGGCGGGCGGCGAGTTCGTCGTCAGTCAGCGTTCGCGGCGCCGAGTCCGCAGACGGTTCGGAAAGGTAGAGGAACATCGGCGACGTGAGCACGACGGCCGACGTCTCCCGGAGCGCGATGGAGTGCCTGTCCCCAGCCTTCCGACGGGTGTCGTAGATTCCGGCAAGGCGATCGAGATAGACGGAGGATGGTCCTCGGCCGCGAAACGCTTCGCGAGCGAACCGTTCGACCGCGGCACGGACTTCCGCTCGAGTTGGCGGCTTCGGCTTGTCGTCCAGCGGCACGCCGAAGGCCGCGAGTCCGGGGGCCAGGGCGGTCGCGGGCCGGTACTCGAGTTCCATCCAGTCCACCCAGAGGGCGACCGTGGGGCCGATGCCGTTCGCCTTCTTGGCGTCATTGACACGCTGGCGAACCTGGTCGATGTGGTCGGCGGTCCCCTTCTCGCGGATGAACAGGGTGCGGTCGGATCGATCGGAGTGCTGGCGCGTCAGCGACCAAGGGATCTCAATGACTTGCGGGGCGCCAAGGGTGCCGGTGATCGCGTGAGTGCTAAGCACCTGCCCATGCCGGGGATTGATGCCAAACTCAAGGAATCGACGTGCCGTGGGCGCGTCCTCGACGGCCGCGACCCGAATTCGCACGGTGTAGTCTCCGACCGGCCAGCCAAAGGGCGTCAGCATCGTGATCCAGGAGTTCACATAGTCTTGCTGGCCGATGGTGAGGTAAGCCCCGGTGTCCAGGTGAGGCAGGCCCAGGTAGTAGCGGTAGAAGGCATGGCTGCCGGTGAGGCCGGCGGCCCGGTTGGCCTTATCCGCGTTGTTCTCGCCGGTGGCGAAACCAAAGGACTCCGGCGATGGGGCACCGGGGATCTTGGCCCACGCGCGCCGCAGTGCGGCGTCGTCCTTGGCGGTCTTGCGCAACTCGGCGACGACGGCCGCGTTCTCCGGCCTGGCCGCAGCAGCCATGACGGCTTCCACCCACTTCGTGCCGCGGGCGTGGCCGTCGAACTCGTCGCTCACGAACTTGGTGATCCGCGGCAGTGATTCCTCTCCCTCGAAGCGAAGTCGCTTCCGAGCGCCGGCCGCCGCGTGACGTTCGAATGCCTCATCCAGCGCCTCGCGGCCGAGGGCAAAGTACTGCTCAAACTGGTCGGACGACATGAACAGGTTCGACCCCACGGTGTCGAAACCGCCGGTGCCCGTGTCCGCGGGAAGCTCGGCGACGTTGATCTCGACCCCAAGCAGTTCCCGCAGCGTGTTCCGGTACTCGCGGCGGTTCAGCCGCCGCATGGTGATGGCCCCGTGCTGGTCGCTCAGGCCCTTGCGGGCCGCGACCATCACGTTGGCGAGGTCGTCGAGGAAGTCGGCCTTCTCACGGGCGGCCAAAAGCTTCTCTCCCTCCGGCGGCATCTCCCCGGCGTTCAGCACATTCAACACCTTCTGCCATCGCTCAGCGGCCTCCACCGTATCAACGGCGAAGGGCAGGTCGTCCACACGGAACTTGCCCTTCTGGGTCTTCGCGTCGTGGCACCGCTCGCAGTGAGCCGTCAGCAGCGCCCGGTGCTTCTCGGGCATCATCGTCCGCGGGGGGTCGTCGGCACGGGCAGAGCCGGACACCAGGATGAGGGCAAGTAATGAGACAGCGTGTTTCATCGCGAACGGCTCGTCGGTGAGTTCGGGGTGGGTTACGGCTGCGGCCCGCGATGGGCGAGGGTGATGCGGACATCGTCGAGGAAGCGGCCATCGAACGTGGGTTGCTTCTGGAACCGTGGGGTGTGGCTGATCGCCAGGTGAATGAGCAGGAAATCCGCATCGGCGGGGAGCCGAAGGTCGGTTTCGACTCGCTGCCAGGTGAGCGGATCGCGGTCGAGGTGCTGGCGACCATTGCGGGCCATCGCCAGCGCGCCGTCCCTGGTCAGCGCTGCAGCCGGGTTCTTCGCCATCTCTGCTGTCAGAGCGTGAAGCGATACCGCGCATCCGTACTGTTCGTTCATCGGGAATGCCGCGGCGTTGAACACGGCCGACACCGTCGCCACCGCCGACCCGTCGGCCAGATTCCGAAGGTAGGGCCGTAGATCGATGAGACGGTGGAGGTCGCCACAATAGCTCCCGACGGGGCTCGGTTTCCCCTCATAGTCGGCCCGCAGCACCTGGAGCATACTCGCCCCACTGGCCGGCGTCACCCCCTGTCGCTGCCCGGTGAGAGCCGTGAAGTCGCCACCCCAGAGACCGGTTTCGCTCAGTACGCCGTTGACTCGCGGCGCGGGGCCGGACTCGAACCCGTCATCGAGTAGTACGACGACGCCTGAGGAGTGGTAAGGGTTTCGGGGAACCGCATACGCCCACGCGGCCGACGTGACAGCCGCGCCGACGAGGAGCCCGGCCGCCATGGAGGCAAGCGTCCGGGCCAAGAACCGGCGGGCCGAAGGCCGCGGTATGGGGGTGGGCAACCGGTTGAGCACGTTGTTCACGAACGTCTCGTCGGCCCGCGGCAACCCGGCCAGCGTCGCCCGCACGAACGATTCTCCGACGGCCGCGTCGTCCTGGAGTGCGAACCCCAGAAGCCGGTGGGCCTGGAACAGGTCCGCGGCACGCTCGCGCAGCTGACTGTGGGCAGCCAGCTGCGCTTCGAGTTCGGCCATCCCGGCTTCGCCGAGGTCGCCTTCCAGGTAGTCGGTCCACAGTTCGGCGAAACGGTCCTCGGGTGTCACGCCAGCCCCTCCGCAGCCAGTTTCTGATCGATGCATTCGCGGAGCTTCTGCCGGAGCGTCCACAACCACTTCTTGACGGCGGGTCCAGACCGCCCGGTGCGGGCCGCCATCTCCTCGACCGGCAACTGATCCCGGTATCGCCGGTCGAGTGTCTGACGGTCCCGGGCAGTCAACCTGTCCAGGCAACCTTCGAGGTGACCGAGGAGTTCGGCGGTGCGGTCGTCAGGTCCCGCGGCTCGTCGCTCGACTTCCCGGGCGAGCAAGTCGGGAGCGAATCGGGCATGATAGTCGGCCTGCCGCCGCAGTCGGGTCGCCTCGGTCATCAACTGGAACCGGGCGATGGCGAACAGCCAGGCGTCGAAGTTCGTACCGTCGCGGAATTCGGCGAGCCGTGTGTACGACGCGAGGAACGTCCGCTGGGCGACCTCATCCGCGTCCACACCCGGCGGGCAGTGGGCGGCGACCCAGGCCCGCATCCGCCGCTGATAATGTCGGACGATCGCCTCGAACGCCTCCCGGTCCCCCGCCTGCGCCCGAGGAACAATGTCAGACTGCAAACCACCGGTTTTGGGATCGGTCACTGCGAGCTTGAGTGGAAAGTAATGAGGCTTCGGTGCGACACGTCGCGGGGATACCGCCCCTTGCTTATGGCAGAAGGCCATGCAAGGTTACCCGATTTATCGACGGATTTCCCCAATCACAATTTCGTTCGGCTGGGGAACGCCACCAGTCCTGTTCACGAAGTTGGGAGAGTACCCGATTGTCGTCGTCTTGGAAAGGACGTCGGGCCGACGTTTCGTGTGGCTGTCCGGGAAGCTCGCTGGGCTCGCCAGCGTCCCCTTTTGGGCGGGAAATGGCGTCCTCGGATGAGCCTGACCTCTGTCTCCATCATGCCGTTGGGCCGCAACCGGCCGACACCGCGGCGAGCTAGACCGCGACCGCCTCGGCTCCGGGGTCGGAGTGGCCGATTGCCCTCACCTCGAGATGGCTCGACCGCCTCTTCCGCGGCGTCAGCCCGGCAGTGCTCGCCGTTCCGGCGGCGGCCGCCATCGCTGTCGCGCCCAACGCTTTTCGGACAGGCCGGCCCTGGGCTACGAACGCGACGAACGCATCCGCCGCAGGGCGACATCGCCGCCGAACATCCACCAGCGAACCTCTCCGTTGAAGTGGCGGACGACTTCTGTGTCCTATTCGAGCAGTTGCCACGAGTCATGTTCCGATTTAAGCGGATTTAAGCGAGTCAACAAGGGAGAGTCAGGGCACGGAGCAGGCCGGATTCGGCCAGAGAATCGAAGTGCTCCGCCAAGCAACCCGCGAACCGGGCCGATCGGACAACTACCCCGGCCTCGATGTTCCGTTCCTGAGCAGCCTCGGTGAAGTTGGCCGACGTCACGAGGGCGACCCGACGGTCCACCACCACGCATTTGGCGTGAAGGCTTGCCCGCGCCGCTGGATGGAGGCCCAGAGACCGCGGGTCGTAGTACACCTCCGGCCCTGGCAGCCCGACCGGCCAGTCCTGCTCGACGAACTTCCTGGCGAAGTGGGCGATGACCTCGGAGTCGAGCGAGGTGTCCATCCGGCCCCGGTGGACGTTGAGGTAAAGACGGATGCGGGACAACGGATGGGCGATCAGGTGGATGCCATCGGGTTATCGCCACAACTGGTCGTAGCAGGCGCGAGGCGTGAAAACACCCATGCCGCGGCGGAGGGAGACCTGCATCCGGCGGGCTTCATCCTCAACTCTCCAGGCCCTGAGTAGGTCGCGATACGTGCTTAGTTTCGTTCACTAACACTACAGCGCGGGTCTACAGCACACAGGTTAGCCGACGTTTCTTATGCGACTTTGCGGCCGCGGCGTTACGCTGCTGATAATACACGATCACATCGCTCGTGTGCTCCAACACCGCCACGCACCGACGACGGCGAAACAACATCCGACATCGCACATTCAACGCTCGACACACCTGCTCCATCGTCACCTGCGGGTTTTTCCC
>Ga0105044_10001247_pt1 | contig 33617 bp, 33 predicted proteins | sample MAT01_FD_78092 | JGI IMG/M metagenome (GOLD analysis project Ga0105044, IMG submission 78092) | Freshwater microbial communities from Lake Fryxell liftoff mats and glacier meltwater in Antarctica - MAT-01 | ecosystem: Environmental > Aquatic > Freshwater > Ice > Liftoff microbial mat | place...
GGCGATTATTCCAGGCATGTGAAGCTCTATCTTCGGGGCCTCGATAAGCCTCTACTTCCACAATCATGCCGCCGGTTAGCTCTCCTTCTATTTGAGTCATTAAGTATTTACCTAATAGATCTTGTCCAAGTTTTAAAACATCATCTTGTTGAAAATAATCTAATGGTAAAATCATGACAAACCTAAATAGCATGCAATAATAAATTATACCTTAAATTAGATTGAGAGTCAAATGTCCGTGAGCTAAAAAATCTGTTGAAATGCAACCAAAATCTCTCTATGATAATCTTTTTCAAGATGAAGCTATTGGTAGATAGTAAAATTTTCAACAACAGGTTGCGTTTTTATGACTGATTCGCGGAGAGCTCCCATCATTGCAGGGAATTGGAAAATGCATAAAACGATCCAAGAGTCAGTAGATTTCATTAAACAATTAGGAACATCTTTGACTAGCGAACAACCAGCGGTTTACCTGGCTGTCCCATTTACGGCAATTCATGCGGCTGTAGAAGCTGCGCGCCCTTTTTCAATCGTCGTTGGTGCGCAAAACATGAACAGTGTTGCCGAGGGTGCCTTTACTGGTGAAATTGCTGGGGGCATGATTAAAGAGGCGGGGGCGCAGTTTGTAATTTTGGGGCATTCTGAGAGACGTCGGTTATTTAATGAAACGAATCAGATTGTTAACCAAAAAGTGCTGCGAGCTTTAAAAGATAACTTAGATTTTATTTTGTGCGTAGGCGAAACTGCCGAAGAAAGGGATGCTGGAAAAACTGAAGAGATCCTTAAAGAGCAAATTGAAATGAGTCTGGAGGGTGTAGCTCAGGAGCAATTTACGCACATTATTCTAGCTTACGAACCGATTTGGGCCATAGGCACAAGTCAAACGGCAAGTCCTGAGATAGCTGCTAAAATGCATGCACATGCCCGAGAAATTATCAAAGCGAAGTGGGGAGAGGAAGTTTCAACACACCTGCGCATCCTATATGGGGGGTCGGTAAAAGTAGAAAATGCTAACGAGCTCATGTCGCAACCAGATATTGATGGCCTTTTAGTTGGAGGTGCCTCTCTTTCTGTTGCTAGCTTTCGCAAAATTATAGAATATCAAAATTTTAATTCTGGAGTGTCCACATGATGGCATTATATTTTATTTCCATCGCTTTATTTTTATTACTTTGTGTAGTGCTTTGCTTTGTGATTTTAATTCAAGAAAGTAAAAGTTCAGGGCTAGGTGCCTCATTTGGAGGAGATACTTCGGATTCACTTTTCGGAACTTCTACTCCAGATATTCTTAAAAAACTGACGGGTTGGATGGCTTTTGTATTTTTAGGAGCCTGTGTACTGCTATCCTTGTGGACAGCCGCAATGGGTCGTTCTCAAGTTCCAGATTATAATCCCTATACGATTGAACAACGCGAATAATTTCTGAAGGGGCCTCTTTTTTTAGGAGGCCTTACTCTTTTGGGTGATACTTTTTTTTCATCTGTTTTAATAAAGGTTCTAGTAATTGTCTTTCACGCCCGTTCATACGATCGATAAATAAAACCCCATTAATATGATCATTCTCGTGAAGAATGCAGCGCGCTTCCAGACCGTGGAAGGTTTCATTCTTTTTTTCTCCTTCTAAATTGAGAAATTCAACTTCGATGCGAAGCGGTCTTTCAACTTCGCCATAAATTTTTGGAATGGATAAACACCCTTCCCCACGGTAATGCACTTCTGAGGAAACACTAAGAATTTTAGGATTTATAAACACTCGCAGTATGCCATCGTGTTCAGTGCCGTCTGCAAGCTCAAAAGGAACTTTTGTAATAAAAAGATTGATTAATCGATGGACTTGAGATGCAGCCAAGCCAATGCCGCGATGAGCGAGCATCGTTTCAGCCAAGTCAGAAACGAATTGCTTGAGCTCTTCATCGATGGTTTGCACAGGGGCACACTTCTTGCGCAGTGAAGGGCTTCCATAGTAAGCCAACGGCAGTAACATAAAACACCTTTTAATGAAGATTTATTTTCAATATACACAAAATAAAAAAACTTAAAAGAGTAGGAAGAGATTTAAGGAAAAATAAAGGTTTTAATCCAGAAAATCACGTGATCTTATTCCCCTTTTTGATTGGGAAAAATCAAAAACTGATTTAAACTACTAACGAATCTCAATAAATGCAAAAGACACAAATAAATAGTGAAAGAGGTGTATGATGACCCTTATCGAAGAAATCAATGACGGGATCAAAGAAGCGATGCGTAGCCGGAATCAAATTAGGCTTGATACCTTGCGCATGCTCAAATCAAAAATATTAACAGTTGATGCGCGTTGTAATCTTCCCGATCCTGAAGTTCTAAAATTATTTAAGACTTACTCTGGAAGCCTTCATGAAGCTCTAGAACATGCTCAAATTGCTAATCGCCCGGAAATGATTGAGAAATTAAAAAAAGAGATCGAAATTGTTCAAGAGTTTTTACCTAAGGCGATGTCTCCTGAAGAAACAAAAAAAATTGTGGAGCAGGCGATTGCAGAGTCTGGCGCCAAAACAAAAAAGGACGTTGGCTTAGTGATGAAGAGCATCATGAAACTCAACAAGGCCGTTGATGGGAAGCTAGCCAAGGATTTGGCAGATCAGTTATTAACTGAGTAGAATTAAAAATCAGCCTAGCAATCCAGGTCTTCCACAAACGAGATGGCCTGGATTTGTGTCTCTCACTTGCATCCTTACCTTACGACTCTTCCATGAACAAGTATAGAATGTGTTAATCTCAATCGCATTGTGTATATACGGAGCATTCTTATATAGTTTCATTTTTTGTGAAAAGGACGTTCATGACTGATGTGATGGAAGAAAAAAAATGTGCTTTATGCTCTTTAGCTGTTGGGCATTCAAAGATTGAGATGGATAATCTATCCTTTTGCTGCCCGGGCTGTCAGGCGGTATTTACGATCCTTCAAACGAAAAATCAACTGGCTGATTGGAAGGGGCACCCTCTCTTTAAACAAGCGCTTAGATCTGGCTTGATTTCAAATCCTGAATTATTTGAAGAACTTGATCAACAACCCCCTAGTTCTATTTTGGAATGGGAAAGATATACTTTTGAAATTCCTAATATGTGGTGTTCTTCTTGTGCTGAGGTCATTAAGTGGATTCTTTTAAAAGAAAAAGGGATTCGAAAATGTGTGGTTGATTATGCGACAGATCTTGCGGCCCTCGAATTCTCACCTCGGCTGATTGGTAAAGAAAAAATAAACTCAATTTTGTCCGCATTAGGGTATAAAGTACAAAGTTTAGAGGATCCTGCCGGAGCCAAAGGTCACATGGACCTTTACATTCGTTTTGGCATCGCCGCTTTTTTTAGTTTAAATATCATGATGTTTTCTTACCCGATTTACGCCTCCTATTTTGATCAAAATGATGGAGGTTGGGGAATGTTATTTGCCTGGCTTTCCTTCTACGCCTCACTTCCAGTCGTATTGTATAGCGGATGGCCCATTTTACGTCGCTTTTGGACGGGCTTGCACGTCCAAATTTTAGGGATGGAAACACTCGTAGTGATCGGCATTTCGACGGCCTTTGGACTTTCATTCTTTGAATTATGGCATGGAAGGTCTGTGGTTTATTTTGATTCCATGACTGCTGTCATCACCTTTGTATTATTGGGGAAGATGATTGAGAATAAAGCGAAATTAACGGCTAAGCAATCAATGATTAGTTTGATTAAATCTCTCCCAAAAAGAATTAGAAAAAAACATGGAGACGGATCGTTCAAATTTGTACCCATTCGCGATGTACTGATTGGGGACCATATTCAAATATTGACGGGGGAAAAAGTTAACTTGGATGGAGTGGTTGTAGCAGGGGAAGTTGCCTGCGATGAGTCTTTGATGACTGGAGAATCCTATTTAATCCAAAAAGCTCCAGGGGATTCTGTTCTGGCAGGTTCGTTAATACAGCAAGGAACTTGTGTTGTCCAAGTGACAGCCACGTTAACTCAAACAGCCTTGCATCAAATCATTCAAAGTGTCCAAGAAGATATGCAGCACAAAGCTCGTCATTTAAGGGCTGTAGATCAAGTGTTAAAATGGTTCATCCCTTTTGTCATTGCATTTGCTGCATTGTCGGCGGGTTTATTTTATTATTTTGGAAGCCCTTCAGCTGGAGAATCGCTTTTGCAAGCAACCTGCATAAGATTTATGACAGTGCTGTTAATTTCATGCCCGTGTGCCATCGGTGTGGCGGTTCCATTAGCTGAGTCGTATTTGATTCAAGGCTTAGCTAAGCTAGGGGTTTTAGTGAGAAACAGGGGTTGCCTTAAGTTTTTGGGAAGAGAAACGTTGTACGTGTTTGATAAAACCGGAACTGTTACTGAAGGGAAGTTTAAAGTGATCGATGGCTTAAGCTCGCTCACTTTGCCTCAAAAAGAGCTTCTAAAGGGTCTATCCAGCCAGTCCATTCATCCCATCTCCTGCGCGATTACTCAAGCGATTCCGGGTGCATCCGTGCAACTCTCGCACGTAAAGGAGCTTGCAGGTAAAGGAATTGAGGGGGTATTCGAAGAGAAAATCTATAGACTTGGATCTTCTCAATATTTAACAGAAGCTGGCATTGTAATTTCTGAAACAACCACTGAGCTTCCCTATAGTGCTGCCTATTTTTCGGAAGCGGGTCAATGCCTAACAGCTATTTCTTTAGGTGATAGTTTAAAAGAAAAGATTCCAGAAATTATTGAATCTTTGCATCCTATAAAAACCTTCTTACTATCGGGAGATTGTGTAAGTGCCGTGGCCTATGTAGCAAAAAAGTGTCATTTCACAGGCTTTAAGGGTGCTGTTGCACCCATGGACAAAAAAGAATACATCACTTCTCTAAGAAAAAAGGGTGAAATTGTCGCCATGATCGGGGATGGCATTAACGATGCGCCAGCTTTGGCAAATGCGCATATAGGTTTATGCGTGGCTAATGCCACGGATGTTTCAATGCAAGCTTCCGACATCTTACTGCTTTCAGATAACCTGTTTCTAATCCAAAAAATGCGCTTGCTTGCGCAAAAAGGACATCGAATTGTACTTCAAAATTTATTTTGGGCGTTTTTTTATAATGTCATTGGCATGTTTTTAGCTGCCATAGGGTATTTAAGCCCTATCTTTGCGTCGTTTGCGATGACTGCCAGCAGCCTCATTGTGCTCTTGAATGCTCAGCGTTTGCCAAAAAGATGACAAGATTTACTTCCTTTTTTTCTGAAGGTGTTTTAGTGTGAACGCAAAAAAGAAACAGATATAAATCAATCTTGTAGGAATGCATATGGACTTAGTAGCAAACGGATGGGCTGGTATTCAGGAAGAAATTTTTCCTTTGGTGCTATTTGAAATTGCATCGAATCCAGCAACGCAAGACCTCAATTCAATCCAAATTCAGCAGCTCGTTAGATTAAAGCTAGTTTGCAAAAATTGGCTTGTTCAGATCGATGCCTATTTCATGGATTTTGTATTCAAGGACAGAGCAAAAGGCTTAAAAGGAGTTCATTATGCGGTTGATAGAGGAAATGTTAGACAATTAAATTATATGATTTCTAAAAAATACCCTATAAACGAAATTAACAGATTAAAACAAACTCCTTTACATGTAGCGGCTCTCAAAGGAGACGTTAGCTGCTTGGCTAAATTACTGGCACAAAAACCCGAAGTAGATTCTAGAGATGTAAACAATGATACACCCTTGCATCTTGCTGTAAAAGGAGGGAGTGATAATGCTGTCACACAATTGATAGCAGCCAAAGCCAATATAAATGCGCAAAATACTCAGGGAGCCATCCCTCTACACTTAGCTGTTCAAAAAGCAGTAAAAAGCTCTTGTAGAATCCTACTGGAAGCGGGTTCAGATGCCTTTGAACCTGATTCTGATGGCATCAATTGTTATCAGATGGCTTTAGACAGTAAAAAAAATAAAATTACTCAGCTTTTTGTGGAAAAGTGCCCCTTAATTAGAAAAGGATCTTCAATTTCCTTACCATTTCCTCTTTTAGAGAAAGAGCTTCCTGCGCCAACCGTAAAAATTAAAACAGCTTCTCAGATTATTGAATTGGAAAGAAAATCCCGCTCACCAAAAAATAAAAAAAGCGAACCAATTGGAAGTATGACTGTCTTTACGAGCTTATTTGAGAATGTCCTGTCAATTCTGGGAAAAATTGAGCCTAATATCTCAAAAGGATTTAAGATAAATGAACTTTTCTACCAGTTCCAGCCACTTAAATCTAAATTCTCAACAGAGGTTAATGGAATGATTGCAAGCTATGCAGCCAAGCAATCTTACTTAGACGTTATTCAAATTCTCACAGCCACCATTGATTTTTTAGACGCAATGAAACATTCCCAATTGGCTAAGTTAAAGAGCTTGTTAAATAAATTTTTGAATGAAAATAAGAATACCATTCAAAAGGAATGGTATATTAGTACAATTGATTTATTAATTAAAAATACACTCCTACCAGAAATAGAAAAAAGACTCAAACATGCTGCTAGCCAAAATTGAAAATTCTCATCGATATGAGAATATGCACCCCCTTTTTCCAGAAGCTTTTAAATTTATTCGGGAAAATAAAAATGCCGATCTGCCTGCTGGGCGAATTCCTCTCTTAGCTGATCGATTGATTGCCATTGTGGAAAGCCGTCCTGGCAAAAAGCGCTTTGAAACGCTTTTAGAAGCACATCGAAGGTATATTGATATTCAGTATACTCTCGCGGGCCAAGAAGAAATTGGTTGGAAATCCACCAAAGATTCTTTCCAGATTGATCAACCCTACGACGTGGAGAAAGATATTGAATTTTACCAAGATCAACCGGATCTTTGGATTCCTATGCAACCAGAACTGTTTGTCATTTTTTTCCCGGAAGATGCCCATGCTCCTTTTGTAGCTAATTCTCATATTCGCAAATTCATTATCAAAATCGCCATCGAGTAGAACATGGATATCCAAGAAAAATTAAAAAAAATTCAATTTGTTATTTTTGATGTGGATGGTACTCTAACGGACGGCAGTATGTACTATACCGCTCAAGGGGATTTCATGAAGCGGTTTTATGTACAAGACGGCATGGGGCTTACGCTTTTAGCTCGGGCAGGCATCGAAATTGCCCTACTAACGAGTGAGAATTCACCAATTGTCGCTGCTCGAGCCCTTAAGCTTGGCATAAAGTACACCATTTTGGGATGCCGAGCAAAAAAGCAAGCCGTAGAAGAGCTAGCTCAAAGCTTAAAATTAGATTTGGCTCATGTAGCTTATATGGGAGATGACATAAACGATGAAGCTGCCATGAAGATCTGCGGCATTAAAGTATGTCCTTCAGATGCTGTTTCAGTCATTAAAACTCTTTCAGATTATATCTGTACGCGGCCTGGGGGAAGGGGTGCAGCTCGCGAATTCATCGAGTTGTTGCTTGATGCCCAAGAAAAGCCTAATACGTTGCCCGTTGTGTGGTGAAAAACAATTGACTTGAATAGTATTTTTAAGTATCTTTTAGCTAAATCACAAAAATGTGATTAATTCAATTTAGGCTAGAATAATAAGCATATGTACGCATTAAGCAACTTTTTTACATCCTCCTGTGACAGCAACTTTGGCATCAGCCAAGGCGTTGTTGTGCTTGCTACAGGTACGGGTTTGGGTTGCACGGGTACGTGCTAATAATCATTCTGATCCGCCTTGATCATTCTTTTTCCTCATTAATCAAAGTCAATTAATCTCTCGGCGGAACCCAGGAGACAAGTTTTAACTATTAATGTCGGAGAATATTGTATGTCTTTATCTATAAGTAAACAACGATCGCATGTCCTCGCTGCAGGATTAGCCCTTTTTTCTATGTTTTTTGGAGCTGGAGATTTAATTTGGCCGCTCATTTTGGGAGGCGCTTCAGGAGACCAAAACTTTTTTGCCATGATAGGGTTAATTTTTACGGGTGTCAGCTTGCCCCTTTTAGGATTAATTGCGATGGTTCTATTTGAAGGCGATTACCGAGCTTTCTTTGGGCGGGCAGGTAAGGTTCCTGGAATGGTACTTATCTTTATTATCCAGGCTATTCTAGGCCCCTTGGGATCAATCCCTCGGCTTTATACACTTTCATTTGCGACACTTAAACCTTATTTACCCGAAGGAATTACCCTGCTTTCCTTTAGTATATTGGCCAGTGCCGTTGTTTTCCTTTTTACAATTAAAAAGCGCCGCATCATTGATCTTTTAGGATTAGTTTTGACACCTATTCTTCTTTTATCATTAGGAGCCATCCTTGTGTTGGGGTTTATCAATCATCCGATTCCAGAAATCGTCGTCATAGCTCCAACCGAAGCTTTTGTGAACGGCTTAAATGTAGGGTATAACACTTTAGATCTCATCGCTTCCTTTATGTTTGCTCCGTTTGTCTTATCGCACTTTATGCGTAAGCAAGAGGATTTAAACCCCCTTACAGCTCGCAAAGAAATTTTCGCACAAATGTTAAAAGCAAGTCTTTTAGCAGCAGGGCTGCTTTCTGCAATGTACGTGGGATTAACTTATGTAGCTTCATACTATACACCTCTTTTGGCCGAGGGACATCTTCCCGAAGAGCGTCTTTCCGGCATAGCCATGCATCTTTTGGGTACGCAAGGAGCCTTTATTTCCTGCCTCTCCATAGCTATGGCATGCTTGACAACAGCGATTCCATTGACCTCCATTTGCGGAGACTACATTAAACAAGATTTGCTCAAAGGGAAGGGTGGAGATGTATTTCCTATTGTATTGACCCTCACAATCTCAGGGGCCATTGCTAACTTAGGATTTACAGGAATTGCGAATATGCTTTCTCCTATCCTACAGATCTTGTGCCCAGGGCTGATTGTGCTGAGTGTCTTAAACATTGTCTATAAACTTTATGACCGTAAACTCACTCGTCTGCCCGTTTTTGCAGCTTTTGGAATTTCTACTTTTGGATATTTTCTTTAGCCAAAATGAAATGTATTGACATTTCACACATTTTGATGATAGGATCTTGAGTTCTATTTGCCCAGATGGTGAAATTGGTAGACACGCCAGATTTAGGTTCTGGTGCCGTAAGGTGTGTAGGTTCGAGTCCTATTCTGGGCATATAACCGAACATTCTGTCAGAAATGACATGATGTTCGGTTTTTTTATGCCCTAATTTCTGCTGAAACTTCAAACAAGTGATTCGATATAAGTTCCTAGTGTTTTTCAAGAAAATTATCAAGTCTGCTTGTTATGAAAACATCACTTTGTCATAATCGTCGATTAAATCATGAACAAAGGAACTGCTCCTCATGTTTCAATTCATTTCTTCAAAACTGGCCAGCACTATCAGCGTTTTTTTGGTCTTCGTGTCTACTTTATCGGCGCAAATCATCAACTCATCGGAGTGTCAAAATATGGAATTTATCGCTCATAAGCAAATTGGATCAGGAAAAGAAAAAGTTCTCGTAATGCACAGCTGGACAACTGACTCAAACAGCTATGATTTCATGCTTCCATATCTAAATACTGAGAATTACACCTACGTTTTTGTAGATTTGCGTGGCTATGGTGGTTCCAAAGAAATGCAAGGGACATTTTCAGTTGAAGAAGCGAGTTCTGATGCTATAAAGCTTATTAATTCCTTAGCCTGGGATGAATTTCATCTGATTGGACACTCTATGACTGGCATGATTGTTCAAAAAATTGCTGTAGACAATCTTTCTAGGGTTAAAAGTGTCGTCGCAATAACACCTATCCCTGCTTGTGGAACGCCAGGACCTAAAGAGATAATAGATTTTTTTGAAGATATTGCCATAGACAACGATGAAGCTGCCATGGAATTTGTCAATAAATTGACTGGCTATCGGTATACAAAAGCTTTTGCTGAGAAAATGATTACGGACATCCGCCAACATTCTACGAGCCAAGCTCGCCTAGGCTATACGAACATGTTTTTTCATACTGATTTTTCTGAATCAGTGAAAGGTTTACAAACCCCCATATTAGTCTTATTTGGTGAATATGATTTTGGAATCTTAGGTGAAGCACTAATGCGGAATACATTTTTGAAGTGGTATCCGAATGCACATTTAGAGTGCTGTAAAGGTTCGGGTCATTATCCAATGATAGAAACACCAGTTACATTGGTTACAGCCATAGAGAAGTTTTTATCCGTTCATTCCTTTGCTCTGTCCAATGAGAAAACCTCTGATTTGGATCTCTCGCTGAAATTGTAAGGTTTGAGGAGGAGATGAATATATGTATACTGGTTCTATTTCTAAGTTGATGCTTTCCATTTTTATTCTTACACTGGAGGAATTTTTGCGATGAATCAATCTGGGCCGATTACGCTAGATGGCATCAAAATGAATGTTGTTAAAACAGCTGAAAATGGAGTTGTCAATCATGAGACAATTTTTAATTTTTCACAGGAAGACGAAGTAATTTCAGGTGAATATCAAGGAGGAAAAATTCTCAAAGGGTTTTTGGTAGGTAAATTGTCAACCCAAAATCAGCTTGAATTTAGCTATTGTCAAATGCAAATCGATGGCAAACTTGATAACGGTGTGTCCATATGTCAACTATTGATAAACGAAAACGGAAAAATCACACTTACTGAGCATTTTGAATGGAAGTCACGTCCAGGTGAATTTGGTACAAATGTATTCCAACAACTTTAACGTTAGTCTTCGTTAGGGTTTATCTGGAAGACTTTCCCGCATTCTTTATTAATAATATTGCCTTCAGGAAAGATGTATGGAACTGAATCCCATTCCTTTGATGCGTAGTAAAAAATATTTTTCTCCATGAACTCCCTTCTCTCTTCAAGTGGAATAAAGTCATCGTCATGATAAAGAATAAAAAGATATAGTCCGCTTTCAGAAAGATTGGCTAAATTTTTTAACATTAGCCGAGTTTGTTTACGTGATTTATCTGACGCATAAAGGCGCTCTCCAACCATTCGATCGTGGTATAGAGAAACTTCGGGATTTTTCAAATGGGGTGTAGAATATTTGACTTTGCCATACGGAGAAAGAGTTTGTTCGGAATTAATAAATCGATAGTCTCCAGGAACTGCCTCAATAACAACAGAATCATATCCCTTACTCTCAGCATATTCAATAAGCTTTTGAGTAGCAAAGAGGGCGTATTCGTCATAGAGGTCATTTACATGAAAAATTCCAACATCGCCATAGCGCCTAACTAACTCATCTAACGTCCAAAAAAGAACTCCGTATTGTTCTTCGGGCTTATAGTCGCCTCGGCCTGCTTCTTCAAGTTCATCCGTATAATTTTTGTCATCTGAAACATCTTCTATTTTCATAAGCACAGTCATACTTTGAGAGGCTTTGGTATAGCCATCTGGGTCATTGTTTCCGCCCCCTAGTTCAAGGTGTGCCCATCCATTAAAGATGACATCCTCAGTTGTGAAAGCAAAAGTCGAAAAAGAAGGAATGATGAATAGAAGTAATAGGTAAGCTAATCGACGCCAATAAACCATCTCAATCTCCTGAAAACTTGAAGTTTAAGATGAGAGTAATCTGGCAAATCAATATCTTTCATAAAAATTTAGATAAATTAAAAAATACAATTAGGCAAGGTTTTAAAGGTATTTAAAGCATCTTTACAATCTTTTTAAATAGGGGATGTTGTTATTGAGAAAGGTTAAGTTAGGACAAATCCCTGGAGGAAATTCCAGCCATTTCATCCCGAATTGATAAATATATGTGGATGCATTTTCATTATATTAGTGTTTTTGATTGTACAATGAATAGGACGCATCTAGCCAATCAAAAGCGGGTTGCGGGCAATCTAAATATTTTTGAATAATCTCTGATATGGCTGGAAGTCCATTTTGACCATTTGTAAAAACAATAATTGCATGATTACGGTTTTTAAATCCCACAATAAAACTTTTGACCCCATCATTGTCTCCCCAATGCCAAAATGAATCACCTATTTTAGTGCGTTGAAGGCCCCATCCTAATCCCCATAAAATGGTTTCTGAAAAACGACCAGAGCACTTGTCGATAGAGCTTGTGCTTCCTTCTTGAACTTTTACTTGAAATCGAAACATTTCATCAATAGTTTCAGATTTCAATCCAATTCCTTTGAAGAGTGCTATAACAAATTTCGCATAATCCAATGCGCTAGTATGCAAAGTAAATGCAGCATTTGGGGGTTCTGTGCGGTTCTCAATTGGAGAACCTTCAGGATTATGACCCTGTGCTTTCCTACTATCATTTACCCAAACAAAAGTACTGTGATCCATTTCCAAAGGGATAAACACGTTTTTCTTAAAATAGTCTTCTAAAGATAATCCCGTTAGATGTTCGATAACTTTTTGCAAATAGAGGAAACCTTCCCCTGAGTAGCTAAATCTTTCACCAGGTTGAAAGTAGATTTTTAAAGCTTCATTTTTTGGTCTCCAATTTGGAAAACCACTAGTGTGTGCTAAAACCATTCTAGCTGTAATCAAATTGATCCTTTCATCATTTGTGATATCGGAGCAAGGCAGATATTTAGCGAGAGGTGTGTCTAAATTTAATTGACCTTTTTCTACCAATTTTAGAATTCCATAAACGAAAACGGTTTTGCTAAGAGAGGCAACTTCAAATAAGGTGTTACAGTCCACAGGGTCTTTAGCCTGTGAATTTTTTACACCTAATTCAAAATGCAAGGCAACTTCAGCATTTTCAATAATTACCATTGAGAGCCCAGGTATTCTCTTTTCTCTCATCAATGCTTCCAGTTCATTTCTTGTAGGCAAGTTTTGTGCCGCGTCCATTTGATGTCCTTTAATTAGTAAACACAAAAAAACTATAATTATTTTTAAATTATTCATGAGAACTTTTAAATATAACGAACTTTTTAAATTAATCACCGAAGATAACCTAGAAATACAATGAGTTCAAGATTTTCTGAGTTGTTTCTTGGCCTGACCATGAGATCAATCTTAATTTAAGATTTTCAATTGCATTATTTCGATTGGTAATGGTAAAAACATTCTTCTAATTTTTTCACTTTTTTAAGAACAGGCAAAGCCGATTGAAGGAATGGTTATATAGCAACTTCTCTAAAATTTTTTAAAAGGCATTCCCATGAAACGAGAAATCATGAATAAATTGACTAAAAGCTTCGAAGAAGCAGCACATGTTGAACAAGGCATTGAATTTTGGATGGCAAGAGAGATTCAAGAGTTTCTTCAATATGACAAATGGAGCAACTTTTTAGGTGTAATTGAAAAAGCAAAAAACTCATGTCAAAACGCCTCACAATTAGTTATAGACCATTTTTCCGACGTCGGCAAAATGGTTCAGGTAGGGTCAGGGGGGACAAGGGAAGTTTCTGATATCATGCTTTCAAGATACGCATGCTATCTTATTGCTCAAAACGGCGATCCAAGAAAGGAACCTGTTGCATTTGCACAAAGCTATTTTGCTTTGCAGACAAGAAAGCAGGAGCTTCTCGAAAAACGATTCGATAGGCTCGAAAGACTTGGTGCCAGACAAAACTGACTCAAACTGAAAAAGAATTATCTACGACTCTTTATGAACATGGGATTGATGATCAAGGTTTTGCTAGAATTAGGATTAAAGGAGATCAGGCGCTATTTGGAGGTTACTCTACTATTCAAATGAAGCGTAAATTAGGAGTTCCTGAATCTCGCCCATTAGCTGATTTTTTGCCTGCAATTCTATAAAGGCAAAAGATTTTGCTGGAGAAATTACTCATTATAACTTGAGAAGAGAAAACTTGCTTGGTGAAGGCGAGATCGCAGAGGAACATGTGAAAAATAATCAAGATGTTCGCAAAGTGTTAGCTAAGAGCAACATTTTTCCAGAAAAATTACCGCCTGAAGAAGATATCAAAAAACTTCAAAGACGCCTAAATTAAGAAAATGAAAAATTTGTCGATAGCACAAAAGCATTGCCTGAGTTATATTTTAAGAGCAGTATTTAAAAAAAACAGCCTCCTGCGCTGTGACTAACTTTTAGAAATCAAACAAATATAAAAGATTATTTAGATAGAATGTTGTGTATGATTTCAAAACTAACCCTTATTTTCATTCTGTTTTTTGGCAATGTTTGGACAATTGAATACATTGAAGAGCCTGCCAGCCGACTGGTGCTAATTTGTGGGGCTTCGTGTGCGGGAAAATCAACTCTTTCGAAAGCTCTCGCTAAAAATTTAGGCAATAATTGGATTGTTTTAGATAGAGATGAATGGGCTGAAATTGAAGATTCAGACGAGAAAGTCGATCAACTCCTAATAGAGAACATTCTTAAGAACTTAAAAGAGGGTTTAAATGTTGTTGTCGATACGCAATCATTTCAACCTTTGCCACGTTCTTTGGCAGAGTTAGATCCATACACGATTTTTCTTTATACATCGCTTCCTCAATTAATCGAACGGGATCAAATGCGTAATCTGAATAGACCCCGATCCACACAGCGCCAACGTTATGCGCGTGGATTTGTTTTAGATACATACGCTCAATTATTAACATTTAAGCCATCAGGAAGTGAGTCTGTATTAGATTGCTTAGATGCTTCAAGCATTGATCCTGATTTTGCTATTTACCCGATTCATGAAGAAACCTATCATTTTTTTCTACAGATCATCCAAGCTAAAGAGCCTCTTTGTATTTATCCCGCTGCAGTATATCGTATGATTATCAGAGGGGATCGTCAAACCCTTGACGAGTCTATTAAAGAAATTTCTGAATCAATAAAAAAAGTTAAAGTTTGGAGTAATCAATACCTATGAATGAGCGTGAAGACTGTTTTCACTTGGGTGTCAAAGCCCTGATTCGAAATAACGAAGGCAAATTATTACTTCTCCAACGTGATCACCCCTCGCAAAATAAATATTGGGATATCCCTGGAGGAAGACTTCAAAAGGGAAAAACTATTCTGGCTACGTTAAGACGGGAGATTGAAGAGGAGATAGGATTGAAAAAAATTCAAGAAATTTATCCTTTTGAGATGATTTTGACAGACATGCGCATTGCCCAAGCAGACGGGGATGTCGGTTTGATCTTTTCAATCTTTCTGTGTGATGTCCCTGAGCCATTCGAGCCTATTTTGAGCGAAGAACATATGAATTTTGAGTGGTTTACCCCCTTGCAAGCTGCTCAAAAGCTTATCCAATACCCTGCAGATTTTTTAAAAAAACTTGAGAACTTAACGATTAATTATTAAATCGTTTTATGTTACTATGTCATAACTAATTTAATATAATAAAAGTATTCTATGACGCTGCCTTGGTATAAAGAAGGACTTCGATTCAAATGCACAGAGTGTGGAAAATGCTGCACGGGTCCGAGCGGATTTGTATGGGTCTCTGAGGAAGAAATGCTGGCCATGGCCAATACTTTAGGCATTTCATTAGATTTATTTAAAAAAAGATTCGTCAGACAGCGCGACAATCGTTATGCTTTAGTCGAGCGCAAATCAAAAAATGGTGATTATGACTGTATTTTTTTAAAAGATAAAAAATGTGGTGTATACCAAGCGCGCCCGAGTCAGTGCCGCACCTTTCCGTGGTGGCCAGAGAATCTTAAATCGGAGGAGAGTTGGCAAAGTGCAGCTCAAGAATGTGAAGGAATTCGCCCCGATGCTCCTCTCATCCCTTATTCTGAAATTGCTAAATCTTTTGAACCTTAGTTTTCAGACCAAGGATAGCTTTTTTCATCAAATTCTGCTTTTCGGAATTCTTTTAACTGTCGGAAATATTCTTTCCAATTTTCCGAAAATAAATCGATGGCAATCCCATTAGCTAGACGTTGGGCGCCAACTCCAATTCCAGGAATGTCACTACTGATTAAGCCATGGCTTAGTGTCGCAGCATAATTAAAACAGTAAATATGTTTTAAAAATGGAGCATTTTGCGGATATTTTTCTAAAAACTCGAAGTGGGGTCCTAAGTAGGGGAAGTTGCCGTATTCTGATTGCGAGAGGCGATCTTTCCACAATAAAATTTGATCCATCAATGGTCTTATTTCAGGTTGCTGTGTGCCATCAATATTGAAACCTGTCGCTAGAATCATGTAATCACAGTTGAATTTTTCGCGATTTGTTGTAATTTCTATCATTTGATTTTGGAGCTGTACCTGCTGAATGATGCTTTGGGCTTTGATGGAAAAATTTGCCCAGTCTTTCAATCGTTCGAGAGCATCAATAGGAGGAGTGGCTCCCCCTTCACGAGTTGTTGAAAAAAATAAATACTTCGCTTCATCATCCAAGGAGTAAAATCCTTCATTATAACCGTAATAAGCTAGACTACCAGCTTTATTCACAGCGGGGACTTTGGCCCGGCGCATGATTAAGATCACTTCCTTTGCCTGGTTCTCTAGGGCTACGGCAGCGGCATCGAATGCAGAGGCTCCGGCGCCGATCACGCAGACATTTTTGCCAGCCAATTGTGCGAAAGGAATTTCTTCACTTGTATGAGCATAGTAGGCCTTGGGTAAATCTTGGATAAATGCAGGGATTGTCGCCCCCCCAAACCCCTCGCGCCCTGTAGCTAAAATGAGTTTACTAGTCTCAATCTCTTCTAGAGTTCCTGCGTGATTTAGCGTTATCTTCAGCAGGTTGTTTCTAGGCTCAATTTTTAAAAGCTTGGTATTGTTTTGTAACGGAAAGCGCAAGATTTTTTTGAACCAGCTTAAATAATCCATCCACATCAATGTCGGAATTTTATAGAGTTCATTCCACCTCTGCTCTCCCCATTGAGCTGCATACCAAGCGTTAAAAGTTAAAGAAGGAAAGCGGAACGCGGGTCCAGTTAACTGCTTTGGTGAACGTAAAATCTTCATGCGGGCATACCGACTCCATGGGCCTTCACGGCTTTGTGGAGAGGCATCGAATATTTTGAATTGCGAGATATTGGCTTGTTTTAATGCAAACGCCGCTGCTAAACCTGCCATCCCAGCTCCAATAATTACAACTTGATGCAATTGCGAATTCGGAAGTACCCAAGAATCCTGAAAATAGTCGGTGATTGAAAGTTCCTGGATCACTTTTTGTTCAAGGGCTTTTAATGAGGAGGAGTCCATGCGATGCCTTTGCTGCGAAGAATTTTGGTCAAATCAGTATTCATCTTGAAAATTACGCCATCCTCAGATAAATAAAAAATAAATACGTATGATCTCAAAAAAGAAACGGTTTTATGATTCCTCTTAGTGATGATAATTCTACGCGAAAAACGACTCCGATTGTCACCTACATATTAATTGCATTGAATGTCCTTTTTTTCTTCTTCGAATTAAGCGGGGGAGAGGATTTTATTGTGAAATGGGCGTTTGTACCTAGCCGTTTTCTAGCTAATCCAATAGAAAATATTCCCAATTTATTTACAGCCATGTTCATGCACAGCGGCTGGGCTCATCTGCTGGGCAATATGCTCTATTTATGGATATTTGGAGATAATGTCGAAGACCGCTTCGGCAAATTCATGTTTTTAATTTTTTATCTTTTTTGCGGCCTTGCAGCGACTTTTGCTCAATTATGGTTCAGTCCGGTATCGAATATTCCTAACTTAGGAGCTTCAGGTGCTATTGCAGGTGTTTTAGGGGCTTATTTAGCTCTTATTCCACAAGGGAAAATCAATGTCATGCTTGGAAGGAGCATTACCCAAATGTCAGCCATTATAGTCATCGGATTTTGGTTTGTCCTGCAGTTTTTAAGTAGCTTTACGTCTTCAGCCACGGATGCGGATGTAGGGGGAGTGGCTTATATGGCGCATATCGGTGGATTTATTGCCGGAATCTGTATAGCGCTTACCTATAAAGCAGTGGCATCCTCAAAAAACTAAGAAAAATTCTCTTCAAATTCTTGAAAAAGATCCACTTGTATGAAGGTCAATTCTTGACAAAGTTCAAGTCTTAAGCTATTGTCAGCGCCAATTCACCTTAACCCATAGAAAAAATATGTTTAGATTTTTTGTCATTTTCTTTTACGTGTTCTCCTGTTTCCACACTTCATTTTTACAAGGCGATGAAAAAAAAGATAAGTGTGTTTTAATTGTTGGTGGTGCCGGATTTATTGGTTCTCATGTTAATAAGATGCTAAATCAGGCAGGCTATCAAACAATTGTTTTTGATAATCTAAGTCGCGGAAACCGAGAGGCAGTCCAACATGGAGTGTTTATCAAAGGAGATCTGGCGAATACAGAATTATTAGATCAAGTTTTTACTGATTATTCCATCGATGCAGTGATGCATTTTGCAGCTTTAACTGAGGTGGGCGAATCAGTTCAAAATCCTTTAAAATATTACGTCAATAATGTGGTTAATACGATTAACCTCCTAGAAGCCATGCTCCGGCATCAAGTTAATGTCTTCATATTTTCTTCTTCAGCAGCTATTTTTGGAAACCCCCAAGAAGCTTATGTAACGGAAGAGCACCCATGCAACCCGATCAATCCCTATGGGCAAACGAAACTCATGGTTGAACACATTCTGCATGATCTAAGCGCAGCCTCAAGCTTGCGTTTTTGTTGCTTGCGTTACTTTAATGCTGCAGGTGGGGATTCAGAAGGCCTACTCAAAAACTATAAAGCAAAGGAATCTAATTTTATTCCTATCGTTTTGCGCAGTCTTTTTAAACCCAACGGCGTTGTGACTATTTTTGGAACTGACTATCCCACAAGAGACGGCACTGGAGTGAGAGATTATGTTCATGTTGAGGACCTTGGATCGGCTCATATTTTAGCCATGGAAAAACTTTTTTCAGGAGCACCTTCAAATTATTACAACTTAGGGAATGGCCAAGGATTTAGTGTCAGGGAAGTGATCGCCACCGCAGAAGAAGTTACAGGGAAAAAAGTTAATGTGATTGAAGGGGCTCGTCGCCCTGGAGACCCCCCATTTCTGGTAGCCAATTCCAAAAAAGCCTATGAAGAATTAAATTGGAAACCTCGTTATGCATCTTTGCAAGACATGATTAAACATGCGTGGCAAGCGTTACACTGATCAAAAATAGAAGAGGCATGGGTTTCCATGCCTCTTCCTGTGTATTCACTGCTCCAATTCAAATTCAATTAGCTTCCCTACTTTATTTCCAACAAGCATTCCGATTATCTTTCCTACTTAGGCAGGAAATTGGGCCCTGAGAAGCTTAAAAAATACTGGTGAGTTTCAGACTCTCGATAATAAGAGAGGATTTTCTCGGAGGCTTTAAAAAAACTTTATCATCTGGCAAAAAATCTACAATAGGGTTTGAGATAGTTTGATTTGCTTGATTAAAAGATCTGTTTCAAGATTTATGATTTTGATGGCTCCTTTTTTTCCTAAATAAAGCCTCGAACTGTGGACAGCTACTGCATGGTTGAAATTGATTGGCTACTTTTTTGATGATACCGACGTGAATGTAAATTTTACTATTTTCCGTACCTGAAGACGCGAGGAGCGAATGCAACTCATGCACACAGCAAGGAAGCGTCAAAAAAGAAAGTAAAAGCCCTTGTGGCCAAAACTGGGAGCTCGGCCCATTTATGGGCGAGTAGGTCCCGTTATTATTCTTTAGAAAAAGAGTGAATGATTCTTTTTTGTTTTTTCTTTTTGGTCTATCCTTGCAGAGGGTATATCTTCAATTACAGAAAAGTATTTTGGCCTGTCATTAGTGGGAGGGGATTTATCAACAAATGCTTGACCATGAGTTCTAGCTGCCTCCTCAAATAGATGTTTGATGTTAGGCAAAAGCGGCGTTTGTTTAGTATTGTAAGGATGTATTGGCGCTAGATCAGATGAATCTTGTGAAGATAAAACATGAGCTTTTCTTTTTTTATTTTCTCCAGCAGTTGGAATTTGCTTCCAGGCAGTAACAAAGCAAGATACATCCTCATGCATAGCAAAGTATTTTGGCTCTACAATTTTTGGAAGAAATGTATCCCCATTAAATTGCAATCTTTGATCATGCAATTTAGGAGACTCTATTGAGGACATTGATTCGAAAATTTTGTTCATTAGAGTTTTTAGCGGCTCTACCTCTGCCGTTTCGGAAGAAAGTATTGACGCGTTGCCATAATGATTAGTCTTGAAAGAAAGAGTCGATAAGTGACTTTCAACTCTCTGTCTTTGTTTAAGGATTTCAAGTTCTTGAGTTATTTTTTTGAAGCGTTCAAGAGCTTTAGGAGTAATGATACCTTTTAAGAGAATTTTAGTTGTTTTGCGCTCAATCTCATTTAGTTTATGAAGATAAATAATATAGAATTCTTCTCTTGAAAGAGGATGATAAGAACCATAGGTGAGATTGTGCATATTGTATCCTTAATAAATTATTAAAATAATATAGATTAGCTAATTAATAATTTATTAAAATTCTGAATAAAGATTAAAAAAAAGAGAGAGGCATAAATTTATGCCTCAATAATTTAGCTGTAATTAAATGTTACCGATTGGAATTCGTATAATTTTCCTTTTAAGGTTCCAACCATAATCGCGTTTCCTTTTCGACTTAGAGTGGTTATTGAGCTTGAAAATTTATTGTGAATAAGTAGAGTTGTGTACGCATTACCATCTTTATAACAAAAATATAAGTCTTTATTTGTAGCTGCGAAAAAATCATCGTTATACGGTAAAAAACCTACAATAGAACCTCTTAGCCGTTTGGTTTTACCGATTACTTTATTTGTTTCAAGATCCCTAATTCTTATAATTCCGCCCGGGTTTCCTAAATAAAGATGTGTTCCGTTGGTTCCAACGGCGCAGGAGGTGAGTGTAGTCGGCTTAACACTCGAATCTCGTGTATATGTAAATGTGTAATATTTGGATTTGTCAATTGTAATCACATGGGTAGGGGTAACGCAAATGTTATTTATCGCAGAATTCTGCATCTTAGCTTCGCTAATACATTCCATTTGTTCAAGATCTATGATGAATACCTGACCTTTGTGCGTCCCTACAGCTAAAATGTTTTCCCATAAAGAAATAGCAGTGGTAATAGAATCATCATTGGTTTGAAAACGTTTAAAGGGCTTCGGTAAATTTATCGGTTCTAGAGAAGCCTCATTTCTGCGAACCTCAACGATCCCTTGATCTTTGTAAATAATTACAGAAAATTTGTTGTTGGAGAGTATGTCTCTAACATTCATTGGCGAAAATAGTTCATTGGTTGCTTCAGAGGTTCTTAAATTTACTGTCGATAAGTACTGTTCATTTTGAGAGGTTTGAATCAAAGCTTGGACAATTGGGAATTGACTAATGAAAATGCGTTCTATTCTAGACCCGAACTTTATACCCCGAAGTAGTTTTAAGGTTGTAGGATTAAAATCGGATGAGGTTATGCGGCCTCCTCTAAGGTAATTTTTAATGGAAATTATTGAGGAAATCACCTCAGAACTGGGTTTATATGTTTCAAGCGCAATAGATGAGGAGGTATTGTTGGCTACAACTTGGGTTGTTGTTGAATCTTTTTTTTGTTTTTTCTTTTCAGGGCCTCTTTTTTCAGGATATACATCCTCCTCATCAATTATAGGAACGTGCGCTGATTCTTCAATTGTCGGGGGATAGGTAAATTCTTGATTAACAGAATAATAGGGTTTTTTTGGGTACTCTGGTTTTTCAAGTTCCCCACTTAGAGATTTGAACGATGGGAGCATTGGTGCAAGGCCTCTTGATGAACGATCTAAGTGAAATTGATTTAGATTGGGCTGTGGTGCAGGAAGACTCTGGAAAAATAAAGGAAAAGCTTTTCGTTTTTTCTTTTCTCTGTGAGGTGGATTTTTTATAAGAGTAGAAGTTATGCCGGATAGACTTTCTTCCATGGTGTGATCTGGCTCAATGACTCTCGGAGGCAATAGATCAGGATTAAACTGAAAAGCCTGGTCTTGAGAATCGGAAGTCTTTGGAAGGGAAGCTGGCTCAATTTGATCCATTAAAATCTTAATAGGAGGGAGAGACCATTTTTTTGGAGAACTGGAAGGTGGTACTGGTGAAAAGGTAGTAGAATGATCTGCCTCAGAATGGTGATTTAAACGTGGCTGTGGGGGTGAAGAGTTGACTGATGACCAGTGTTTATATTGATCAAGCCGTTTGTTGAGGACTTGTAAACGTTCGAGCGCTGCAGGAATAATGGTCTTTTCATTATGTGAGATAATACCTGTAGTTGGTTGCTGAGTCTGAGTTAGTGTTTTAAAATATTCCCTATAGAACTGCTCGTCCAAAGGAGAGTGACTAGCACCCAAGGAGGAAGTCATAATTTAAGTCCTTTATAGATTGTAAAATTTAAAATATTTCAGGTCATTTAGAGATGAAATTTGCAAAACTTTACAAGTTTGAACTAAATTCGAATATTTTTCCACCTTCTGTCCCCACTACAATGTGATTATCAAACTGAGTTAAGGTTGTAATAGGTCTTTCAAAATCCTCACAGATCACTTTCTGATTAAAATTAGGATTTTGAAAATGGATTAGGCTATTTTCAGCGGCTACAAGAAAACCATTCTGATTTGCTAGAAAAGCTACAATGGGTGTAATAGAGATTTTGGATTCATAGATTTGTTTGTTTTCTGCAAGATCCCAAATTCGAATATTGCCGAATCTGTCCCCTAAATAGGCCCATGTGTTTGCGATGAATACTGCACAAGCTGTTGTTGAAAAGCGCTGAATTGAAAAAGGTCCTGCATATTCATTTTTTAATTTGTAATATTGTGTCGAACGATCAGCGGAAGTGAGAACATAATCGGCTGTAAGGTGAAGCTTAACTATAGGTTTTGAATGCATTCTAAGGATCTTTGTGCATTTCATTTGCTCTAAATCAAAGATGACAACCTGGCCATTATTGAGAGCCACGGCTAAAATGTTTCCGCAAAGTGAAATTGCATTAGTATTATCCAAAGGAATATCTTCTTTTAGGAGGTCAAGCACATGGAGAGGAGTACTAAAATCCCAAGATTCATCTTGTATTTCCTTTTTACGGATTTCAACAATAGAATGGTCTTTATAAATAATGGCAGAAAATTGGTCATTAGTGGCCATTCCTATAATGATCTTCTCAGAAAGCAAAGAGTTTTTTGAAACAGATTCAGCATCAGCTAAATTCCAGGTATCGAGACAGGATTTTCGAAAGCTTAATGACAAAAATTGCAAAGTTTCTTTTTTGAGAATAAGTATATTCTTAATGATCTTATTAACATCTATAGATCGGACTATTTTTAATGCTGAAAAATCTACTTGCGGCATGTTAGGAACGGTTAATTTTTCAACAATAACCTCTGGATGGGTCTCAAAAGCCGGATAATTATCACTCATTAAAAATTTGATAGGAGGTAAGACCTGGTTGCTAAGTGCAGATGGAAAAGGCTCAATGGGCTCAAGTTTTGAAGCGGCTCTCTCTAAATTTTTAAAGGAGGGTAGCTGAGGAGATGCTGCTTGATAATCAATTTTACGTTTTTTATAACTAACTGGTGCGCTTTGCGCTTGTAACTTTTTAAGTTGGTTATGAATAGTTCTCACACAGTCGAGATTTTTTTGGGTAGGTGTTAATTTTGCGATTTTGTCTGCTTTACGTTTGAGCTTATGAATAGCATGAGCAAATTGTTCTTCTATTGTGCTTTGAGGAGTTAATTTTTGAGAATTATAAGAAATGTTCACGTTTGGCCTTATCTAAAAATTATTAAAATAATGAAGTTTTCTAACTGTAAGCCAAAAAGAATAAATTAAGTATTAATTAATTGATAGTATAAAATTTAATGACATAACTTAGAGTTTGATTGTTACTCATTTGTTAAATATTTATCTAAAAAACTTTTTATGATAAAATGCGTAACAACGTTCAATAATGGGACAAGAATTTTTTGAAAAAATTCGCTGACAAAGTCAGCGAATTCATGTTCAATTTTTATCGAGGGACTGGCGGCGGGTTTCTTTCAGCAAAATCGCGTTGATGCCAATAAGGATAGGGAGCAGGGCGTTTACTAACGGCATCTAATTTTGCCATCTGCTTAGCTGTCAAGCTCCAACCCACGGCGCCAAGATTTTGGCGAAGTTGTTCTTCATTGCGTGCTCCTAAGACTATATTAGTAACAGTTGGGCGTTGTAATAGCCAATTTATAGCCACTTGTGAAACTGTTTTACCTGTCGTCTGAGCAATTTCATCTAATACATCAACCACAGCATACAAATATTCATCTTCAATTGGCGGTCCTCCGGTGCTTCCTCCTGATTTAAGACGTCCAGGCGGCAAAGGTTTGCCGCGCCGAATTTTACCAGTCAGTCTACCCCATCCGAGAGGGCTCCATACCATTAAACAAATTCCCTGATCAATTCCAAGAGGCATGAGCTCCTCTTCATAATCTCTTCCAATCAGTGAATAATATCCTTGATAAACGACATAACGCGCGAATCGATCTTTTTCAGAAATAGCCAGCGATTTCATCACATGCCATCCTGAGAAATTTGAACAGCCGATATAACGTATTTTTCCTTGTTGAATTAAGTGATCTAAGGCACCTAAAGTCTCATCAACCGGTGTGAGCGCATCGAAACCATGCATAAAATAAATATCGATATGATCTGTTCCTAACCTTTTAAGGCTAGCTTCACAGGCTTGAATAATATGAAAACGTGAAGATCCTTTTTCATTAGGTCCTTCTCCCATTGGAAAGGTTGCTTTCGTGGAAATGAGGACTTGATCCCGCTTTCCTTTTAATGCTTTTCCTAGAATTTCTTCTGATTTCCCTTGAGAATATACATCGGCAGTATCAAATAGATTGACACCCGCTTCTAAGCAAATATTGATAAGCTTGGAAGCTTCTTTAACATCAGTCGACCCCCATTTTTTAAAAAATTCGTTTGATCCACCAAATGTGGCTGTCCCAAAGCTTAAAACCGGAACTTTTAGTCCGGAACGACCTAATTGTCTGTATTCCATAAAATGCTCTTTTAATAGATTTTGTTTCTATTTGCCAAAGCACAATATAAATATATTTTATTTTATAAAAAAGAACTTTTATAAGGTTTCCGGAGAAATGGGGATAGGTGTTGGAGATTGATGGCGATTAGGCCAAAATAAGCCAAGTGAAAGCAAGCCGATGATCACAATCGAAATTCCATATGGAATGGTAGAGTAGGGTGGAAAGTACATCACGATAGATCCTATAATCGCAGCGATACCAAATTCCAAGGATCCGAAAGCTGCTGAAGCTGTTCCTGCTAAATGACCGAAAGGCTCTAAAGCGCAGGCTGCGGCGCTCCCTAATAGAAACATGGCCCCTGTGCAGGCAAAGGTCATGGGAATAAGAAATCCACTTAGACTGAGTTGTGCAAAATAGATCCATACCAGCATGCTAACGCCGCCTAGCAGCATAAGTGAAATGCCCAATAAGATCGTTTTCTGGATCCCGATTTTTTCAATGGTTTTACCGGCTCCTAAACCCCCAAAAGCAATCACAGAACCAAAAACAGCGAAATAGTAGCCAAAGTTTTCCGTGGAGATGCCGAGTGTATCAATAATGATAAAAGGGGAAATTGAAAAAAAACAAAAAAAGACGCTTTCAGCTAATCCAGCAATAAGAGCATAAACCAGGAACTGACGTTGGCTAAAGATCTCCCAGTATCTTTTAAAAATCTCTTTGTTCACCCGAGTTCTAAGATTTTTTGGATGTGTTTCCTGGATGTATTTCTGTGTAATGAGTAGGGCAAAAAGACCTACGAACGTTAAAAATAGGAAAATACTGCGCCATCCAAAAAAGCTTGCCAGATAGCCTCCAATAATTGGGGCGAAAATAGGGGAAATCCCTATAGAACCATGTAAGAAGCTGAACATTTTAGCACTTTCTTCTCCAGAAAACAAGTCTCGCACTAAAGCGAGTGAGGTGACAAGTAATCCGCAAGCCCCTAAAGAACAAAGAACACGGGCTAATATAAGCATTGTTATATGTGTGGAAGTAGCACAAGCTAATGAACCTACCGCATAACTAGCTGCAGCATATAAGAAAATACGTTTTCGTCCAAATTGATCAGATAAGGGGCCAATCAATAATTGTCCAACACCTGTAACAAATAAAAATAAACTTAAAGTCAGTTGAATAAAGAATGGGGTGGTTTGGAAAATGTCGATCATTTGCGGCACAATTGGAATGTAAATATCCAATCCAAATGCAAAGCTAAATACAAAGGGGGCCAAAATAAGAACTAATTGAAAGATTGAATACTGCTTCATGATTCCTGAGCTTTTTGTAAAATAAAGCGATCAAGCATCAGTTGATAGTCTATTTCTGGGTGGGATAATTTGATTTGGAAAGCTTCTGCATCACTGAGGCAGACATTTTCATTAAGTAAGGCAAATAATTCGATAATTCCCAAAGTGTAGTCCAAATTTTGATCGTCCAATTCAGAAACCCCATAGTTTAGGCCGCAAAAAGAAATCTTTAGAGTATCCAGAGAAACTTGAGTCGTTTCTAACGATTGCAGTGAATTATCGACATAAATAATTTGATGAGGTTTGCTCGGTAGGTCTTTGAGAAAATCAAGTAAAGTGGGTCCGATTGCCTTTTTATTGCTAAAGATAATGCCGTGAGCAAATGTATAGGCTGGCAAAGTGATTAGAGGATCAACTTCAAGATAATCCAAAGTTTTTTCGAAATTGATGCCTAAGCTTTGCAGGTGTTTATGGGTAATGTAACCAAAATTATTCGCAAAGGAAGTCGAAAATTCTTTTTTGGTAATTCCTAGTGCAACTACATGTTGCTCTTGCAAATCAGCGATTATTTTGGTGGTGAAATCATCTACGGCTTTTTTAGGAATCTGCGTCACAATTGTATTTTTGATCTGATTAGTAATGCGCTGATGGATTTCAGGCTGCGGCACCAGTTCTTTAACGCGTTTGTCGAAATATTCGCGCCAGCGGAATTCTGCCACTGTAGAATACGGTTTATACAAAGTGTTTGTCAGATTGAATAAAACCATTGAGTCATTCTCAATATGCTCAAGAACCACTTTTATTTCATTAGTTTCGATAATTTCTGCATCAAGTAAAAGGGGAGGGCTGCATAAAACCAAAATTCCCCAAAAAAAACCTATCAAATTTTTACGCATAAGACCTATAAAGTTAATGACTATCAGCAATTTTAAATACTATTTTTGTTTTTTGAAAGAGGTAAATGCATGTTAAAATCTATTATTTTTTCTTTATTATTGTGTTTCATTTGTGAAACTTATGCTAGTGAACTTCATCATTATTTTTTGCGAGGAGAACAATTAGAAGCAATTTGGGAAGAAACTGCGGTGGAACCCTTCGATGAATTAATTCTTTCATGGGATGCCTCAAGACCTGAGCAAGGAGATTATCTCATCGAAGTTAGTGCTTTAATCAATGGGTGGACCCCTTGGCTAAATTATGCTTTTTGGGGCGCGCATGACCAGTACACTTTTAATGAAAAAAATGAGACAACGCAAACTTTTCAAGATGCCTTCGAAATTTTAAACGGACAATTGGCTGCAGGATTTCGTGTGCGTATTTCTGCAAAGGATGGGGCTTCACTTAAAAAAGTTAGGGCTTTGCATGTCTGTTTGACCAACCGAAAAAAACATGAGGTGGACCAACATTTAAGCAAAGACGAGGATATTATTGTGGATTTAGAGGTATCTGGTACGTCACAAATCTGCCTGCCTGATGACCGCCGAACGCGTCTATGCTCACCAACATCCACTACTGCAGTGATTAATTATCACAAAGAAGCGACACGCTTATCCCCTTTAGATTTTGCTAATCGAGTCGTCGATACCGCATTTGATATCTATGGCAATTGGATTCTCAATACAGCTCAAGCTGCGCATGAACTCGGGAGCCCTTGGAATTGTTTTGTGGTGCGTTTTACCAGTTTTAATCAAGTGATAGATCAGCTTTTAGCTGGCTATCCAGTGATTGTTAGCCTGAGAGGTCCTTTGACAGGCAGTGCTTTAAGCTATCAAGCTGGACATCTACTCGTTGTAAAAGGGTATAAATCTGCCACTAAAGAAGTTTTTTGCATGGATCCGGCCTTTCCTTCGAATGCTCAAACTCTGGTTTCATATGCCCTGAGTGATTTTGTGCAAGCTTGGGCAAGGCGCGGTGGAATTGCTTATGTCATTCATCGATACCCAACACATTGAATTTCAAGTAAGAGCTTAGGATTGGCCAATGCTGCGATGCCTATAGTCGCACTCGTATAAGCGGTTGTAGGCATTACTTTCTTTCTTACCGCCCAAAATGAAGGCCCATTCCTTCCAATGTCTACAATGTAGCATGTCATGGAAAGAAGTTTGTGAAGATTGGAGCCTGCCGCTTTTAAAGCGTGCTCGATATTTTTAAACGTTGCTTCGGTCTGTTCTTCAATTAATTCGGAAATTACTTCCCCTTCTTTATTAACTCCAGCCTGCCCAGTAATAAATACTAATCTTTCGAAAGCGACACAATGCTCAAATCCATGCTGGGCATAAGAAAATAAATCGGGAACTGAAATTACATTCTTCTCCATGTTAAACTCTCTTTATTTTAGTTAATTATTTTCTATTAGTTAGTTTTATATATAGTTAAATATTTATTAAAGTATAATGCAATTAGAATAGTAGATGTAAAAAAAGGAGGCAGTCATGGCTTTCGAAGGGATTAGCGATAAGCAAAGTCAAAATTTGGATCATCTTGATGAAAAATGGCGAAAAATTAAAGGGTCTAGAGAGAAGAAATCGGAATTAACAAGTAAGTCTTTGTTACATGGAGATTTACATACTTCTGAAAATTCTTTTGATAAGTTTCTTGGGAAGTATACGCTAACTAAACCTATTTATAATCAGATTCAGTATTTTAGATATTTAAATGCGATAAAAAATTTAGACAATCTTGTAACTAAACTAGATACACAAAATGATCCTAAGTCCGCAGCTTCGAAACTTTTAAATGCAGCTCATATCACCGAATCATTCATTAAAACTGTTAAAAATAAGAAAAAGCGAGATTTGCTTTATACACGTTTAGTAGGCACCAAAGAGAAAATTTCTACCCGGCTTAAAAGAACTTCAAGTATTAAATTTATGTAAAAAAGCAGGATGCTAAGCTTAGAGAACTGATACCGGTAGTTTTTCTTTAAGCTTTAGCAAACCTTGCATTTGATGTTCGTCAGCGAAATATTTTACAAAAAATATTTTATTAAGCATTGGATTTTTTAGGTTTGTACGTATGAACTCAGCAGTATAGCCGCACTTAATGTAGAATTCAGGTGCCTGAAACGCATTCGTAACTAAGTTAATATTATTAAAACCTTTTCCTTGAAAATGTGCTTCAAGTGACTGAAGTAATTTTCTACCATATCCTTTGTTTCGCCAGGCTTTATCAACCCAAAGATCGTCGACATGAATTTCAGCAAAGGCTGTGTAGGCATTTAATACACCAATAACATTTCCTAGGTCATCCTGTAGAACAAGAGAAAACGTTTTGTAGTTGACGTCGATCCCATAGTTGCTTTCATATTCTACAAATCCTTCCTCCATTTTTGCTTCAATCTTTTCAGGAAGTTGATCTAGAAATTCTATGCAAAATTGATTCATAAAAATTTCTCCTTAATAAAGCTTTATTTTTAACATTTGATGAATAAACTTTGAACTTTTTCCCAATTTGAGCATAAAGAAAATCACAGTAAATTTTAACAAGGAAAGGATTTATGACTTTAAAGGAAAAAAGCATTCTTATATTCGTGGCTGATGAGTATGAAGATTTAGAATTACAGTATCCAAAAATACGAATGATAGAAGCTGGCGCAAAAGTCACGATTGCAGGTCCCGAGGGCAAAGCAACTTATCAGGGAAAACATGGATTACCCTGTCAGTCTGACGTAAGCTTTGATGAAGTGCAAGTTTCAGACTACGATGGATTAATCATCCCTGGGGGATATGCTCCTGACAAGCTACGCGTTTTGCCCCAGGTCATAAAAATTACGAAAGAATTCAATCAACAAAAAAAAATGATTGCTTTCATCTGCCATGCGGGTTGGATTCCTATTTCCGCTCAAATTTTAAAGGGTGTAAAGTGCACTTCAGTTGCTTCTATAAAAGATGATTTAGTGAATGCAGGTGCAGATTGGGCAGATCAACCAGTCATCATCGATAGACATTTCATATCCAGTAGAAAGCCCGACGATCTTCCCCAATTTTGTTCGGCCATCATTGATTTTTTAGCGAAGAAAAAATAAGAAATTATTTAAGGAAAGGTGATATTATACTTGGTTCAGGCTTATTATCATCCCAAGAACGTCGCATCAATTTTTCACCCGGTCGTAAGTTAAATATTTTTAATTTTGGATTATTCTTTTCGTAAAGAATGTAACAAACATTTTTATTTTTAATCGCATCCGCAAAGGTTTTTGGGGTAGAATCATAAGATATTTCTTCCAAGTTAGCCGACTTAATAGGGATGAAGACTCCATCCCCTTTTTCCAATCCCAATTCCAAATGGTAGGAATCACTATCAAAACTACTATTAATAATTGGAAGCTCGAGTTTCGACTCTAAATTAATGCATGTGGTATCAGTGTTCGGGAAAATTAAGGCTTCATTAGTTAAATCTGATAAGGGGAGTTGGCGCCAATCATCGACAGTATACCCATAGGAACGATATGCCCATGAATTCATAAATTTAGTATAAGAAGCGGGTATTGTGGTGACAGTTTTTTTTCTAGAAGAAGCGCCATCGATACATGCATAATCTTCAAATGTATTTAAACGCCCTTCTAGAAAGGCTCCATTTACCTCTTGATAGGCATCCATGTCTCTTCTCTTGGCAATTTGATAAGCATAAAGGGTGCTGATTCGCAAGCACGTATTGCCTCCTTTTTGGATACGTGTATTGATATAGTCGCCTTGAAAACTGATAAAATTTCCATTTTTATTAGAAATTTTAGCCTGATTTAACTTGTTTTCAAGTTCTTTATGATTAATAACCTGTGAACTCATAGAATCAATCAGTTTAAATTCGCCGGTAATGGAAAAAGCTCCCAGAACAGCATGCATATTAGTTCCAAACCTGACGACTACCATTTCTTTTCCGATTGTAAAAGCTGCTTGAAGAGTATCTGTAAGTTTTTTTACTTCTTCAGCATTAGCTGGATGAATAACATCCGGAAGAAAAAGAGTGTAAGGATCATTTTGTAGCTTTAAAGGAAGATTAGCTAGTTTATAATCAGGTTGAACCGTTGAGAAATTTCCGGTATCTAGGCTTTTTTCAATACGAAATTGTTCGAGGGAAGCTGGAGCTCCTAAATCTGTTTTTTCTTTATATTCCTGCCACATTTTTTCTATGAAGGCATTGCTTTCCAGAATTTTTTCAGCACTTGGAGGCTCTGGAATTTTATGTGCGGCTTCACAAATGATTTTAATGGCCAACTGCACATTTGTTTTAGTCGGATTTTTTAACTTTTCCTCAATACTTACCCTGATTTGGCTATCCAGAATTTGAGTTTCATGACGTTTAATCCAAGAGATGGTTGAATTTTTATTAACAGGAACTCTTTCCCCATTAAAATCTTTCAGACAATACGCTTTTCTAAAGATCCAGGCTATTAGACCTTTTAATTTAGAATAGGATTGAACTCCTTTTTTTTCTTTTGGAGTAGGGAGTTCGGTTTCAGTAGTAAAATTGCCAAAAAAACAACGGGAAGATGAGTGGTCTCTAGTAATCTTAAACATGTTAACAATTATAACATAAAAAATAATTTAACTAAATTGAATTTTTTTTGTGAACAATTTATTAAAGCTTATTTATTTTCTTTAATATTTTCTTTAAATCAATCTGTTTAGTGAGTGAACATAACCCATAATCAGATCCAGTACTTTAGGTATTTAAATGCGATAAAAATTTAGATAACCTTGTGTCTAAATTAGATACGCAAAATGACCCTAAACAGGGGCAGATTGGGCAGATCAATCTGTCATCATCGATCGACATTCATATTCAGTAGAAAACCAGACGATCTTCAGCAATTTTGTCCAGCCATCATTGATTTTTTAATGAAGAGCAAATAACAATTTAAAATTAGTTAAAAAGGGTTATATTTCTTCTCACACTTGCGGTGTGTTAATTTTTCACCTGGTCGCAATTTAAATATTTTTAATTTCGGATTATTCTTCTTAGAGAATATCAAGTAATCGTTTTTATCTTTCATGATATCTGCAAACGTTTTTGGTGGGCAATCATAGAAAATTTCTTCTAAGTTAGCTGAATCGATTGGAATGAATATCCCATCTCCTTTATCCACCCCAGGCTCCCGATTGAAAGTATCATCGCGAACCATTGGAAGCTTCTGATTAGAGTTTATTTTAATCCATGTGATATCTGCGCCTGGGAAAGTAAGCACACCATTAGTTAAATCTGATAAAGGGAGTTGACACCAATCATCGACTGAATATCCATAAGAACGATACGCCCATGAGTTCATAAATTTAGCATAAGAAGCAGGTGTCGTACTCACAGTTTTTTTTCTGGACGCACCATCGATACGTGCATGATCTTCAAAGGTATTCAAACGTCCTTGCAGAAAAGCTCCATTGACCTCTTGATAAGCATTCACATCCCTTCTTTTAGCAATTTGATAGGCGTAAAGAGTGCTAATCCGCAAACACGTATTGCCCCCCTTTTGAATACGCGTGTTGATATAATCCCCATGGAATGCGAGGGTATTTCCATTTTTGTTAGTGATTTTTGCTTGATTTAACTTGTTTTCAAGTTCTTTGTGATTAATAACCTGAGAACTCATCGAATCAATTAATTTGAACTCGCCAGTCACAGAAAAAACTCCCAAAACAGCATGGATGTTAGTTCCAAGTCTGACGATCACCATTTCTTTTCCAGTGACAAAAGCTGCTTGGAGGGTATCTGTAAGAGTTTTTACTTCATCATCTTTAGCTGGATGTATTTCTTTAGGAAGAAAAAGCGTGAAGGGATTATTTTGAAGTTTTAAAGGAAGATTAGCTAGTCTATTGTCAGGTTGAATTGTAGTGGTATATCCGGTATCCATGCTTTTTTCTGCACTAAATTGAGATAAGGGGGCTGGTTCTCCAAAATCGGTCATCTTTTTATAATCGCACCACAGTTGGTCTATGATTGCCTGGCTTTCTTGGATTTTTTCAGGGCTTAGAGGCTCTGGAATTTTATGTTCGGCTTCACAAATGATTTTAATAGCCAACTGCACATTGATTTTAGTCGGATTTTCTAACTTTTCCTTGATACTATCCCGGATTTTGCTATCCAGAATTTGAGTTTCATGACGTTTGATCCACAAGTTAGTTGAATTTTTGTTAGCAAGATACCATTTTCCGTTAGTATCTTTCAGACAATACGCTTTTCTAAAGATCAACGCAATTAGACCTTTTAATTTAGAATATGCTTGAACTCCTTTTTTTCCTTTAAGAGTAGGGAGTTCGGTTTCAGCCGTAAAATGGCCAAAAAAACAACGGGAAGATGATTGGTCTCTAGTAATATTAAACATGGGATAGTAATAACATATAAAATAATTTAACTCAAGGTGATTTTTTTGTATTGTAAGAATTAAGTTAAAATGTCGTCTTTCCGTTAAGTTGAAATGTCGCTTCTGATATGACTCGATCTTAAAGTATTTACTTTAAGGAGTCGCATATGGAGGAGTTACTAAGTATGAACATA
>Ga0105044_10001249_pt1 | contig 33592 bp, 25 predicted proteins | sample MAT01_FD_78092 | JGI IMG/M metagenome (GOLD analysis project Ga0105044, IMG submission 78092) | Freshwater microbial communities from Lake Fryxell liftoff mats and glacier meltwater in Antarctica - MAT-01 | ecosystem: Environmental > Aquatic > Freshwater > Ice > Liftoff microbial mat | place...
TTCAACAAGGCCATCAATGCCGGTAATGATCATTTGGCGAAAGCGAAGTACGACAAAGCCCTCTCATCTTATGAAGATGCCTTGTCTCTCATACCGGACAGTGAAATCGCCTTGCAAAAGATCGCGGAAGTCAATCAAATACTTGGTGCAGAGTCTGAAGCCAATGCGGCCAATGTGGCATATCAGTCTGTGATCAAGGAAGCTGACGACCTTTTCGCAGAAGAAAGTTACGAAATGGCGAAAATGAAGTATGCCGATGCCATGGAATTGAAGCCATCTGAACCTTATCCGCCAAAAAAGATTGGTGAAATAGATTTTCTTTTAGAAAAACAAATACTGGCCGAACAAGCCAGTGAAACCGCTTCTGTGGATCGGGCATACAACGATGCGTTGCGGGATGCTGATGATTTGATGCGGACGCTTTCTTACGAATTGGCTATTTCGGGTTATCAGGACGCTTTGGAAATAAAACCAGCGGAGTTATATCCCACCAGCCAGATAGAAAGAGCACAGTTGTTGATTTCTGAAAGGGAACAAGCCATCAAAGATCGACTCTTGAAAGAGGCTCTTGCGCTTGAAGCCAAAAACAAAAAACCGAAAGATAATTTTCAGACAGTAAACAGCAATTCGGAAGAGCAGGCGGAGGATTTTATGCGGGACGCCAGAGAAGCCCAGGAAAAAGAAAAATATGAGCGAATTAAAAAACAAAAGTCTCAAATAGCTGCGACGCTCGAAGAATACAATCAGCAAGGTGAGATGAATCGCCGGAACAATTCTGAGACGATAGATTCTTACAGCGAAGCCAATCAATTTGAAGAAGGTAAAAGCCGGTACGATTCCAGGGTTAAGAATTCGGTGAAATATAAAAAGGCTTTGTTGGCCAATACAGAAAAACGGTCGGAAACAGGCATGGTAAGATTGCGAGACGCGGCAAATGAACTCGAAGCCACAAAGGAAAATCAAGACAATTTAAACCAGCAAAGAGCACAGGAACAGAATGAGCGAATCGCGCGGGAGCAAGCGTTGAAAGACGAACAACTGAAGCAGGTCGAGGATTGGAGCAAGAAAACCTATGCCAATAGAAAAGCACAGAATACAGAGATTCGCCAAAAAGCGGTAAGTCAGTATGCGCGCAATGAAAAAGCCGAAGAAAAACGAAGTGCCAATTCGAAGCGCGTAATTCAGGAGATCGAAGAATTAAATTCGGCAAGGACAAACCGGGCACAGGAAGAACTGGAAAAAATCAGAACTACCAGTCAGGATATGCGTAAGGCTGCAGCAGAAAACCAGTCTGATATGCGCGCCAAGGGTGAGGCCAGATTGAGCAATTCTGCAAGGGAATCTGCCATTCAAAAAGAGAATATAGAAAAAGCCCTTTTGGAGGGACAGGCTTATTCTGACGAGCAGCGAATCAAAAACAAGGAAGAGGTAAATGCACTTCAGCGCGGCGCAAAAGAGGACACAGATTACCACCGCACCGAACTCGCTCTGGAATATCCGCAAGGTGTAACTGAAGAAAGTTCCACACTTGGAAATAAAGTAATCATCACGCGTTTTGTGGTAAAGGGCAACAGGGGAGATGAGTACAAAAAGGTATTGGACAAAGCCGGCAACTACTATTTTAAAAATGGCCAGTCGATCTCAGAACAAACCTGGAACCGCGAAACCCTCGACGCATTCTACAAAAAAGACTGATGAACAAGCCGGAATACGTCTGGAAACGCGGAAAAGTAAAGTTTTACATCGACGAGAAGCTTTACGGGTTTCTTGAAGATGAAGCTGATGGCGCAGAAGTGTTCATTCCTGTGGCAGGCCTGATTGACGAAATCAAAAAAAATGATCTGGTTCAATACAGAATTCAGGAAGGCAAAAAAGGCCCTGAAGCAGTGGATATTCGCGTGCTGAAAAAATAAAACCTTATTCGCTTGCCACTTTATTCATTTCTTCCAACCGGTCGATGATCGCGGCAATTTGCTCAACACCGATATCCTTGGCACGAATCACTTTCTTTTCATCCAGAATGAAAACCTTGGGTGTGGAAAAGATGTCGAATGTGTCGTTGTATTTAAGGCTTTCGTAGGTCGTCTTCCCACTCAGAATGAGTTTTGTGGCATATTCAGAATCAGCATATGCTTTGGCTGGGATGGAAACATTGTAAAAGTTCATTTCATTTTTTCGAATGAAAGCGCGCCACTTGTCATCATTGTCTGAGCTGATGGCGTAGACCGCGACATCACCTTTGTAATCATTGTAAAATTCAACAAGCTTGGGCGTTTCTTTTTTGCAATGACCGCAATCCGGATCGTAGAAGAAGAGCACGGTGTACTTGTTTTTGATGTCCCGGTGCGTGCTAATCCACTTTTCACTGGAGTCGGCCAAAATGAGTTCCGGAGCCACTTTCCCAATCAACGTATTTCTTTTCGCACCCGCTTTTTCCTGAATGGTTTTGAGCTTCTCGTCGTCCAACCAGAAAGCGAGGCCCGGTTTGTAATAGGTGTCAACCATGTGGACAAACACTTTGTCCATGCCCATGATTTTGGAAGTCTCCGCATTGTAGGTAGCATAGTGCACCGTGTATTTGTAAACTTCTGAGCCTGGCTTGATTTTATTGATCAATTTGTCAAGCGCTGCGCTGATGGTGTCCGGATCCTGAATAAGTGTTTTGTTCAGGTAATTGACCAGACGGGCATGGTACAAAGGCGTATTTATAATCCGATCGTCCTGGAGGTCAAAATTGTCGAAGTAATGCGATTTGTAATAGAAATAGGCCGCATTGCGGTCATCCTGCAGTTCGACTGGCGGCTCCACTTCCAGCGACATTTTTATTTCCCTTGCGGCAAAAAGATTTGGATTTTCTTCGACCAACTTGCGCTGATGGGCCAATACTTCATCGTTCAATGCATTGTATCGCGTTTTGAGCGGGGCCGTCACCGCCGCATTGCCATCATTGGCCTCGAGTTGTTTGGTCAGGGTGTCGCGTTCAACGCGTTTTGCCGTAAGGAAAGCCATATAGGAATACATCAACTTATTGTTTTCTGATTCCAAAACTTTGAGCTTGCCAACCAAATCCGTGGTATCGGTTTCGATCTTGATGTTTTCACCTTCGGCAATCACGATTTCAAAATATTTCGGACCCGGTAGGACCACGGCAAATTTTCCTTCTTTTTCCGGTTTTATCCGCGAAAATCCAAATGCCCCATTCTTATCAGCTTTTGCAGTATCAGCGTAATACAGTTTTTCACCATAATAATTGGCCAAATAGACCACGCTGTCTTTCAGGTTTGCCACTTTAAATTGATATGGATCCGATTTTTGAGCACTTAATGTATGGAGCACAGATACAGACAGGGCAATCAGGAAGACTTTTTTCATTTTCAATAACCGATTTGATTTCACAAAATATTCAACAATGGTTTGCTTGGTGCAAAATTATGCAATTGCTTCTCTTTTAAATTCGCTCGTGGTGTGAAAGGTAATTTCCGGATAGTTTTGTTTTTCCAGATTTAAAATCCAGGCACTGGGTGCGAGAAAAACCCAGTTGTCGTCTTTATCCTTCACCATCTGATTTGTTTTGATCCGCACAAATTCATTCAGTTTGGCCATGTCGTCACTCGTAATCCAACAAGCTTTGTAAAAATTCAAGGGCCGGAATGCACATTTCGCGCCATACTCGTGCTCCAACCTGTATTGTATGACGTCAAATTGGAGCTCTCCGACAGTACCAATAATTTTTTTATTTCCAATATCCTGAATAAACAACTGGGCAACCCCTTCATCCGTGAGCTGACGAATCCCTTTGTCGAGTTGTTTTGTTTTCATCGGATCCCTGTTTTCCACTTCCTTAAACATTTCAGGAGAAAAACTCGGAATGCCCTGAAAATGCATTTCTTCGCCTTCAGTCAGGGTATCACCGATTTTAAAGTTTCCGGTGTCATACAGTCCGACCACATCACCAGGAAAAGCTTCATCGATGGTGCTTTTCTCCTGCGCCATAAAGCTGGATGGGTTGGCAAATTTGATATCCTTGTTCAATCTTACGTGGTGAAAGAAATGGTTTCGTTCGAATTTCCCGGAACATACGCGCAAAAAAGCGATTCGGTCGCGGTGTTTTGGATCGAGGTTGGCGTGGATTTTAAAAATAAAACCAGTAAAATGATTTTCCAGTGGTTTAACTTCTCTGGTATCCGTATGTCGCGGTTGGGGATTGGGAGCCAACCGGATAAAGGTTTCCAACAACTCTTTCACACCGAAATTATTCAGTGCACTTCCGAAGAATACGGGCGCTAACTCAGCTTTGAGGTAGGCCTCCCGCTCGAATGGATCGTAAACTCCCTCAATGATTTCAATGTCTTCCCGCAGCCCTTCGGCCGCTTCATCGCCAATCACCTCGTTGAGCAAATTGTCATTGATATCAGCAATCTCCACCGTTTCGGTTTCCAGTTTCGTCTTGTTTGCACTAAAAAGGCGTAGGTCTTTTTCATACAGATTGTACACGCCCTGAAATGTGGGGCCGATGCCTATTGGCCAGCTAAGGGGTCGTGTTTTAATCGAAAGTTTTTCTTCCAGTTCGTCGAGCAGATCGAAGGAATCTTTTCCATCGCGGTCCATCTTATTCACAAAAATCATCACAGGGGTTTTGCGCATCCTGCATACTTCCATGAGTCTTTCCGTTTGCTCCTCCACACCTTTCTGACAATCTATCACAAGAATGACACTGTCCACCGCAGTGAGTGTTCTGTACGTATCTTCTGCAAAATCCTTGTGACCCGGTGTATCGAGGATGTTGATCTGCATTCCATTGTACTGAAATCCCATGACGGAAGTCGCAACCGAAATACCGCGTTGCCGTTCGATCTCCATGAAGTCGGAAGTGGCCGTTTTCTTGATTTTGTTGGACTTTACCGCCCCGGCCGTCTGAATAGCACCACCATAAAGCAGAAATTTTTCCGTTAAGGTGGTTTTACCAGCATCCGGATGGCTGATAATCGCAAATGTTTTCCGGGTGCTGATCGCTTCTTTCAGATTCATGTAACCTATTTTATGAAGGTGCAAAAGTAGCTATTATAAGAACAACCAAAAGAGGCTTAAATGGCCGATGTCGCAGATATTTGAGTCTGTTATTTTAAAGAATACCCATTTAATAAACCAATTCCTTCTGAGATATTGTGCGGAAAAGTAGAAAAGTCTGGTACTTTTAAAACCTGAACACAGTTTTTATTCTTAACAGGACTATTTTTTCTTAAACTATAGCTTATGACATTATCTGCTTTTTCCCGACACAGCATATTTGCTTGCCTGCTTCTTTTAACCTCAGGTCAGACGTTTTCTCAGGCTGTTTTGCTCGATGCGTATGCAGATGGTTTTACCCGGCCTTGTGAAATCGTTCATGCCGGAGACGAAAGGCTCTTTGTGGTGGAACAGATTGGAAAAATCAAAATACTGCTGCCGGATGGGTCAGTGATGGAAGAACCTTTTTTGAATATTGGTGACCGGGTAAATTCTCAAGGAAATGGAATGGGGTTGCTCGGACTCGCCTTTCCACCAAATTATTGCACAACCAGTTCTTTTTATGTCAATTATACGTATGTTGAGTCCAATCTGCTATATACCCGGATATCCCGGTTTGCGGTATCTGATTTCGATGCAAACGTAGCCGACCCCGACTCAGAGGATGTGATGATGGAAATATCAGAGCCTTTCATCACGCACAACGGTTGTCATATGGAATTCGGACCGGATGGTTATCTATATGTTGGGGTGGGAGATGGAGGGATCGGCGAGGGTGAAGGCGATCCGTTCAATAACGCCCAAACGCTTACCAGCCATCTCGGTAAAATACTTCGACTCGACGTTTCAACCCAGCCCTATTCTATACCGCCAGACAACCCTTTTATAGATGATGAATTTGCCTTCGATGAAATCTGGGCTTACGGATTGCGCAATCCATGGAAGTTTGCTTTTGATCAGCCAACGGGTAATTTATTTATAAGTGATGTGGGGCAGGAAAACCGCGAAGAGGTGAATCATCAGGCCGCAGATGCGCAAGCTGGTACGAACTACGGTTGGCGCTGTTATGAAGGAACTGAACCTTACAATCTGGATGATTGTGAAACGGGAGAATATACGGGGCCAATTTTTGACTACCCTTATGGAAATCATTTAAATGGCTTCCGCTGTTCCATTACCGGAGGGCGGGTGTACCGGGGACCCTCTTTTCCAAATTTATATGGCAAATATTTGTTTTCGGACTATTGTTCACCAGAATATTGGCTTTTATGGGAAGAAAATGGCGCGTGGGAAACTTCTAACTCAGGTGGATTCACGAACGGAATTGTTTCATACGGGGAAGATGTGTTTGGAGAAATGTATGCTGTTCATGGTTCAGATGGTCAAGTGTATCGCTTGCGCGAAGATGGTGAATCGTTTCTTTCGCATATCCAAATCAACGGAAATGTCCTGAGTTCCCTATTAGAAGGTGAATCGTATTTATGGCTTCTGAATGGGGCAGTGATAGATGGAGAAAATGGCATGTCAATCAATGCATCAGAATCAGGAAATTATGTCGTACAGATCATTTCCGAAAGCGGCTGCATGGTTACGACAACGGGCATTGATTTCGTAGTCTCTTCAACGGCTGATCATGCCTTGGTTTATTCCTTTGATATTTTTCCAAATCCAGCCACAAGTTCTGTTTGGGTGGAGGCCAAGTTCCATATTCCTGTAAATAACTTAAGCGTGGATATCTATTCTGTGGATGGAAAGAAAATTCAATCCTATCCAATGGGTGGTGCCGAACGGGCTGAAATTGATCTTTCACCGCTCGCTCCTGGTATTTATTTTGCACAACTAATAAGTGCGACGGAGCCTATGGCCACCCGAAAAATCATCCGTCAGTAGTTTTTGAATATCAACTTTCATGCTTTCATATCTGTTCAGAGACATGAAAGGACTTATAAAAAGTTTCATCGGCAGATTCTGTTTTTTTTAGTGTCACCGCATAACGTTGGCAGGCTGAAGAGCACCACGGAATAAGATACATTTGCAGTTAAGGTGGTTTTACCAGCTTTCGGATGGCTGATAATGGGACATGTTTTCCGGTTGCTGATCGCTTCTTTCAGATTCATATCAGCAATTTGTTAAACGTGCGAAGTAGCTCCAAAAAGAATAAAAATTCGAAAAGCAGACACCAGTAGGGCCAGGAGACAGAAGTTTTCTTAGAAATTTTACACCATAAGAATCCAATTCTTTGGTGGAAATATGATGTAAACCGGGCGAATGTCTGCTAAATTTACTTTCAAAAGCCAAAGCTTTTTAGCATTTTCACAAATACCCTTAAACCAGTTCTTTATGATTTTATCTATGTGCTTTCGACTACATATGATTGCGGGTCTGATGATCTTTAGTTCAAGCCTCGTACTTTCTCAAAATGTAGAACTCGACCAAATTGCTGATGGCTTCAACCGTCCCTGTGAAATAACGCATGCTGGCGATGAACGCCTCTTTGTAGTGGAACAGGATGGTAAAATAAAAATTCTTTTGCCAGATGGAACCGTATTGGAAAATCCTTTTTTGGATATTGAGGACATAGTAGATTCTTCAGGTAGCGAAAAAGGATTGCTTGGACTGGCTTTCCCACCGGATTATTGCTCTTCCGGATCATTTTACGTCAATTATACTTATACAGAAAACAACCAACTCTTCACCCGAATTTCACGCTTTTTCGTTTCAGATTTTGATGAAAATATCGCAGTTCCGGCTTCAGAAGAAGTTCAAATGCAAATTGCCCAGGATTTTTCCAATCACAATGGGGGGCATATGGAATTTGGCCCCGATGGTTACCTCTACATTGGCATGGGCGATGGCGGCAGTGGGGGAGATCCGCTAAACAGAGCTCAGGCGCTGACGAGTCATCTCGGCAAGATGCTCAGAATTGATGTTTCCACACAACCGTATACCAGTCCATCTGACAATCCATTTTTCGATGATGATTTTGGTCTTGATGAGATCTGGGCTTCCGGCCTGCGCAATCCTTGGAAGTTTGCCTTTGATCAGGAAACCGGAGAATTGTTTATTGGTGATGTAGGTCAAAATAACCGTGAGGAGGTTAGCTATCAGCCTGCCAATTCTGAAGGAGGTATCAATTATGGATGGCGATGTTACGAAGGGTTTTCTCCATACAATCTGAACAATTGCGCAATGGATAATTATCAGGATCCTGTTTTCGATTATGCCTATGGCAATCAGGGCAATGGTTTTCGTTGTGCCATTACCGGAGGCAGGGTCTATCGCGGACCTTCTTTTCCAAATTTGTATGGAAAATATTTATTCTCTGATTATTGTGCTCCTGAATACTGGTTGCTTTGGGAAGAAAATGGCACGTGGGAAACTTCTAACTCCGCTGGATTCACGGCCGGAATTGTTTCATATGGAGAAGACGTTTTTGGAGAAATGTATGCTGTTCATGGTTCAGATGGAATTTATCGTGTGCGCGAAACTGGAGAATCATTTCTTCCGCAAATTCAAATGAATGGAAATGTCCTGACTTCGGTCCTCGAAGGATCATCGTACGTGTGGCTGCTGGATGGAATAGTGATTGACGGAGAAAATGGCATGTCAATCAACGCGGCAGAATCAGGCAGTTACGTTGCGCAAATCATTTCCGAAAGTGGCTGCGTGGTGACAACAACAGCTATCGATTTCGTAATCTCATCATCAGTTGATCATGCGTTTGTTCAAACCTTTAAAATTTTTCCAAATCCATCCGTAGGTGCTATATGGGTTGAGGCGATGCTCCGCACTTCTGTAAATGACTTGAGAGTCGATATCTATTCTGTAGACGGAAAGAAAATTCATTCACACACAATGGGCAGTTCAGAGCGGGCTGAGATTGATTTATCACATTTCGCTCCGGGGATTTATTTTGTGCAATTGATGCACGCATCTGAGAAAATGGCTATCAGGAAGGTCGTGCGGCAGTAGTTGCAAAATGTATTTGCTACAATATCCGAACTTTCACGGCATGTAGGCAACATAGAAATTTTCGGTTGTATTCTTCCAAAAAATTCTTTGTTCCACCGATTTGCCTTTTGAGGAGATTTGGTAAACCCGTATTTCAAAACTCAGTTGTAAATCGGGAAAGTCCAGAAAGACAATCTGTTTCCTTATTTCTGCGTTTTGAACCTTTTGCGGGGTGAATCGCGTGGCCAGAAAGGTGTAAAAATGTATTTCCGTATAACCCTCCTGTACAAATGTGATTGTATTCTTCGGATATAATGGCTGAGATCCAGGTAAACTTTTTTGGAAAAAGACCATAAGCGGCGTGGGAACTGAATGATCCTGAATTACATTTTCAGAAAACTTCCCGATGTCGGAATGGATAAATGCTGAAATAGAATCTACAGACGAAGTCTGTGAGATGACATTCCCACAAAAACAGATACTTATGACGATGAATAAAAAACTACGCATGCTCGTTTTGCATTGTAGCCTAAAGGGAGGGTCGAATTATCACATTGACAATTCATTGGGTAAGACGGTAGCAAAACACGAAGATGCCTGAAGGAAAGAAAAAATGAGTTGTAACTTCCTCTACAGATTCAGGAAAGGTTTGTTTTGGAATGCAAGGGTACAATTTTTTCTGTTTCGGGCATCGTATAATGATTTATGTCGTCTGGAATTAGACAGAATTTGAATTGACAAGGCTTTTCATTGAAATTGTTCGAAGAATAATCACCTTCGCATTGTGGATAATTACTTTAACCCCATGTTCATTATTCAGGTACAAAAGGCATATTTGAAGCCAAATCAATCGGGTTGAAAACCAATGATTGCGCGATATTTTAATCTTCATGGACCACAACAAGACGATATTTCATTATTTTCACACACTTATTCACTTTAAAGTGGCGCATTTGAACATGGAGAAAACCCGATTCATGGATAAACCATGGGTACTAAAAACAGTTGCAATAGCAGGTCTGCTTTTGTTTAACTTGATGAATACCGGCCATGTACAGGCCCAAATTCCATGGCAGGAAGATTTTGGTTTTGATTTTAGCTTCACCTGTGCCAACCAGGGAACACTCGCCAATGGTTTCACTTTGTTTAATGGCCCATGGACCGTAACACCCGTTGGAGAAAATGGAACTGCATCAAACGAATGGTTTGTCAATGCGGCGGAATCCGGACAGGGGCCAGGGGGATGCGGAAACGGTTGTGCCATCAATCCTGGAGAGTTTAATCAGACCTTGCATCTAAGTAACACCACTATAGATCCAATTAATGATGGTGCTAATTATGTGGAATTTGGACCATTTCCCTTTCCGCCTTTGAGTGTTACAAACAAGCGTGCAGAATCGCCAACCATAGATTGCACAGGTGAATTTACCATGGCTCTGACTTTCAATTACCTCACATTAGGCAGCGCTACGGATAGATGTGTAGTAGAATATTTTGACGGAACAATTTGGACTCAGATTGCCATTCTCACTAATCCCGTAAATTTCTGCGGTCCAGATCAAACATGGGCTGCCTCACCAACATACACACTTCCTGTTTCTGCAAACAACAATCCCCTGGTAAAAATAGGTTTTAGGTGGTCAAATAACAACGACGGGAACGTTACAGAAGCATCTGTGGCCATTGACGACATTCTCATCTTGGCCGGTCCGGCCCCGGAAGTGCCTGTCGTTAATTTTAATTTGGCCGCCGGAAGTTCAGATACTTTTTGCGAAAGCAACGGCCAGCCCGGATCGGGATGTGTTACTTTCAATGATCTTACCACCTTTAATGTAGATTTTTCTGTTGGGTCTGCAGGTTCCACTTACGCGTGGTCTTTCCCGGGAGGGACGCCTGCTACAAGTTCCGATCAGAATCCCACGGTGTGCTATTCAAATCCAGGGTTTTATGGAGTTACGCTCACCGTTACAGACAACATTGGCACCAGTGCTCCATTCACGCTTACCAATCTGATCGAAGTACTGGATTGCGGTCCTGTGATTCAAATATCGGCTTCGCAAAATGTCGTTTGCTCAAATGAAGAGTGTATTGATTTTACAGATCTTAGCACAGGTAATAATATTTTTCAATGGACATGGACTTTCACCAGTGCCAGCGGCAATGACGTGGTTACATCTTTTAATCAGAATCCCGTGGGCATTTGCCTCAATGAAATCGGTTTCTATGATGTTACACTTTCTGCCACTGATTTGGATGGCACAGAAACACAGACTTTTCTAAATTACATTCAGGTAACTGACTGTACAGGGCCAGAGGTGTTTTTCGAGGCTTCCCGGGTTGTGATTTGCCCGGGTGCCTGCATTGATCTTACGGATCTTTCGATCTCGCCCACGACCATTTTCGCATGGGATTGGGATTTGCCGGGCGGTCAGGCTGTAGGCGAAACCGAACCTGGTAGTTCGACACAACAAAATCCCACTGTATGTTATGACACCCCCGGCACTTACCAAATTACGCTGGTTGCCACCGACCAGGAAGGTCCTTCGGCAATCCCATACACCCTCACAATTACCGTCGACCCTTGCACAGGACCACCGACGGTGGGCATCGGAGCCAGTGCCACAGAAATTTGTACAGGCGATTGTGTTGATTTCTTTGATCAATCTCTCGGGCTCGTTAACGAATATTTGTGGGTTTTTCAGGGTACGGCGAGCATCGACGATGCTGTTTCCACCGACAGAGATCCCTCTGTAATCTGTTATAACACGGCGGGGACTTACAACGTGACACTCACCGCCAGCAACATAAATGGCCAGATAGATTCTCAAACTTTTGTAGACTTCATCACGGTTGTGCAATGTATCAATCCGCCAGTACCTCGCTTCGAGGTGAGTACAGATACGGTCTGTGCTGGTGGATGTGTTCAATTTTCGAACGTGAGCACCGGTTTTGGAATCGATAGCATAGCCTGGAATTTTCAAGGTGCGGAAATTCAAACTTCCAATGAAGAGAATCCGGAAGTGTGCTACAATGCGCCAGGTACTTACAGTGTGTCGCTTTACGCAAATGGAGCAGGAGGGGACAGTGTTCGTGTTTTTGAAAATGTGATCACGGTCATCAATACGCCGGAATGCAGGCCAACAATAGAGGCGATGTTACCAGACACCATGTGCGCCGGTACCTGCGAATTTTTCTCTGCGATTTTTACAAATGCCGATTCAGTTCATTGGAATTTTCCTGGAGGAAATCCTGAAACATCCATAGCGCAAACCCCGGGTCTTGTTTGTTTTGATGCCATCGGAAACTACACAGTCATCATTGAAGCGTTCAATGCTTCCGGAGCAGCCACTCCTGTTATTGCAAACATATTCGTTGGAGAACGACCGCCTTTGAATGCTGGCCCTGATCGGACGATTAATTCGGGAGCAACCATTTCACTTACTGCTGGCCTCGGGGGGGCGCCACCTGTGGGAGATTTTCTTTGGCAACCATTTGATTTGGTTGACAATTTTCGAAATCAAATAGTACAAACTTCCCCTGATGAAACCACCACATATATTGTTTACTACAGTGAAGATAGCACTTGTACAGCGGTGGACAGCATTACTGTATTTGTAAATTTTGTGGCCGCTGTTGGCGTACCTTCGGCGTTTTCGCCAAATGGCGATGGACTCAACGATGAGTTGCGGATATTAGGTCAGGGCATTTCGAGGATGGATTTTAAAATCTTTAATCGTTACGGGCAATTGGTTTTTGAAACCAAAAATCAGGCAATTGGCTGGGATGGCTCACAGAATGGAAAAATGTTAAATCCCGGAACTTTTGTTTATACCTTGACAGTGACATTTGCCGAAGGAGCCACTGAAAATTATACGGGTGATACCAACCTGATCCGATAGAAAATATGCTTATGATTAAATCTTTACCGCTATCTGTTATTCTGGTTTTGACTGCGGTACTCGCAGCGGCCCAACAGGATTATCACTTCTCTCAGTTTTTTGCAGCGCCTGTTACGTATAATCCGGCCAACGCCGGAGCGTTTGAAGGAGATTTCCGGGCCGCTGCCAATTACAGAAATCAGTTTGGGTCGATTTCCGAGCCATACAAAACCATTGGTTTTGCTGCCGATATGCCCATCAAGCTAACGAAAGAAGCTTATGATAGAAATTTTCTCGGGGTCGGGCTTGCTGTCGTAAATGACAACGCCGGAACACTTGGATTCAATTCGCTTCACGTTGCCGGATCTTTTTCGTACGCCATAGATCTGGGAGGTTCTCAAGCCAATCCACACTATATTTCCCTGGGATTGCAGGCTGGTTTTATGCAGCGTTCTATGAATTTTTCTGAAGCCAATTGGGCTTCCCAATGGACGGGTACTGCATTCAACCCGGGTGTGGCCTCAGGTGAAAGTTTTGTCGGCAATATGTCGGAAGGGTTTATCAACCTGGGAGCAGGCGTTTCATGGTTTAGATCATTTGGTGACAACACGCGCATGCTGGCAGGAGCTTCATTTCTCAATGCCAATGCACCGCAGGTTCAACTCTTAGGAACTGAGGACAATCTTTTGCGAAAATATATTGGACATGTCAGTGTGGCACATTCGCAGCCCGGCTCAAATGTGCGGTATTTGCCCAATCTCTTCGTGATGCTGCAGGGTCCTAACCGCATCATCGATATTGGTTCAGAGATTGAATTTTCATTTTGGGACCGCACGGAGTTTACGGATTTCAGAAATAACCTGTCCACCAATGTCGGAGCATACTACCGATTTCAGGACGCAATATATTTTATTGGCCGGGTAAATTATTACGACTTTTCGCTTGGGATAAGTTACGACTTTACAACATCTCAACTGAGCAATGGCAACAACGGGCAAGGAGGAGTGGAACTTGTACTCGGATACCGCACCCGGTTTGCCGGACCAGGCACCAACCGCCAAAGGCTGATTAACAGCAAAGGACTCTAAACCTTTAAATCCGTTTGAGCTGCTCCGAAATCATTTTAACCTGATCGGCGAGAAGTTTTCTTTTATCTAGTTTTTTGACTTCGTTCAGCAAGGTAGTCGCTTCTCGTTTTTTGCGCCGCATGATCGCAATACCTGCCAAATTGAGCTTGGCCATGGCTCGATCGGTATCCATACGCAGACCAAGACTTAGCGATTTTCTGAAAAATTTCTCCGCCTTCATGGCACTCTGGGTCTGGGCCATGATTAAAGCGCTGAGATAGTAATAATAGGCCTCCTGAGATTTGATCAAATGATGCGGCTGTTTAATTTTAGCCAGGGTGGCTTCTGCTTTGTCAAACTTCCCCTTTCGCAAATGATAGAAAGCCAATAAAATCAGCTCGTGGCGAAACAATGTCAATACGATCAGACCAGTGATGAAAAAGAAAAGAATACCATTTCCAATATTCCCGAGGTAGAACTGATAAACCATCCAGCCAAATGACAAGGCGATGAGAATGTACTTGATAATTTTATTGATCATTGATCCGATTTTGGGACGCAAAGGTAATCACAGTGTTTGAAAAAGAGCATCTTTCCTTTCTAGACAGTTTGAGAGAGGAAAATCCGGGACATATCTACGGTATGTCTTACAGAACGTCGAATTTGGATTTGTATACGGGATTCTCTGTTATCAAATCCGAATAGAATTCAGCATATTCAGAAATGGTTCGGTCGATATGCAGTTTGGATGTAAGACGCTCGCGGGCTGCCTCTCCCATTTCTGTGCACCAGGTTTTCTTTTCAAAGAGCAGTAGCATGGCATCTGCAAGGGCTTGCGGATTTTTCGGTGGCACGAGCAGACCACTTTTTGCGTGTTCAAGCAAGTAGCGGTTTCCCGGAATGTTTGTAATCAGCGGTGTGGTGCCCACCCCCATGGCTTCGATGACCGACTTGGTTAAGGATTCTGCCGATATAGAAGTGAGAATAGCCACATCGCACGCCCGATCTATTTCCAGTGGATTTGGTTGAAAACCTGTAAAGATGATGCGGTCGCCATAAGAAGATTGATCTGCCAGTTTTCGAAATTCTGGCGTTTCAAGCCCGCGACCAACAAGAAGCACATAAATATCCATCCCAGGGGGCAATAAATTTATCGCCTTCATCAGGTAAATAACCCCTTTCACACGCCGCGCATTGGCGATAGTTACAAAAACAAAACTCCCTGATTTTACACCAAAGGTCCTCAGATCAGCGGGCTCAATACCTTCGTACCACGCCGGTCGGTGCCCTTTGTTGATCGTTATAAATTTATTCTTGTCAATGAATTTGGCCTGGGTTTTAAATTCTTCTTCCACAGAAAGTGAGTTGCAAATCACCTTGTCGACCCGCGGATGAAAATATTTTAGATACAGGGTGGGGTCGTACCAATGAATGTTGGCTTGAGTACCCCGGTAAAAAACCACTTTGACGGGCAATCTCTTCGCAGCCCGAAGTCCATTGAAATATGCTTTGCTGTTGTACATCTGCAGGATGTTATGGCCACCATCGACCAATCTCTCCCGAATCATGGCCACTGCTTTCCGATCAAATTTTCTGGAAGGATGAAAGTCAATCACTTTGATGCCTGCTTCCCGAAAAGCAGAAACGTATTCAGCATCACCGTATGTCATGATCTCAACGTCGAATCCAAGTCTGGCAAGTCCAATGAAAATTTCGGCCTCAGGCCTCACCCCTATAGTACTCCGGTAATTACTGATAACCAATATCTTTGGAAGAATATTCACCGATGTCATTTATGAATGTGTTTCAAAGTTAGCGCTTCTATTAAAAAAAGCGCCAGTTTCTCAGGCCCCAGCGGCGCGCAATGATAAATAAAAAAGCCCCGCGAGGGGCTTAAAAGCAATCAATTACATATAGGAGGTAATTATTTTCTTTTTACATTTATTGCATTCATCCCTTTCTTACCATCCTGAAGATCAAAGCTAACAAGGTCATCCTGTGCAATTTTGTCAATCAATCCTGTGATGTGCACAAAATATTCTTTGTTGGTGCCATCCTCTTTAATAAATCCATAACCTTTGGATTCATTGAAAAATTTAACTAGTCCGGTGCTCATAAAAATTTTAATTTAACTGAGTTTCAAAGATAAAGGAAATTTATTCTGACAGTCCACTGTAAGTATTTTTTTTCTGAATTAGATTTCATGCCCATTTGAAGAGATTTCTTCTTTTGAAAAACCACCATTTCCATCAGGAAGAGTGGACATTAAAGGCAGGGAAATATTAATTACAGATATCTCATTTTTCGTATTATCTTTGCACCATCTGCACAAAGGGTCTTGGCGGCTCAAAGGTGCACATATTTATTACACCTTTTAGTTGATCATTAATCTTCCCTTTTTCCTTTCAAGTTCCATTGTGTTCTGTCAGGAGCAATTTAAAAACAAACCATGATTTCATTTGAAGAATCGGGCCTGCGCCCGGAGATTTTGCGTGCTATAGCCGATATGGGCTTCACGGCACCTACGCCTGTTCAGGCAGAAACCTTACCCATGTTGCACGACGAACCCTCCGATCTGATTGCGCTGGCGCAAACAGGAACTGGTAAAACAGCCGGATTTGGTTTGCCACTTTTGCATCACATCGACACCAGTGACAAGCGCACCCAGGCATTGATTCTTTGTCCTACAAGAGAGTTGTGTCTTCAGATTACCGGTGATTTCGAAGCTTTCGCCAAATATATCCCCAACCTGTACATTACTGCTGTATACGGCGGTGCGCCCATTGGTGTGCAAAGTCGTCAGCTCAACAAAGGTTCACAAATCGTGGTCGGAACGCCTGGAAGGGTCGTGGATATGATCAGTCGCGGGGTATTAAAATTGGAAAATATTCAATGGTTTGTGCTCGATGAAGCCGATGAAATGTTGAACATGGGTTTTAAAGATGATTTGGAAACCATTTTTAAACAAACCCCGTCCGAAAAACGCACCTGGCTTTTTTCAGCCACCATGCCGGTGCGGGTCGAGTCCATCACCAAAAAATATATGAATGAGCCGAGGCGTGTCAGCATTGGCAAACGAAATGAAGGCGCGGCAAATATCAGCCACGACTATTATATGGTCAATGCCAAAGACCGGTTTGAGGCTTTGAGCAGAATCATCGACATGCACCCCAATTTTTACGGGGTGATCTTTTGCCGCACGCGGATTGAAACCACCGATATAGCCCAGAAACTCGCCCGAAAAGGATATCCTGCTCAGGCACTCAATGGTGATATGTCGCAGCAGCAGCGCGACCAGGTAATGGGCGATTTCCGGAAAGGAAATCTGCGCCTGCTTGTGGCCACAGATGTGGCAGCGCGCGGACTCGATGTGGAAGACCTCACCCACGTGGTAAATTACAACCTGCCGGACGACCTTGAAGTATACGTGCACAGGAGCGGTCGAACCGGTCGAGCCGGAAAAAGCGGGTCGTGTATTTCCATCCTTCACGGCCGCGAAAAGAGCCGCGTCAGGGAATTGGAAAAAGTGACCGGAAAACAATTCAACCTTCTGAAAGCCCCAACAGGCAATGAAATTGGTCGGCTCCATGTTGTAAAACAAACGGAGGAATTGCTTTCCATTGAAGCCAAGTTGGCATCGATGGGGCCGCTGCCTGCAGAAGTGCATGTACTTTTTGAAGATCTTTCGCGCGAACAGATTATTGATCAGTGGGTGAAATGGTCCTACCGTCAAAATGTCAAAGAAGACGCAAATAATTCTGATATCAATATCGATCCGGGTCGTGTGAGCAACCGGGAATGGGAAGACCGCAGACCAGGACGGGGCGGTGATCGTGGATCAGTGCGTAGTTCTGATCGCAATGCTTCATCAGACAGGGGCAGAGGTGGGAGAGAAGGTGCTCGTCCCGCACGTGCATATTCTACCGAAAGAGAAAACAACCGCAGTTCCGGTGGAGATCGCAACAGCCGCTCAGAAAGGGATTATACCAAGGCCAGGGATTTTGACCGACCGGAGGAAAAACCTGAACGCCGTCGCAGCAATGCCAATTTTACCGATCTCGAAATCAATGTGGGTGCAACCCAAAACATCAAACCAAACCGTCTGATGGGGTTGATCAATGAAGCCACGGGTGACAATTCTATCCAATTTGGGCGCATTGACATCAAAAGTGACAAGACGATAATCGGTGTGGAGACGAGCAACGCACAGATGGTGAGCAAAGCTTTGAATGGTTACCAATTCGGCAGCCGGAAACTCAAAGTGAACAAGGCTGAAGAAGGTGGTGATATGAAATCACGTTTTGAACGATCACCTGATGATCAACCGAGGTTTGAAAGACGATCATCTGATGATGAACCGAGATTTGAAAGACGCTCATCTGATGCTGAACCGAGATTTGAAAGACGATCTGGTGAGCGCGGCGCGGATCGGAGTTCAAACAGGGGTGGCTCTTCAGATCGCAAAGGTGGATTTGAAAAGCCAAAGAGAAGAAGGATGTAAATGTACTTTCAATAAAATAAACGAAGCCCAAAACTGAGATCATCTCGTTTTGGGCTTTTTTAATGAGGAAATCGAAGGAGATTTAAAATTATTGGAAAGAAATCTGAAAATCCAGATCTATTCGATCAATCCCAGTTTTCTCGCCCGGGTTTCCCATTGCTGCCGCGCGAATTGCTGAAGGTCTGAGACGGAATCTGTTTCATCCATAATTTCAAGTCCGAAGAGCGTTTCAAAGATATCTTCAAGAGAAACCAATCCTTGCAATCCACCATACTCGTCCACCACTACTGCCATGTGATCCCGGTTTTCGTTCATTTTTGTGAAAACCTTGCGAAGAGACATAGACTCAACGATCACTGCCACTTCACGACGAATACTGTGTAGGGGCTTGTCAAGATTTCCTTCCACAAGTTGAGAGAGCAGTTCATCCTTCAATAAAACACCGGTTACCGAATCGCGATTTTCATTGAAAAGTGGAATACGTGAAAACCGGAGATCTTTGTGGTTATCGTAAAATTCCTTCAAAGTTTGATTCTCTTCAGCCATCACCATCACAGTCCTTGGTGTCATAACATCTTCTGCTTTCAAATCATCAAAAACCAATACGTTTTTAATCAATGTGTGATCACTTTTATTAATTTGACCACTTTCACCGGCTACATCAGCCATTGCAGCAAAATCTCTTCTTGAAAAAACGCTTTTGTCCTTGTCATTTTTGAGCATTCGGGTGAGTAGGTTACTCAACCATACGAACGGGGCCAGCACAAACATCAAAATGCGCAAGCCTCTGACTGTGGAGGGAGCAAGCCTTTTCCAATTGTTTGCGCCCAGTGTTTTTGGAATAATCTCAGAAAGAAATAAAATAGCAAGCGTCATGCCCGCAGCAACTACCGAGGTATAGCTCACCTGAATACCCAATAAATTAAAGTACGTTGAGCCGAGCAAGATGGTGGCCTGTGCACCCACACCGATTGCGCCCGCCGTATGGGCAATGGTATTCAACGAGAGTATGGCAGATAGTGGTTTGTCGATATCATTTTTGAGTTTTGCCATGTACTGGCCCATGACTGGATCCTCCTGCTGCTTTCGTTTGATGTAAGAAGGGGTTATGCTCAGCAATACGGCTTCCCATATAGAACATAAAAAAGAAATAACAATTGAAACAGTTAAATAGACGATGAGGGTTCCCATACGGAATAAAAGGGTTAAAGGTAGTTGAAATCAAGCTTCAACCGGGTCTTAAAACTTGAGTTAAGATAATCCGCGCAGAGACCTAAAGTTTAAAGGAGCAAAGAAGCAAAGAAGAGCTGAAGCCCGTGTCAGTCGAGGACAAAGCCCGTTGCCGAAGACTTAGAGCCAACCATGCCTAACGGAAGGAAGGAAAGTACTTCTTGTTCATGAAAAGACAGAAAGTTGTGATGGTTTCAATGCCGCTGATAAATTTAAACATTGGAAAGACACCCATCTCACCCTGCGCATCGACGAAGCCCCGGAGCGATTTTTTTCTAATGAAATTCAATATGACGTCGGTTTTCAAATGAAACGTGGACGCTTTACAAGTGAAGAAATGGCTGATTTGGATCTTCCGCACGATGAGATTGGGACCGTTCAGATGAGTCTTATATAAAGGTAAGATGGTCTGAAATGTTGGAGATTGTTAAAACTATTGATTTGATAAGGTTTGCCGGGATTATTAAGCTAGTTTCGAACTATTAAATCTTTAACCTAAATCCCATGAAAACAAACCTACTACGCATTTTGCCCATTCTTTTTGTTGCCGCTATTTTCTCCTCATGCAGCACCAGTTCTGATTTGAGCAGCAATTCAATTGTCAAAAAAAGAAAATATACAAAAGGGTATCACGTCGACTTTCGTCAAAAAAATGAAAAAAAATCCGCTGATGTTTTTGTGGCGGAAATTAAACCAAACGTTATCAATGATTCCAAACCAGAGAGTCATCATGTTCAATCTTTGGATATGTCTGCTTCTACCACCGCTAAAATTACGGAGGCTGATGTGACTGCACGGGCGATACCAGTTAAGACAAATGGTACTTCTAAAAAAATGGACAATCAAGATCTCACAAAATCTAAAACACCAATAGCTGCCACTTCTATGAAAGAAGCCAAACGGGATTTGCGGAATTCAATGCGTGAAAGCCGAAAGGAGATGAAATCATCATCGTCTGCGGGACTACAGGATGAATCACTCATCCTCTATGTGATTCTTGCTCTCATTATTCCGCCGTTGGCTGTTGGATTGTTATATGGAATTGGTACGGAATTCTGGATAAGCCTGATCCTTACACTCTTATTTTTTGTGCCTGGCGTAATTTATGCGCTCATCAAGGTATTGTCTCATTAAAGTTTTTCTATTTTTACGTTTGTGATATAATCTGAGCTGCTTTGAGAGTCGTATGAAGTACATACAGATTCCCTGGTACTTATTTTAGCGCAGAGACATATATTGCAAATGGGGAAATATTTATTCATCCTCTTACTGGCCTGCCAATCTTGGCAGGTCAGTGCCCAGGTTTCTGACTCGGTAGAAACGAAAAGATCCACCATTTTCGGACTTCCGCTTGTATTTTTCACGCCCGAAACGCGTTGGGGATTCGGCGCAGCCGGATTTTATTCATGGCGATTTGCAGATGAAAGGACTGATTCCCGTCCTTCGCAAATCCAACTTGGAGGAGCCTATACGCTCGAAGATCAATTGCTTTTGTACCTGCCATTTCAGTTGTGGTGGGCAGATGAGAAGTATTCCGCTTTTGGCGAGCTCGGCTATTACAAATACAATTATTTCTTTTTTGGTGTGGGAAATGAAATCGACCCTGACTACGAGGAACTGTATGGTGTGGATTATCCGAGGCTGAGACTCACTTTTATGCGGCGTTTTCTTCCGGGTTTGTATGCGGGGTTACGAATCACGGCCGATGATTTTAAAATTACGGAGGTGCAGGAAGGTGGACTTCTGGCGGAACTTTCTATTCCGGGGAGTCGGGGAGGACGCAATTCAGGATTGGGCCTCATCCTGAATTATGATACCCGCGACAATATTTTTTCCACCCATCAGGGCTTTTATGGGGAATTTACAATCGATCAACACGATGAAATTTTCGCCAGCGATTTTGATTACAGACGATTGAGGCTGGACATCAGGCAATTTTTCAAACTTTCGAAAAATGATATTCTCGCCACCCAGTTTTATTCAGAGTCCATTTATGGCGAGGCACCATTTCTTTCTCAGGCATTTATTGGGGGCAACCAGCGCATGCGGGGATTTTATGAAGGTCGATACCGCGACAACCACGCTGCATTGGTGCAATTGGAATACCGAAGAAATTTACCGTGGCGATTTGGGGCGGTCGCATTTGCCGGCATGGGCGCGGTAGCGAATGAATACAGTCATTTTGAAATGAATTATCTCCGATATGCCTATGGTGGAGGACTGCGATTTGCGTTAAATGAAGCCGACCGGATTCACATCCGATTTGACGTGGGCATGGGAAACGGACAGGCAGCCTACTACCTGACAATTAATGAAGCCTTTTAGTACAAAATGTCAACTAAAAACCCCGACACTTAAAGCGTGTCGGGGTTTCTGGTCTGTGTCCATTGATGGCCACTTTTTGGTTCTCAAGTCTCGAAGGTGACAAAAAGCTATTTCTTTTTGGTGTCTTTGTCGGACGTATCTTCATCCCTGGTATTGCGCACGGCTTGTGTCACATCCGACTCTTTTCTTTTGTGTTCGGTCGGGGCACCTTCGCCTGCGGCGTTTTTGTGCATCTCCCTCACAGTTTTATCTTCATATTGAGGCACTTTGCCGGAAGATTGTGTTCGATTTTCACTTCCAGCCGGTTTATTTGCATCACGCTTTGCGGTTTCATGATTTATATTTTTTGCCCGTGAAATTTCATACGCTGCAGCCTCTTGTTCGGGAGAACTGCTCACTATGGGCTTGCTCATATTTTGTTTGCTTTCGGTATCCTCGCTCATATCGTATTTATTCTTTATAAGTCAAGCATGGCGATGATCGTACCAAAACACAAGTTAATATAAAACAGATTATTAACTGATTCATCATTTGTGAAATTCCAAAAAGCTGTACCCAATTTGTAGAACTTAGCCTACATGTCAATTGAAGAACAGGCAAATTTTGCTGATTGTGTCAGTCCGCGAGCAGATCCTTAAGTTCGACCGAAAAGAATTGATTATTATCAAGAAAAAACAAGGTGTTATTTACGATTATGGAATTATCGATTTTAGCGTCGTTCAATTCTCAAGCAATTCGAGGAGTTGAATGGAAAAGAATCTGTTTTTATCGAAAAAGTAGAGTTGATCATTTACAACGCTGAAGTTTTCATGAAAGTCCAGTCGTGATATTTTCACATTATTCTCATCCAAAACAATCGTTTCTTTCGAATTCTGAACGACACAACCCCCTGGAAAACCCAACAATAAAACATAAAATTCATCTTCTGTATATTCATGCTGTTTTTCGTACAGCCCGTTGTATTCTACTATACTATTATTCCCTGTGTAAATGAATTTATGACTGGCATTTTTGTGGATTAACGGAATCATCATTGAATCGTTTTGTACGAAAACATCTTCTTTTACATAATAGAGAAATTTCATATCGTCCAGGAATTTGGCAAAAACAGTTTTCCCACTTTGGAGATCAACCGTTTCAATTTTGTCTGGATACAACAAACCGATGTAATTTCCTATCAATTCAAAATCAAGTATATAAGCGCGTGGTGAATCTTTGCGCAGGAAAGTGATGTAATTGGGAATCCCGGTTTCTGCATCGTATGATGCGATAAACGATTTTCTCGAATCGTTCTGCAACTCATCGGAATTAAAATTAAACGAAATGACATCTTTTCCAATCTTAAAAAATTGGGTTCTGCTGATCATTCTGATCGGCAAGGGAGTACTCCAAAGTTCATTTCCCTGTTTATCGAGTGCAGTAATTGATTGGTTCGAAGCGACATAGTATCTGGACTCATCCAATAGAATTTTGGAATCATTTATAGGGAGATTCGCTCTACCAGTGGGAAGGGGAATTATATATATTCCCGTGATAATTCCGAGCAAAAGACCTGCCGTAATATTCAACGCAAGATTGGAATTAATATATCTCGGATTTGTTTCCACTTCATTGCTCCATCCAATGCCTGTTCTGAGATCCATTGAATGTAAGCCCTTGGATGAAATGAGAATGATACTGTCGTTTTCTACTATTAATTCATTCCAATTTCTATTTCGGGGAATCATTCTTCTCCATAATATTCTTCCTGAACTCAGTTCGAAGCCTTCTAACGTATGAGGAAAATCCAGGAGTGTGATATATCCCAAACCCAAGTTCAAGTCTGGGAATATGTATTGCAAATCGCGATTGAATTCATATTTGGTGTTTCCTGTTGCAGGATCGAGTACGTCATATTTTCTTTTGCCTTTTTGCATGATTATATTTTCAACGTAACCAACTCTATCATAAACGACTGACCCGGAACTGTATCTGACCCGCCTTTGCCATTTCCCTGTCATTGTATTTTCATCGAATGCGTGTAGTGCACCACTCGAGGCCAATGTGCCAGTGTTTTTCCATTTTCTCAGTTCGACATAGACATTGGAAGAAATCGTATCCACATAAAAATCATAAATTTTTTCCGGAAGGATGTATGCGTTTGCAAGAATTTCTCTTCCTGAAACAATGTTTTCTCCGATCACATAATCCGCTCTTTCCAGTTTCATGGGATCTTGAGCCGTCATGTGATATGAATACGAGAACAGTATTAGAATGGGAAATAATCTTCGCATTGGTAGAGGTTGCAGTGATGTGGCGCGTGAAGGACAGTTGCTGTTTGAACGGCTAAAGTATCATTTTAAAAATTCTTCCGAAAACCTATTGCAGTCAAAATCGGATCGCCACATTTGGCACTTTAATTGAAATGTAGGGGGCTTGATCAGCATTTATCTGACCCACAGTTTTTTTCAATCGCAAATCAAATTCACTATGTCCATCATTGGCAAACTTATAAAAACGGGAATTTCACTCAACCAAAAATTGGGGTCGGAATCGACCCCGGGTGAAGACCAACAAACAGAACAACTTCGAAAATTGATTGAAACGGCCCAGAATACAGCCTTTGGAAAATATTATGGCTTTTCTGATTTGCTGAAGGCGGAAAATATTGTTGCCAGTTTTAAATCGCACGTACCTATACATCACTACGATGATATGCACAGCGAATGGTGGATTAAACAGCAAGAGCACCCAGATATTACCTGGCCAGGCAAGCCCCATTTTTTTGCGCTAAGCAGCGGCACCACGGGCAAATCGAGTAAAAGAATTCCCATCACTGATGATTTTCTGGCGAGTATGCGTAAGTCTGGAACCTCACTTATAAAATCCTTGCCGAACTTTGATTTTCCCGAAGAACTTTTTGAAAGTGAAATGCTAATGCTCGGGAGCTCATCGCACCTGGATAGCCATCCCAGCGGTCATCTGGAAGGTGAAATCAGTGGAATAAATGTGAGTAATTTCCCCAGTTGGTATGATATGTTTTATCGACCCGGCAGCGTAATTTCCGCCATCAATGACTGGAATGAACGCCTGGCACGAATCGTTGATGAGGCTCCTTCGTGGAATATTGGAGCCATAGCCGGTATCCCTTCCTGGGTGCTTTTGATGCTTCAGGAAATCATCAAACACCACAAGCTGACAAATATTCATGAAATTTGGCCAAATTTTACGGTATATGCGAGTGGGGGAGTTGCTTATGAAACGTACAGGCAGGATTTTGAAGCCATTTGTGCCAAACCCATTGTTGTGATGGATACATACCTGGCTTCTGAGGGATTTTTCGCGTTTACTGCCAGGCCGGGTACGATGGATATGAAATTGGTTTTGGACAATAGCTATTTTTATGAATTCATTCCATTTGATGAAAGGGGAGTCGATGAGCGGGGAGAATTGCTCGAAAATCCGGTGTCACACGCCTTGTCAGAAGTTGATAAGGGTCAGGATTATGTTTTGGTCATCTCTACCTGTGCCGGCGCATGGCGATACGTGATTGGCGATACCATCCGTTTTACAGACCTTGAAAAATTTGAAATTAAAATTACAGGACGTACGAAGTTCTTTTTGAACGTCGTAGGTTCTCAATTGTCTGAAGAAAAGATGGATGATGCTATTCTGACTGTGTCAGAAGCAATGAATCTTTCCGTTAACGAATATATGGTCGCTGCAGTAAAGAAAGATACCAATGCGTATATCCATCAATGGGTCATCGTATGCGAAAAAGAAGTGGATTGCGGACATTTTGGACAGAATCTTGACAACGCTTTGAAAGAGGCCAACAAAAATTACGGCGTAGCGCGCAGCAAAGCGTTAAAAGGTATTGAAGTGAAGATGATCAACAAAAACAAATACCACCAATATCTGGAAAAAACTAAAAAGAAAGGTGGACAGGTGAAAACCCCAAAAGTGCTGTCAGAAGAGAAAATGTTGGAGCTGCTTGATATGATCTAATCATCATTTAGGCTCCACCGCTGGTTGATCACCGAGGCACATTTCCACATCTTCTACCGACATATAATAACGTCTGATATTGGATTTGTAATTTTCTGTCAGAAATTCGTGATCGAGAATATATCGTTTGGCGGCAATGATTTCCTGGTGAAAACCTTTTTCAACAGCGATCATATCAGCGCTGTACTCGGCAGCTTTTTTAAACTTTTTTGACGTGAGGTATCTGACGCCAAAGCGCATCATGCCCATTTGTGAGTATCTTTCATAATCCACAAGATGACCCAATTCATGGGCAAACCAACCTGTGAGTACATCGGAAGAAAGTTCATCGACCCGGTCTTCACTGTCTTTGACATAAGTCGCCAGTATGATCTTGTATTTTTTTACGCCCCCAAATAATCCTCGGATACCGAGAATAGGTTGTGCTTGCATGGTAGATCGTTTGACGTTTTTCTGTTCAAGTGTAATTTCGTACCCGTGCAAAGTTTCATATCTGCGCAAAACTTCTAAAAAACTCTCTTTAATTCTTTCCTCTTCAACATTCTTAAAAATCACCTTCATTAACGCTACTTTTTGCTCTGGAATTTCTGTAAAAACAGTTTCGTCAGTTGATTTTATTCCCGCATTTTGTTCAGAGTTTGTCTCACTTGTTTTGCCGGAAACGGCTAAAAAGGTAAGAACAGACAAACTGATATGAAGAGGAATGTAACCCATGATAAAACTATTTGGTTCAAAATCGTCCTGAGCGTTGGACAATAGAACTACGCATTTTGTGCAAGTATTGTTCCACCATCCCTTTTTCAAGGATACAAAACATCGTGGAATAGAAAAAGCATTGACAAAGAATAATGGGCGCCGAAGTAATCACTTTGTGCAAATGACCGTGGTCAGCGCCAGTGATGGCCTGTTTTCCAACCTGGAATTAATTATTGCACCTGAATTTGTGTGGGCCCATTCACATGGTAAATATGGCATTCATCCGCACCGATAATATAAGGTTCCCAAACGCGAATCGAATCGTCGATTAGCCCAACGAAGATGAATTCAGACTCCGTGTTTTGATTTGGTCGCGGTAAGAATCTGTGAGCACAACCAGTATTGATCCGATATCCGCCGGTGATACATTTTGTCCATGCCGAATGGTGTCCTGATTGCTATTTCTTACAGTGTAATATTCATCAAGGGTATCTCCGGAAATCTCGACTGTTATCATTCGAAGGTCGTCGGTGCAAACTGAATCCCGGTTGCAGGCAAAAGAAATCATTGCGATTCCTGAGGCGATTAAGCAGATATTTTTCATCGAATCTTTAATTATAGGTTGGGATATTTTGCTAACGTAAACTACCGTTGCATATTATTGGACAGATGAATAATACAGAAACTTGCATGCCCGGAATGTTTCATTCTCAAACAAAGCGATTCAACCTATTTGTCCGATAATTTATATTATGTTAACCAAAAGTGATTGTGCCACGGTTTTTCTATGTGCACTTGAACTGTCGGATCTAATGGATCCTCTCACCTTTTATTCAAAATTATTGCTCTCCAAGCAAGCTGTCCCGCTTCTGTTCCAGTTGCCCTAAAATGAGATTTTGATTTTCGATGTTGCGTTTGGCCTTTACGATGGCGAGCCTCTTGGTACCAATATCGTTTCTGATTTTATCCTTCATCCCATCGGAATTCGATTTTTCAATATTGCCTTCCAAATTCTCGATCAACCTCGACTGGTCTTCAATTAATCTATATTCTGATTCACGCCGGCTCTCAATGACGGTTATGGCATTGTCAATGTCTTTTTCGGTGCGCACATCTATTTCGTTGTTTTCCGACGTTTGTGCGCAACCGCCATTCAGGATCATTGTGATGATGAACAAACCGGATAATAAGGTGGATACACGAAAATGCATAGAATTTGAATAAATGGATGAGATGCGTTCCGAAAAACATAAAACCCGAAGTTTGCGCTCCGGGTTTCATGTTTCGTAAATTATTTTTAAACTTAATTTTTAGGAGCTCCAAGCTTGGCCTTCATCTCCTGGTATTTTTCAGTTTCGTTCAGCAGCGCATACAAAGAGCTCAGAGATTGCATGGCACCCATATCTTTTGGATCAATTTCATGGGCTTTTTCGAGGTGTGGTTTTGCTTTTTTGAAAATCTCCTTGGCTTCAGCCCTCGCGGCATCATATTTCTTGTTGTCCTTAATTTCATTGGCGTTGTTGTTCATTTCAACGGCCTGATTAAAATACATGGCACCCAGGTTGTACACTGCATCAAAATATTCCGGGTCAACGCTGATCGCATCTTCGTAAGCCTTAACCGCTTTTTCCTTATCCCCCAGATTGTCATAAACCACACCCAGTGAGAAATGGAGTTGTTTGTTTTGTGGCTCCTTTTCGATAGCGAGCAAAAGATTGTTTTCAGCTTCCGCAAATTTTCCATTCTGGAGATAATAATTGAGTTCGTATACAATCAGATCCGTATTTTCCGGATATTTTTGACGTCCTTCCTGAATTATTTTGAGGTATTCCTCGGGCTTTTCCTGTTTTGTATATAAATTACCCATGTAAATATACATTTGTGGCCCCAGATAACCCAGTTCCGCTGCACGGCGGTACTGTCTGATGGCATTGTCGTAATCTTCGGCCTGCTCAGCCGCCAGTCCACCGTTGTATATCGCCATGGTATCCACCCGCCCCATTTTTTCAGAAGTTTGTGCGCTCAACAGGAAAAGATCTCTCGAAGAGGCATAATCCTGGTCGTTGTATGCCTCGATACCGGCATTCAAAGCCAATATCTGTACATTGTTCATACCACTTTCATACTCCTCAGACCATGACCCTTTGGCATCCAATTCCATTCCTTTTTCAAAAGATTTGGTCGCTTCTTCGATCAGCATTTTTTTATCTGCGGTAGAATCGGTCATGGCCAGGCCCTGATAAATTTGCCCTCGATAGCGCCATGTTTTTTCATTGTTCATGGTTTTCTCATGAAGGATGGCCTCATCAATGTATTCCCGGGCTTTGTCGAGTTCTCCACTAGTCAAATAGTTATAGGCAGAAACGACTTTTGCATTTTGGGCCCAGGCAGTAGTGGATCCCATCGCCACAACAAAGAAAAAATAAATTATACGTTTCATTGGTTTCATTTTATATTCATAAGTTTCATTGAAATCGGCCAAACAACTAAAATTTAAATAATTAGTCGGAATGTCTTTTCAACAGATTTATAACGTTTGAAGTGTTTTGCAAACAGGATGCCAAATCCAAAAATGCAATACGCACCGGGCAAAATTAATGGTTTGTGTATTACTCACAAGATTTTTTTTTATGATGCCGCTTTAATCAAACGAATACCGACAACTGAGCACTATTTTATCATGATTTACCAAAAAAAAACCCTGCAAAATTTTGCAGGGTCTATGATTTCGAATGCAGAAGTATCTATTCTTCTGAGAGACCGTCGGGTTCAACATCGCTGCTGTCATCACTTTCATCAGAATCCAAATTCGCATCGGCATTCATTATATTTCCATCGGCATCAAGCTCCGGATCAGCAGTAATCGCTACGGCCGATTCTGAAAATTCAACCTTGGCCACAGCGGCTATTTCATCGTTGTTGCGCAGGTTTATTAGTCTCACACCTTGCGTGGCGCGCCCCATTACGCGGAGTTCGGCCACACTCATCCGAATGGTCAGGCCACTCTTGTTGATGATCATCAGATCATCTGAATTAATCACGGATTTGATGGCAATCAAAGCTCCGGTCTTTTCGGTTATGTTCAGGGTTTTAACACCTTTCCCACCTCTATTGGTGATCCGGTAATCGTCTACCAAACTGCGTTTTCCATATCCCTTTTCAGAAACGACCAAAACATTGGTTTCCGGATCGTTGATACAAATCATTCCGATCACTTCGTCATCTGCCGATTCCAATGTCACACCGCGCACACCCTGAGAATTTCTTCCCACTGCGCGTACTTTACTTTCGTTAAAACGGATCGCCTTGCCGCTTTTCTTCGCAAGAATAATCTCAGACGAACCTGTGGTCAAACGTGCCTCGAGCAACTGATCGCCATCCTTGATCGTGATGGCGTTGATACCATTGGTACGCGGACGCGAATAAGATTCGAGAGATGTTTTCTTTACAATGCCATTTTTGGTGGCCATGATCACATAATGGTTATTGATGTAATCGACGTCCTTCAAATCATTTACATTGATGTAAGCCATGATTTTATCATCAGCCTCAATGTTGATCAGGTTTTGAATCGCCCGACCTTTGGACGCTTTTGATCCCTCCGGAATTTCGAATACCCGCATCCAGAAACATTTTCCCTTTTCGGTAAAAATGAGGAGATAGTTGTGGTTTGTTGCCACAAAAAGGTGCTCAAGGAAATCTTCATCACGCGTGGTGCTGCCTTTTGAGCCGACCCCACCCCTGCTTTGAGTTTTGTATTCGATGAGCTGCGTACGCTTGATATATCCAAGATGTGATATGGTAATCACCACTTCTTCGTCAGCGATCAGATCTTCGATACTCATTTCATTGGCCGAGTATTCGATTTCTGAGCGGCGCTCATCGCCATATTTTTCCCGGATTTCGGTGAGTTCGTCCTTGATTATCTGCATTCGCAATTCAGGACTGTCCAAAATTGATTTTAAATAATCGATGAGTTTCATCAATTCTGCATGTTCTTCGCGAATTTTGTCGCGCTCCAGACCAGTGAGTTTTTGCAAACGCATATCCAGAATTGCCCGTGCCTGAATTTCCGACAAGCCAAACTGTTCCATCAGGCCATTTCGGGCGTCCTCCGGCGTACTGCTTGCGCGAATTAGGCTGATCACCGCATCAAGATTGTCCAATGCAATGAGCAAACCGTCCAGAATGTGCGCGCGCTCTTCCGCTTTTCGCAATTCGTATTGTGTGCGTCGGACCACCACGTCATGTCTGTGCTCGACAAAAAGCTCAATCATCTTTTTCAGATTGAGCATCACGGGCCTTCCTTTTACAAGTGCAATGTTGTTTACCGAAAAGGAACTCTGAAGCGCTGTGTACTTAAAAAGTTTGTTCAACACCACATTTGGGATGGCGTCGCGCTTGAGTTCATATACGATGCGCATTCCGTTTCTGTCGGATTCATCGCGCAAGTCGCTGATGCCTTCGATTTTCTTGTCATTGACCAGGTCGGCGGTCTTTTTAATCATCTCCGCCTTGTTGACCTGATAAGGTATTTCGGTGACGATGATCGCTTCTTTGCCTTCGCGAATTTCTTCAAAAGACACCCGGGCGCGTTGAACGATCCGTCCGCGACCGGTTTCAAATGCAAGTTTTACACCTTCATATCCATAAATAATTGACCCTGTCGGAAAATCAGGTGCTTTCACATACTCCATCAATCCGGCTACATCAATATCGTTGTTCTCAATATATGCCACAGTGGCATTGATTACCTCAGTGAGGTTGTGCGGTGGCATATTTGTTGCCATTCCGACAGCAATCCCACTGGCTCCGTTCACCAAAAGGTTTGGAATCCTGGAAGGCAACACCGTTGGTTCGGTGAGGGAATCATCAAAATTATTCTGGAAATCAACCGTTTCCTTGTCGAGATCGGCCAGCATTTCTTCCGCGATTTTGCGTAAGCGCGCCTCTGTATACCTCATCGCTGCCGGGCTGTCGCCATCCACGGAGCCAAAGTTTCCCTGTCCGTCTACGAGCGGATATCGCAGGGACCAATCCTGGGCCATGCGCACCATCGTGTCATATACCGACGAATCGCCGTGTGGGTGATATTTACCAAGTACTTCCCCGACTATACGGGCAGACTTTTTGTAAGGACGATTAGACAATACGCCAAGATCCAACATTCCATATAATACCCTTCTGTGCACTGGTTTAAGACCGTCTCTCACATCGGGTAATGCGCGCGATACGATTACGGACATCGAATAGTCGATGTACGCCGAGCGCATTTCATCTTCAATATTTATAGGAATGATTTTTTCTCCTTCTGCCATTCTGTGTATGATTTTGGATTTTTGTACGGTTTTTGTACCGCTTTTTGCGAAAGCCCGAAAGTACTCATAAAGCAAGCTTTGTGCACTACAATGAGATCGCTAATTTTCAACAAAAACGTGTGGAAGAAAAGAGTTGCAAATGATCGCACATCCCTCCCACTCAACTTAAATTTGAAAATAGCGTTATTCACAGTAACTTCGGTTAGCTTTGACTAATTTCATAGCATCATCATTTAATAAGAAAAGGAAACACATGGAAGCTAAATTCTCGCCCCGTGTTAAGGACGTAATCAGTTACAGTCGGGAAGAAGCTCTTCGGTTGGGTCATGATTTTATAGGCGTGGAGCACCTGTTGTTGGGAATCATTCGCGAAGGCGAAGGCACGGCCATACAAATTATGAAAAATCTGGGGGTCAGCCTGAAAGAACTTCGTCGGGTGGTGGAATCTTCCACCCGTGCGGCATCTGTAAAATCAGGAAATCTCGGAAATATTCCGCTTGTAAAACAGGCGGAAAAGGTTTTGAAAATCACCTACCTCGAAGCCAAATTGTTTAAGAGCCCCACTATTGGAACGGAACATTTATTACTTAGCATTTTGAAAGATGAGGACAATGTGGCGACACGTGCGCTGCTAAAATTTAATATGGATTACGAAACAGTACGTTCGGAACTCGAGACCATGCGCTCTTCTGAAGATGCCCGACTTCCGCAATCGCCGAGAGCCGAATTTCCCGGCCCCAACGATGACGAAGATGAAGACCTGGGAGGCAGCACTTTCTCAGGCGGCACTGCGGGGGCCCGAAAACCGACTGATTCCAAATCAAAAACGCCGGTACTCGATAATTTCGGTCGGGACCTTACCAAAATGGCCGAGGAAGACAAACTCGACCCCATTGTAGGTCGTGAAAAGGAAATCGAACGCGTTTCGCAGATTCTGTCGCGTCGCAAGAAAAACAATCCGGTGCTCATTGGTGAGCCTGGGGTTGGTAAATCTGCCATCGCGGAAGGCCTCGCTCTTCGAATCGTTCAAAGAAAAGTATCACGCGTTTTATTTGACAAACGAATCGTATCGCTGGATGTGGCTTCGCTTGTGGCTGGCACGAAATACCGCGGTCAGTTTGAAGAGCGTATGAAAGCAGTGATGAACGAATTGGAAAAATCTCCGGACGTCATTCTTTTTATCGACGAAATCCACACCATTGTGGGTGCCGGCGGTGCAAGCGGATCGCTGGATGCGTCCAATATGTTTAAACCAGCCCTCGCCCGCGGGGAAATCCAGTGCATCGGAGCCACCACCCTTGATGAATACCGACAGTACATCGAAAAAGATGGGGCGCTGGAACGACGTTTTCAAAAGGTGATGGTCGAAGCCACATCTATCGAAGAGACGATTCAGATTTTGAATAATATTAAAGACAAGTATGAGGAGCATCACAGTGTGACCTACACCCCGGAAGCACTTGAAGCTTGTGTCAACCTCACGCACCGGTATATTTCTGACCGTCACCTGCCCGACAAGGCGATTGACGCGATGGATGAAGTCGGTTCTCGGGTACATATTACCAATATCAATGTGCCTGCGGAGATCATTGAGGCTGAAAAGAAAATCGAGGAAATTAAAGAAGAGAAAAA
>Ga0105044_10001251_pt1 | contig 33588 bp, 25 predicted proteins | sample MAT01_FD_78092 | JGI IMG/M metagenome (GOLD analysis project Ga0105044, IMG submission 78092) | Freshwater microbial communities from Lake Fryxell liftoff mats and glacier meltwater in Antarctica - MAT-01 | ecosystem: Environmental > Aquatic > Freshwater > Ice > Liftoff microbial mat | place...
AGCAGCTCCACTAGCAAATGCCAATGGAAGTACACCCAGAATAAACGCAAAGGACGTCATAATAATGGGACGCAACCGAAGTTGTACCGCTTCAAGTGTAGCCGGTATAATTTCAACGCCACGATCTACTCTTTCTTTTGCAAATTCTACAATCAGGATGGCATTTTTGGCTGCCAAACCTATCAGGGTGATCAAACCAATTTGAGCATAAATATTATTGGAAAGATTGGGTAGTAAGGTCAACGTAATGATGGAACCAAATGCACCAATGGGTACTGCAAACAACACAGAAAATGGGATCGACCAACTTTCGTACAATGCCGCAAGAAAAAGAAATACAAATAACATGGAGATGGCAAAAATAGTAACGGTGCTATCACCAGCCTTTATTTCTTCCCGACTCAACCCTGAAAATTCATATCCATATCCTGCAGGCAATGTTTTTTCGGCCACTTCTTTTAGTGCCTGTATTGCCTGCCCACTACTTACACCTGCTTTGGGAGAACCATTGATTTCAATAGCCCGGTAAATATTGTAATGAGAAATCAGGGAAGGACTTTCTATTACCCTGATAGTAAGCAATGAGCCCAACGGAATCATTTCACCCTGGTTGTTGCGAACATAATATTTACCCAGCTCGTCAATAGAAGAACGAAAGCTGCTATCGCCCTGCGCAACCACCCTGAAATTTCTACCATACAAATTAAAGTCGTTGATATAACTACTACCCAGCAAGGTAGAAAGGGTGCTGTAAACTTCAGTTACGGATACCCCCAATTTTTTTGCTTTCTCTTTATCAACATCTGCCTGGTAGCCCGGTGTGCGGGTGGTAAAAAATGTAAAGGCCGAGCCAATTTCAGGACGTTTGTTTACTTCCGCTAAAAAATTACGGGCTACGTTTTCAAACTGCTGGATATTATCTGTACTGGTGGTTTGTTGTAACTCAAATGTAAAGCCGGCAGTAGCGCCTAAACCGGGAATGGCAGGCGGCGATATGGCCCTGATTCTTGCTTCTTTTATATCCGCAGTTCTTTTCTGAATTTCTTTTATTATGTTATTCACCTGCAATTCAGCCGTGGTCCGGTTTTCCCAGGGCTGCAGGTTTACAAACATCGTACCCACATTTGATTTATTCGAAAAGCTTACTATATTCAGACCGGCCAACCCTCCAACAATTCTTACACCCGGGATTGCCTGTATCCGCCCCATGATTTCTTTCAGCATTATTTTACTTCGGGTAGTTGAAGTTGCTTCCGCCATTTCATAAGTCACAAATAATCGTCCTTCATCTTCAGACGGTATAAAACCTGTCGGCTTATTCTTAAATAAAAAGAACAATCCAACAAACAAACAAATCATCATAACCAATACAAGCGGCGTTGCTTTAATCCATTTACCAACTCCCCTGCTATAAGAAGCTGACAGCCGGTTAAATCCTGCATTGAACCAATGAAAGAATTTTTCCATCCAGTTTATTTTTTCGGTAGCCTCTTTAGAAGGCTTTAGCATAATAGAACACAAAGCCGGTGTAAGCGACAACGCAACAAACGCAGAGATGATTACTGACACTGCGATGGTGATCGCAAACTGCTGGTACAATCGTCCGACAATACCGGGAATAAATCCAACGGGTACAAATACAGCCGCCAAAATCAATGCAATAGCCACAACAGGACCAGAGATATCTTTCATCGCTGCCTTGGTTGCCTCTTTGGGTGATAGTTTGCCATGATCAATATAATGCTGCACAGCTTCTACCACTACAATGGCATCATCAACCACAATACCAATGGCTAACACAAAAGCAAATAGGGTAAGTGTATTGATTGTGAAACCAAAGGGAATAAAAAATATGAAAGTTCCGATTAATGAAACGGGAATGGCCAGCACTGGAATTAAAGTAGCCCGCCAGTTTTGCAGAAAAAGATACACCACTAAAGTAACCAGCAGTAAGGCTTCTGCAAGCGTTATTAAAACTTCCTTGATGGATATTTTCACCACAGAAACGGTTTCCAGCGGCATAGAAAAGTCCATATCTTTTGGAAACGTTTTACGCAGTTCTTCCAATGTCTTGTTAATGCCTGCAAAGGTTTCCAGTGCGTTGGCGCCAGGGGCAGGATATATCAATACAAATGCAGCGGGTTTCCCATCTACATAAGCATTGCTTGCATAATCAAATTTACCCAACTCTACCCTTGCCACGTCTTTCAGGTAAACGATGGTACCAGTGGTAGGCTGGGTTTTTACAATCACCTTTTCAAATTGCTCCTTTGTGTTGATGCGGCTGTTGGTAAGTACGCTGTACTCAAAAGTTTGCACTACAGGCTGAGGGTTGGAGCCTACAGTACCAGCAGCAACCTGCAGATTCTGTTCGGTTAATGCAGCGGTGATGTCGGTGGTTGTCATCCCAAGATTTGCCAGCTTCTCTGGATTGAGCCAGATGCGCATACTAAATTCATCAGCCCTTGAAACAATGTCCCCTACTCCCTTCACCCGTTTTAGGGCATCTTTTAGATAAATATTGGCATAGTTACCTAAAAAATTTGCATCGTGTGTGCCGTTGGGTGAGTATAACGCCAGCACTACCATAATGCTCGGATTACGCTTAAGTACCGTAACGCCTAAACGCCTGACTGCATCTGGCAGAGATGGCAACGCAACACTTACCCTGTTTTGTACATCAAGCGCTGCAATGTTGATATCAGTGCCTATTTCAAAATTTACGCTGATGTTGCTTTGACCGCTTCCACTGCTGTTACTGGAAAGATAGGTCATTCCGGGGGTGCCGTTCACCTGCGTTTCAATGGCGGTGGTTGTAGTTTGTTCCACCGTTTGTGCATCTGCCCCAATAAAGTTACCACTGATTGAAACCGATGGAGGAGTAATATCCGGATACTGAGCAACCGGCAATACTGTTAACGCTATTAACCCAACCAGTACAATCACAACGGAAATTACAATTGCCGTAATGGGTCTTTTTATAAAAGTATCTGCTATCATTATTTTATTACTTTAATGTTTTTGCAGCACCGTAAAAAACGCATGGAAATATTAACTGACAATTCACCCTGTGCAGTATTACAGCCCTTTTTAATATTACCGGATACATCATCCACAGCATCGTAAATCAGTTTTAGCACAATGGTCTTATCTGGCCATTTATTTTCGTAAAAACAATTTCTAATTCATTTGATAAAATAAGCTACCCAAAACAGGCAGCTCATTTAATTTACTATTGCTTCATTTCCGCTTTCTCTTCAGAGGCATTAATCATCGCACCTTCCCTTAAATTCTGAACGCCTTCCACTACTATTTTTTCGCCGCTTTCCAATCCCTGTTTCACAATTATATTGGTCCCAATCTGTTTACCCAATGTCAATTTTCTTTGAGAAACCTTATTGCTATCATTGGGAACATACACAAAATATTCGCCTAGTTGCTCTGTAATCGCCTTATATGGAATGATGACCATTCTGGCAGCACCATTATTCTTTATCCTTACCGTTCCGTTCATTCCGGCGATCAGCAAATTATTATTATTGGAAAAAATAAGACGTGCTTTAATGCTTCCGGTCTGTGGATTTACGGCCCGGTCAAGCAAGGCAAGTTTGCCGGGTTCAGGATACACATCGCCAGCAAATGCCAAACGGAAAGTAGAATCGCCGGGCTTTTGCTTTTCGTTTAACATAGTAGTAAATCGGTATATCTCACTTTGATCTACATTAAAATCAACCCCCAGTTCCTTATCGGATGATACGGTGTTAAGTATTGTTTGACCTGCGGTGATAGCCGCACCAGGTTTAACCGCAGATATACCAATTACCCCATCAAAAGGAGCATACACTTTAGTATATTTCACACTGGTTTGAACCGCTTTTATATTGGCCCTTGATGCCTCCACCTGCCTTTTTGCTACTTCCAGGGCGGCATCCGCATTGTCTACCAATTGCTTTGCAACCGCATCATTTTTATCCAGTTCATGGTAGCGGTTAGCATCTTTTTGCGCTTTGTTCACATTGGCTTCCTGCACGTTTAAGTTAGAGATTGCCTGCTGGTAATTGGCAGCATACAATTGCTCATCAATAGAATACAGCAATTGGCCTTTCCGCACCCGGTCACCATCTTTAAAATATAAACCGGTGATAAATCCGCTCACCTGTGGCCTTAGCTCTATCTGGTTCAATGGTACAATGGATGCCGGATATTCATCGTAATAAACAGCCTCTGAAAGCGCTACTTCGTGCAGCGTAACCTTTACCGGTGGTGGCGGCGGTTGCACAGGAGCTTTATTATTACAGGATGCAAAAAATAAAATAGCGGCAAAACCCATATATTTTTTAAACGGATGAAAAGTCATATCAGAAGTTATTAATTATAAATTGATCCACTTTGAAAATGTTCATTAGTAATTGAATTGCCCAAGTGCCTTTTGCACATCAATTTTACTGGACAACAATTGGTAAATAGCCGTATAATAATTTATCTGGGCCGTACGTAAATCTGTTTCTGAAGTAATTACTTCAAGGTATGTTTTTATGCCGGACCGATACTGTAGTTGAATGACATCGTACACTTCCTGCGCCAGCGCAGTATTTTCTTTCAACGCCAGGTAGTTTTGCAGGTTACTTTTATAGTTTGCCAGTGCCTGGGCATATCCTGCATGCACCTTGTTCTTCAGGTTAATCATCTCCAGTTCATTTCGCTGTAGATTTAGCGTGGCGATGTGTACATTTTCTTTTCGCTTTCCACCCTGGAAAATTGGCATCCCCATGGTAATGGCAGCAAACGAATTGGGAAAATTATTTGTGTACATTTTACTAAACCGGTTATCTTGATAATTTAGATTATAGGCACCGTTGGCACTTACCGTAGGAAGGTAACCCCATTTGTAAAACTTCACATTGTATTGCAACAGTTTCTTCTGTGTTTCCAGTTGGCGGTATTCAATTCTCGCTTTGTAGTCTGGCACCTGTAAAGTATCCAGCTTTGATTCCTTTTCCAATTGGGTGCTATCATACACAATAGTGAGTACGCCGGTTTCGGGATAACCCATTAAAGACTTAAGATACTCCACCTTTGCCTGTAAAATCGCAGCGTTACCGCTTTGAGTTGCTTTGGTATTATTTAGTGTAATGGTTGCACGTTTATAATCAATTTTATCTGCCACCCCCGACTGGTATTGATTGAAGGCATCCTTTAAGCTGCGTTCAATTCGTACAATATTTTCGCCGGAAATTTTTATTTGCTGCATGGTAGACAACACATCATAGAAAGCTTTTGAAACTGCTACAGCGATCTCAATTTTATTACTACTGGTTACCTGGCTGGATTGTAAACGAATATCTGCTTTTGTTTTGTTGGCCAGCAACAAATCTCTATTGAACAAAGCCTGCGTAAAACTAAATTGTCCGGTTGAGGTATTGTTTACACCCAGTCTAACATTGTTTCCACCGATTACCGCCGTTTGTATGATAAAATTATGTTGCATTCCATAATTAAAATTTAACTGCGGATACATATCGGCAAGTTTTGTTTTAATGGTAGCTTCCACTACTTCCTGGTCTAACAGCGATTGCTGAATCAATGGCTGGTGGATGATTGCATAGTCGATGGCATTTTTTAGCGTCACTTCAGCCAATAAGCTATCCTTATTACCTGATTGAGCGTAAGGAAAAAGTGGATACAATGCCAATCCTGCGATGATTAAAAATATTAACAGGTATTTTTTTTTACTGATATAATGCGTCATATTTCAAAACGAAAGTTGATGTTATCTTTTTAAACAATGTATTTAAAAAGTAGATTCCTGCAATCCTTTTTTTACTGAGGTATAGAAGGCAAACTTAAAGTTTATTTTTTAATTCTCGCTTTTGTGATAAGGTATTGTTATGCAGGTCAAAGGTTAGCCATCAAAAAGTAGATGATTGTTAATACCAGTTCTTAAAAGCTTTTGGATAAATAACACAATCACTAAACAAGGGCAATATTTTTCAACTGTCACATTATATGTTTATTTATCATGACGCCCTTGTTTGTTTACCAGGATTGACAGATTCTATCTGCTGAGTTAGTCATTTTTGTTAAATGACAATACGGTTTTATTTTAAAAATCTAAATATGCTACATTCGTGTGCACAAAATCAATTTTAAAAAACAAAATAATTTACAATTGAATAAAAGAGCACATTATATTTCCTGGGATGAGTATTTTATGGGAGTTGCCTTGCTAAGTGCCCGCAGAAGCAAAGATCCCAACACGCAGGTTGGAGCCTGTATTGTAAACCAAAAAAATAAAATTGTTGGAGCAGGTTACAATGGTTTACCAATCGGGTGCAACGATGATGATTTTCCGTGGGATAAAGAAGGCAACTTTCTCGACACCAAATATCCTTATATCTGCCATGCAGAACTGAATGCTATTTTAAATAATATCGGAATGGATTTACAAGGATGCAAGATATACACTGCCCTTTTTCCCTGCAATGAATGCACAAAAGCGATCATCCAGTCGGGCATTACAGAGGTGATATTTTTATCAGACAAATATGAAGGCACGGATGTTTTCAAGGCATCTAAAATTATGCTTGACAAAGCAGGGTTGGCTTATCGGAAGGTGCATGCGAACATTGAAAGTCTGACATTATCTTTTAAAGAAGAAGATGTTTAATGCGCAACTTACCGGAACAGTTGATTATTGGTTTCGGAAATTCAACACCAATTTTTAATTTGAAGACAGCCCTCAATAACCACCAAAGAGAATTAAATTTGAATGATTTGAATCATTGAGCCTTTGATTTCTTACAATATTAAAGACCAGGGTGGAATAACAGTACTTTTTTCCGGCCCTAAAATTCTGAATCAATTTGCATTACCGTTCAGCATATCTGATAATTTGGGAAGAACAAATTTGGCCTTCATTATTTTGTAACATTTATAACATTTCGTTGAAAATATTTAAATTTATACAAACAATATTTTTGCAATTAAAGGCTGCATTTCAATTGCTAGTACGAAATGATCCGATGCGATTAGCGGGCGCAACGGCTTTTTTCACCACGTTTGCGCTGCCGCCCATCCTGCTTATAATGATTCAAATACTCAGTTTATTATTCAACCGACGTTCTGTAAGTCGGGAATTATTTATGCAATTGGGTGGAATTATCGGGAAGGATAGCGTGATGCAATTGATAGACACATTGAGAGCATTCAGAGGTATTGCAAGCAACCTCCCGATTGCAATCGGCGGATTTATATTTTTACTTTTTGTGGCCACTACCCTATTTAAAGTAATACAGAGTTCGCTGAACCAATTGTGGATGATCAGGATCATCGGGAAGAAAAAAATAAAGATCGCTTTGGTTAGCAGGATCAAATCCATCTTGGTAATTTTCTTTACCGGTTTGCTATTTATGGCATCGGTAATAGCCGAAAGCTTTACAACCTTTTTTGGCAACCAGTTAAAAGAGTTAATGCCCGTAATGAGCTTTTATCTAAACAGCACCATCGCTACCCTGCTCTCTATTTCCATTGTTTGGGTGTGGTTTTCGTTATTGTTCCGCTACCTGCCGGATGGTAAACCGAAATGGAAAATCGCATTCACCGGCGGATTACTCACCAGCATTTTATTCAACATTGGCAAAGTGATTTTGAAATGGCTTTTACCAAATAGCAATATTGGCGTGGTGTATGGTGCCTCCGCCTCTATCGTTTTGTTACTGCTTTTTGTTTTCTATGCTTCGCTGATTTTTTATTTCGGTGCAGCCTTTACCAAAGTATGGAGCGAATATAAAAAGCAACCCATTAGACCAAGAATCAATGCCGGCCTGTATGATTATACGTCAATTGAGCATTCTGTGAATGTGCCCTAGAACATTGAATTTATAACTGCTTTAGCCATCGTATTGTAAGGCAACTAAACGAACAATTACATCGAATTCATTTTACATTGATGAAGATAAACGCCCCTTCTATCATCGCATTTTAATGTCGTGCGAGCGAAGGTGGTGTTCGGAATACCTAATTAAATGTTAGCGTATCAACCTACACAAAATCCTGTAACCTACATTTGCATCTGCTGGTTTCCCTGATTTGATAAAAACTGAAAAAATATCATGAAATATGTCCCACTCTTGCTATCGCTTTTATCGATTATTTCCCTTAAAGCGCAGCAGTTAGCTAACATCACCCCAAAACCTGTACACGTAAAAGAATTAAAACAGGAAGGTGCCATTTTACAAAGCGGATGTGTTATAGTTTACGATTCATTTTTTGCAGCCCAGGCTATTTATTTGCAGGAACAAATTAAACAACAATGCGGCATTATATTACTATTACAGTCAGCTAAAGCAGATAAATACAGCCATTCAATTTTGCTGTTTGTTGATTCAAATATGATCATCAAAGAAGAAATGTACACGCTACAGATAAAAAAGAATCAGGTGATTATCAGCGCAAAATCAATTCGTGGTATCATCAACGGTATGCAAACCCTGCTGCAACTGATTCCGCTGCAACCTTCTGCCAGTGTGCAATTGCCCGCCTGCATCATCACCGATTATCCCCGCTTTGAATACCGTGGTATGCACCTGGATGTGGTACGGCATTTTTTTTCGCTGAGTTATATCAAAAAATACATTGACTATTTAACCTTTCATAAGTTCAATACGTTTCACTGGCATTTAACCGACGACCAGGGCTGGCGAATTGAGATCCTCTCTTATCCCAAATTAAACAGCATTGGTTCGTGGCGTGACTCTACCTTGATTGGCCACTTCTTTGAAACTCCTGCAAAATATGAACACCAGCGTTATGGCGGCTATTACACCCGTGAAGAAGTAAAGGAAGTAATTGCCTATGCGGCGATCAGAGGCATCAATATAATACCGGAAATAGACATACCGGGACATAGCAGGGCTACCATTACCGCCTACCCCGAACTAAGCACGGATACTGCTTCAGCATGGGGAGTTGCTTCCACCTGGGGGATGTACAATCGCCAGAATAATGTACTGGCTCCCAACCCGGCTACCTTTACTTTCTTGCGTACCATCTTTCATGAAATAGCGGATCTTTTCCCCTCTTCGTATATTCATTTAGGGGGTGATGAGTGCAGTAAAATGTGGTGGAAAAAAAGTGAAAGCACGCAAGCGTTTATGAGGCAAAACAGACTGAAAGACGAAGTGGCCTTGCAAACTTATTTTATTGAACAAGTAAGCAGTTACCTGAAAGAAAAAAATAAAAAGGTAATTGGCTGGCACGAAATAATGGAAGGGAAGTTAGACACTGCTACCATAGTGATGAACTGGAGCAATGATGCCAAAGCAATAGAAGCTGCAACCAAAGGCTTTTCAGTAATTATGACGCCGGGCATCCCCTACTATCTTGACCATTATCAAAGTAAAAATCCCAAGGATAGTCTTGCGATAAAAGGATATACACCGTTGGAAACTGTGTACAATTATGATCCAATGCCAGCAGCGATTAAAAATAAAACAATGGCTGCAAAAATATTGGGCGGTCAGGCCAACGTATGGACCGAATACATGGGATTTGGCAGCAAAGTAGATTACATGATTTTTCCCCGTATGACAGCCATTAGCGAATCGTTGTGGACGCCTGCATCCAAAAAGAATTACAACAATTTTCTTCGGCGCATTAAAACACATATCATTCCACGTTATCAATTCTGGAACAGTTGCTGGTTCAACCATTTTGAGATATGGACCGCAGAGCAGGTAACTGCCAGGTAAAGGTTTACCCGAAAAGGATGGTTGTTAATATTTATGATCAGCTACTTGTTTTCAGAACCATCTATCTCTGGAAATTAATCTGTTGTAAACGTCTTTAAATGAAACTCTTTGGCATCAACAACCGGCATGGTTTGACTATTGATAACATATTCCTTCTCCTTTAAAACAATATGCTGCACACCAGTATCGGTTAGTAAATCCATGGGAAGATTTGGTACAGTCATCATATATTTCTGAAAGCCTGTTTGCCTTATTTTGATTTCCAGCTTAATGGTTGTGCGCAAATAAAAATCAAAAAGTGGCTTGAAATTTTTCCCCGATTGTTTGCTAAATAATTTTTCTATGTCATCCGTTGTTACAAAATTATCATAGGTGAATTGGGGTTCTGTTGCCAGTTGCTTCAATGTTTTAAAAAATACGGTATCGCCCGAAATATAACGCAGGGTATGCATAAAAAAAGCGCCTTTGGAATAGATATCACCGGTGTAAGTATCTGCTGAACTAACCTCATGTCCCTGAACCAGCGGTTTCTCATTCCGGATGCCATTTTTTATCCTTACCATCATACTATCATAGCCACGTTCACCGGCAGCTTCCCTGCAAAACAGTGCTTCCGAAAAGTTGGTGATTCCTTCCTGTATCCACATATGCGCCCAGTCTTTATTGGTTACTTTGTTCGCAAACCACTCATGTGCAAATTCATGAAAAAGATTGGCTGAATAATCCTCCGTCCCTACTTTTGAAAAAATAAACTTACCTGACTTATCTCCATAAGTAATCATTGTCTGGTGTTCCATTCCGGGGTTGGGTACCTGTGCAACTCCGATTTTTTCTTTCACCCATGGATACTCGCCAAAATATTTTTCCAGTATCCGGGTATCTCGTTCCCGCATGTTCAGGATTTTTTCGGACGTTCCTATATCCTCTTCCAACACATAAAATACCATCGGAACGTTGTTGCCATCAATTGTTTGATAGTTTCTTTTTACAATGTAGTATTTGCCAATATCAAAAAGGATACAGTAATTACTGATAGTATAATTTGTTTTCCAATGAAAGGTTTGCTTATTTTTTTTCGTCTTTACACTTTGTAACAAGCCCGGACCGGCAACGGTTAATCCTTTGGGTACTGTAATGAACAAATCTGCACCTTCATTGGGATCATCACCTGGATGATCTTTGCAATGGAAATAAACTTTTGCACCTTCCAACTGGCAATTGATCACCACCCATGGGTTGCCTTTTCCATCAACCTTCCATTAAAACCCACCTTTCCAGGGAGGCCGAACTGCTACAGGAGGAATGCCACCATACTCAATTTTTATTTTGTGGCGCCCTGCACTAAATCCAGCCGCATCAACGATATAAATGTAATCGGCCTGTTGGTAACAATGCTTGCGGTTGTTTTCAACCTGTATATTCTTCACCGTCAATAAGTGAACCATGTCAAACAAAATGGTATCGGTTGGTTGAGATAAAACGAGCTCAATTTCAGTATAACCATTGATTGTTTGATTGGGAATATCTACATCAAGTACCAACGTATAATGCCGGATATCCATAATAGCCTGCAACGGGTTGAGTTTGCCTCCTGAGCTCATATAGCTAATATCCCGATCTTGTGCCGTTAAACATTTCTTACATAAAAGAAAGAAAAAGACAGTCGCTAAAAATCTCATGTGATAAATTTTAAGTAGATAATTTCTACCATCTGAAGGACATCTCTAAAAACTTACCTTTTCCTCTCTTTTGTCGAAGACCCCGAATTTTTCGTGGGAGAGGAATTAAAGGTGAGGTCAAATAAAAAAATGAGTTTTTAGAGATGCCCTAAAAGTAAAGTAAAATAAGAAAGATAATACCGATCTAAATAAAAACGTAGTTGGCGTGCTGGCTGAATGGAGTTAACGTAAAAAATGATTGGCTTTAAAATTAAAGATTTGTTGCAGCCTTTTGCTTTAACATAATCTTACCGGCCCGGTATTAATCTTTCTAGTACTATTTTATTCTTAAAGCGGCAGGCGGCTGTAAAACCCGGATGCAGATGATTATGAAAAATAAAATTTTACTTGCAATTTGTTCCCTGTTTTCGGTTGCTTCTTATGCGCAGCAAATTACTTTTGGTGCCGGGGCCGGCATTACCAATACAGGAATGAGAGGTGATGCTGTTCAGAGTATGCAGCAATTACTCAATGTTACCAACGGTATCTTAAAAACGAAATCGGTTACCGGTTTTTATGTCGGCGGATTTGCCAACATCCCGGTTAGCGAAAATCTTTCCATTGAGCCTGGCCTATATTATTCCGCAAAAGGCTATGAGTTAAGCGGCAGTTATTCAATAAAAGGCATTGGCTTACTAAGTGCTCATGCATCTACCAGACTTCACTCCTCTTATATTGATATGCCTGTGTTATTCAAAGTTAATCTGAATGGGTTCCAGGTTTTTGCAGGTCCGCAATTGTCTTATTTAACGAGTGCACAGATAACCACGAGTGCAGGCGTTTCTATATTCAATTTAATCACCAATAAAACAACTGTAACCAACCGGTTGAATCGTTGGGATGCAGGACTTACTGCCGGTGCCGGTTACCAGTTTTCTAACGGAATCCGTATCACAGGTTCCTATGAACACGGACTATCCAAAGTAGACGCAGGACAAAATATAAATACCTATAACAAAGGCTTTAAATTAGGTGTAGGTTTCACCTTTTAATGATTGGCTTTAAAACAAATAAGGTGTTGAAATATTGATGGCGAATGGTTTTGGAAAACAAGTCATTCGCCACCTGCTATTTAGCCAAATCCAATCATGCATCTGCTAGTGACAAGACCTCTGCTGGTGTTTACACAGGCAAAACATGCAGACAATGGAGATACGAAAAAAGAATTAAAGGACTATCGTAATATTTTTCCGGACGACAGAATGATGCATTGGGATGCAGGCTCAATGATGATCCAAACGATAACAATAATGAAGACGCACATGGCCTGGCTGTAAATAATTCATGTGAATCATTATCCCATCAAACGGCAATTGCTTTGCAACCACTTACAATGCAATTAATCATTGAGCACCCCGTAACTACCGGATTTTATAAACCTCACTTTTATGTGAAGTACCATTTGTGTGCTGCTCCTAAATAAAATTTTGAATATTAACAATAGGCATTTACGTATAATCTTAATGTTGCAAAAAAAGTTAAAAAAAGCCCGCTCTTTTAAAAGAGTTGATATAAACCTAAGGGCGCAGTTGAAAAACTTTCGAGAATTGGTTCAAGCGCACAAGATTGCGTAGATATATTTTACTCTTATAAGTGCAATGACCATCATAAAGAAATTATCGTGTAATGTAGACGCAATGGGCTATTATGATAGTTGCCGGTCGTTAAGCATCATGAAACATGAAATAAGTTGATTTTTAAAATAACATCGCCCATCATACTTTTGTACAAGCAAGATGGGCGGTGAAAGTAGATAGGCAAAAAGAAGCAATCAATCGTTAGTACCTCACAAATATAAAGGGAAGTTAGTTAAAAGAACAACCAGATATTAATAAATTATTAAGATTTTCATATAGCAAGCAATCGTTAATGTCCTTCCGTTTCTACGGAAGGGCTTTTTTTTTAAACGCACTTTGAAAGATTAACGTTTTAACAGAGAATCAAACATAATTTCTTAAAAAAAATATATATACTATGCGTAAACAGGGTAGAATTGATAAAACACTTTACATGTAATCAATTTTAATGTGAATTAGTTAAGGAAATATTTTTTATTATTTTTTCAAAAAAACTTCCATATTACCTTCGATAAGATCCTCTTTCGCCCTTTTTAAACCCAGCTACCATTATTTTTGATGCACCACATCAAAGCAATCACCTGGTGTTGAAGCTATTCAACTTAAATACAAGCCATCTTTCTGAACACATTTCACGGCTGTATCGTTGCAGTCGGAATTCACCAAACAACAAATTGCATTTTTAACGGGATGAGTTGTAATTTCAACCTGGTCAGGAAGTATTTGACACTTACACCAGTTTGGTCATTGATATTCCAAAGCATATCGCCTATCCCTCCGCCGTACAAGTGATCGTTCAAATAAATTCTTCGTCTACACAATCGCCTGCTGGTTTGCCCTAATTCGCAAACTTTATCCTTGTCCGAATTCCTGAACGAAAACTGGTCATCATCACCAGTCCCCCAATCGGTATCGCCATCCTGATCAAACAAAGCAAAGTACACATCAAGATAGGCTCCATTTGAGCTGCCATTTGGGAAATTGTATTTTACTGTGGTGCCCGGGTTAAAAACTTTTAAAGCAGGGTCATCCAAATCAATTTCCTGTTCGCCACTCACATCCATCAACATATTGGCTCCACATTGTGCCGGAACTTCCTGCCCGTTTTTATCATAGGCCATTTCCCAAATCTTTCCATAAAAGTCGTAATCATTGTTATTCGGGTTATCACTTATAATACTAAGATTATCAACCGTTACTTGCTCGCTTTCTTGTAGCAATGCTGCCGGCGTACATTCGGTGTAGGTGAAATTATCTGTTGCATCCATAAACCGAATCAACTGCCCATTCATGGCAGAGAACTGTAATTTGATGGGTTGCGCCACCTGATAGTTTGCAGATTTTAAATAGCTATCAATAGTAGATTGAATATTTTCAACTGTACAAACTCCAATCTTATCGTTTTGGCCACCAACGGCATATAATGTAACCACGCTTTTTGAGTTATTAGCGGTGGTGTAGGTATTAAGATCTACTTTGGCACCTGCAATCCCCATTTCAAAAGAAGCTTTTAAGGAGCCCTTCATGGATTCATTTTTATTTTCAACATCTACCTTTCCTATTATGCGAACACCATATGTGACCGATGAAATATCACCGAGGTTACTTACATCGCCTGGCGGTGTGGTAAAGAAACCTGCTTCAGTTGAAGGCCGGGCCGAGATGGTAAACAGTTCTTTGGTGGCTTCAAAATACAAAGACTTATACTGCTGCGAATTGTTCATTTCGAAGCCAGCTTTTGCTCCAAAGAAAAGGTAATGACCGCTGGCGCCTACTTTCAACCCAAACTCTGCCGTGCTGGTAATAGCGCAAGAATAAAAGCGGGCATTTTGAATGGAGGTTCTTTCGGCCTGTGTTGTATGGCGCTGATAAAAATTTGCGATCGCCTGATTGATGCTTGTTTTATCCGGCTTGCTGATGGACTCATCAATCTTATTGCTCAATCCATCAAAATTTTTGACAGAAGTGATTAGCTGTATCGGGTTCCTGTTTTGCGCATAAGGAAACTTTTCTTTGTTTAAAATATCACCATTGAACAGGGCCTTTAGATCATAAATTAATCCGGATGCAAAATTCTCAATCAGGTTTCCATTGGAAATCGTCATCACATCTTCTTTAACCACACTGCTTACTTTGGCGGTAAATGTATTGCATAGCCCATCTGAATTAACCAATTGCGGAACTGATTTTTTATCTTTTGTTTCGGCAACCATGCGCATTTTAGGATCAATGTAACGGGTAATTTTTCCGCCTCCCGGCAAAATGATCACCACTGAATTGGCAGCCATTAGAATTTTACTTTCCCTCTTTTCAGCCAGTGGCCTGTTTATATTAGTGGCACCAGTTGATGTTTCTGTTGACGCTGGTTCAAAAGTATATGCCTGCGCCCCAGCCTCACTATTGCCGTTTAATTCAATAGCAATACCATTGGCGTTATTTTGTGTGCTGCCATTCAGTTTGATGTCTTTACCGGATTGTTTGCTGCGGATGATCCACCCGTTTAGCGAAGTACTATAAACTAAATTCCAGAAAAGGTTATCCTGCTCCACATAATCCCATTGTATCACAGGGGCGCCGTCGTTGGTAGCCTGTTCGCTAATATTTAAAAAGCGATCGCTGTGTACCGCTTTAATGGTGTAAAACCCATCGGGTCTTCTTTCAATGTAAAATTTATGATTGTCCTGGTTTGCAAAATCCCACTCTACTACCCTAGCGCCATTGTCTTTACTAACGCCTTCTACACCCAGGTATTTACCGGTATTATTAATTTTAATAAAATAAATGCCAGCATCTAAACTCTTCATACTTTGTACCGCATTGGTGTTGCGTACATTGAATGTTACTGATCTTGTTTGCGGGATAGGTTGAGCCTTTGTATAATAGCCGGCAAACAATACGGCAACAAAAAATACTACCGTTTTAAAAATCTGTTTCATAATCATTGATTGAAAAGGTTTAAAAAAAATTAGCGTAAATAAGCACCCGGATCAACAAACCCATCTCCGGTTTTATCAATGCCTTGCGACTTAACTTTTATTTTTAAATACCCATTGCTGCCGCTGGTACCAAAATGTTTTACAATGGACACAAGCGCATAAACCGTTCTGTTTTCCTGTTCTACTTTTACGGCAAAAACCATCCCTTCCAATTTATTGCCAACACTGTTGTAAACCCCCGAATAGTTTACTGCATTCTTTACGGCTCCTGATATTTGATTGTTATTCCGGATCCGGTCAAATTGTGCGTTGGTTAATTTTGTGAGTACTACTTCACTTTTCGTAATGTCTTTCCATTTCATTACGGCATCGCTGGAATGTTGTGTCATGTAAGTTGCAGTGCCATTGTTGCGGGCAAAAGATGGCGTCATCAAGACGTAGGTATTTTGCCCGTCGGCAGGCGCAAAAAACATTAGGTCAACACTGTTGGGATTGTCCTCCGCTTCTCCTACACCAACCACGGTGCCGGTTAACACATCAAGGCAATTGACGTACAAGCCGCTGTTTTGATTGCCCCAGTTTCCGGAGCCATCCGTGTTAATGGAAGCTTCATTATTGATAGGTTGATATTGCTGTGGTGTATAATTATTGTACACCCCATATTGCGCCACCGCCTCGTTATTGGATGCTGCTGAAGAGCCTCCCTGTGTTGAATTGCCGCTAGTTGAAGGATAGCCGGATGCCGCATTTGAAGCGGGTGCCCCCGGAGATGAATTGCCGCCGGATGAAGGATAGCCTGCTGCAGGATCCGAATTGGAATTGCCTCCGCCGTTATTCGCCTCATTGTAATTGTTATCTCCTGCGGAACCTGCATTGTTATTATTACTACCACTGTTTCCCCCCTGTTATTTTTAGTATTTCGGGCAGATGTTTTTACTTCGTTGGTCAGTTGCTTCACGTGGCCATATAGTTGTCTTGCTTTTAAAAGATAGGGTTGAAAAACATCAATGATGCTCTTGCCCCGGTTGATGGCATTGTTAACACGCTGCACGGTGCGTTCAACGCTACCATTATTATTTTGTGCAATGGTAGCAGTGATAAAAAGTACCTGCAATGCTAAAAAGGCTATACGCTTTTTCATACAAAAATTTTATGCCTGTTTGCAGGCGGTTAAGAATTAAAATGGGGAGTTAAGAAAATGCAGGATCGGAAATGATGCCTACCACAAATCGTATTTATCCACAATGGTTTTTAGCCTTTCAGGAAAACCTACCAGCCCAAATTTTTCATGCAGTTCGTGCATCTTTTTGGCTACACTATGGTCCGCCATGGTTAATTTATTTTGGCGCATATCGGGTATAATTTTATGAAACAATTCTTCCAGGTAGTCCTCAAAATTTTGATTAAAATACATATCAATGCCCCTGAATGACTGGTTGGTATTGTTGAAAAACGTATGCACCATGCCCCTTGGCCTAAAGTGCCAGCCCCCTGCAGGAATTTCATACACTGTATCTTCTACCATCACGGTGGCGGTGCCATCCAGCACATACATCAACTCATCCAGCGCTTTGTGATAGTGCGGTTCGGGCCCCATTTTTTTTGCTGCCACTCCAAATTCAACACAGGGAAATTGCTGATTGGTTTGTGAACTTCTAACCCACGTACGAATCTCCAATCCGCCGGGACCGGGTTGCAGGGGTTTCATTGGGGGCATAAAAAAAGGTGCTAATTGTTGGGGAGCAGGTTTAGTTTCGGTTGGCTGCTTTGCACTGCCGCAGCCATGCAATGTAAATAAACAGAGTCCGGCAGTTGCCATTAAAATTTGTTGTATAGCATCCCTTCTTGTATGGGAGCCTGCTGTATTTGCCATGTGGGATAAATTTTATTATTACAGATTTTTATAACAAAAAACTATTTTTAGAGATGCTTTAGTAACGCTATGAAAAATACCGTTCGTGTAGACTTATTTCTTTTTCCATCCATCCGGCCATTTGCAGAACCTGTTGAGGCTATATGATTTCACCTCCCAGCGGATTTAATAAACGGGGGCATAACCTAAGTAATCTTTGCGCTGTTCTATTTCGTTTACGGTATAGTATTTCCAGTTTGTCCAATCAAAATAATAATATTTCCGGTAGTATCTGGAGGGTGAATTGATTCTTTCAAAATCAACATACACAGACTGGTCTATATTTTTCCAGTCAATTGTGACTGCACCAATAAACATGGTATCCAGCGATCTTAATCCGCCATCAGGCGTATTATCTGTATAAATGCCTTCTTTAAAATAATATACGATGTCTCTGTAGTTTCTGCGATAGTCGGCAAAACCCGGCTGGGGATAATATACATTGCTGTAACTATCATTTCCATAAGGTTTTTGCCCCGCTTTTGCAGCCGCATATTGAGGGTCATTTAATTTGCGGTAAAGATTGGTAGTCGTGAGCAGGGGAGCATAATTCCATGGACTGGGTGCATTAAAACCAACTGCATTTTTAGCATCAGTTAAAATATTACGGGTACTGCCGTAAGCAGCACTTTTAATCTGCGATGGCCAGTTTAAAGCAAGGCTGTCGATGGGGTTGGGTGATTGTAACACCTTGCAACTATCGGTAAATTCTTCGCCGTTTTTTATTAAAGAAACGATGAAATATTTTTTATCCTTATTCGCATCGTGGTCTAAATCAAAAATAACAAACTGACCATTAAATCTGGATGCCCCGGGTTGATGCAAACAAATAAAATTAGGATTGCTAATGGACGTGCCAACAATAACCGGGGCCGTTACTGTGTCTTTTTTACAAGCAGAAAAAAGCAAGGTGCCGCCAATTACAAAAAGAAATAAGAAAGGATTGTTATTTTTCATTTTACATCGTTTTAAATGTTCCTGACAAACCTACTACAGCCCTAGTGTTACAAAAAGTGATAATCGCTCAATAGCAAAACAAATCGCCGTACAAAACATTTGCCTATTAAAAGGTATATTTGAATCACCTGTTTTTTTATGCAACCTCACAACCGAATGACAAAAAAATCACCTGCATGGTAGTTGATGACGATCTGGTGACAGACTTACTATCGTATCATTTTTAGCTGACTACCCTTTTATCGAAATGCTGGGTGTTTATGATTCATCGCTTGCAGCATTGACGGCCGCACAACAACTTAAGCCAGGTGTTTTATTTCTGGATATTGATATGCCCGAAATGAGCGGTCTCGAATTGAGAAAGCAACTGCTACATATACCTGCCTGTATTTTCATTACCTCTTACCCCGACTACGCAATGGAAGGCTTTGAAATGGCCGCTCTTGATTTTTTAGTAAAGCCCTGCACTGCAGATCGGTTTGCCAAAACAATTGACCGGCTTACCCGCTACATGGGCACCTGCGACAAAGCTGCTTTGCTAAATCATACATTGGGTGCGGATACCATTTTTATTAAAGATGGATATGAGCAGATTAAGTTGCAACTGCATGAAATTATTTACCTGGAAGCATTGAAAGATTATACCGGCATAATAACGTCTTCCAGAAAATACTCAGTGCTTTCGCCATTGGGCAACCTGATCAAGAAGCATGCTTTCCGTAGTTTCATACGCATCCATCGCAGCTATGCGGTGCAAAAAAATTACATCCAAAAAATAAGCTCGGGCGAAGTAATGGTAAAGGGTATTGCATTGCCCATCGGCAGAAGTTTTAAAGAAGCCTTAAAGGGAATTAATTTGTAACTTTTTTTTGACTAGTGTTAATGGTCAATGGTGAATATTTCAACCATTCACCATTAACAATTCAAATTTCACAATTCACAATTCACAATTCACAATTCACAATTCACAATTCAAATTTCACAATTCACCATTCACCATTCACCATTCACCATTCACCATTCACCATTCACCATTCACCATTCACAAATCGAACCGGCATTATATTCTTTACACAGGACTAGATAGATTTATATCATCGACTATTGCATTTCGTTGCAGGCATTTGCAGGCTCCGTTGCTGCAATGAAAATTACTACTTCAGAAAAACCGTTGCTAAAAAGCTTCAAAGCCATGCTCAATCACTTACAAATTTAATATTTTTTAATAAAAGGATATTTTAGCAAATCGAAGGCGCAACTTTAACATTTTAAGGATTTTGAGCTGCAATGTAGGTTAAACAGTATTATGAAGGTTGGCAACCCTGTAGCAGAATACTGCCGCCGACAGATTTTAATCTAACAGCTTAATTTTTTTCAGCAACCTTGGGAACACCCTACCAAAGGTTGAGCACACCCTACCATAGGGTTGCCAACCTTTACAAAGACTCTAATGAATTAAACAGTATTATGAAGGTTGGCAACCCTGTAGCAGAATACTGCCGCCGACAGATTTTAATCTAACAGCTTGAATTTTTTCAACAAGCGTGTACACACCTACCATAGGGTTGCCAACCTTTGCAAAGACTCTAATGAATTAAACGGTATTATGAAGGTTGGCAACCCTGAAGCAGACTGCTGCAACCGACAGATTTTAATCTAACAGTTTGGATTTCTTCAACAAGCGTGGGAACACCCTACCATAGGGTTGCCAACCTTTGCAAAGACTCTAAAAGTTGAACAGTACTAGGAAGGTTGGTAACCCTGCAGCAGAATGCTACTGCTGCCCGGTAGGTTGGCAACGCTATAGTACTTATTTTTGCGATGGAATTAAGACTAGCTTACCAGGTGATGATATTTTTTTACGCAGAATACCTCCAAAGGTTGCCTCAAATAAAAAACAACATTTTGCTACATCAGGAAGCTATCAAACGGAATTAAAATTTTATATTTTTACACATGCCAAAAAGAAAAAAACGACTTGTAATAAAAATCGGCTCCAATGTTTTAGCACAACCCAACGGTGGGCTCGATTTGCAGAATATAGAAAAACTAACCCGTCAGATGGCTGCTTTAAATAAGCAGGGTATTGAAATCATATTGATTTCATCCGGTGCTGTAGCTGCCGGAAGAAGTTTGATAACACCTCCAAAAAAAACAGACGAGATTAGTAAAAGGCAATTGTTTGCAGCGGTTGGTCAAATAAAACTGATCAATATTTATGCGGAGCAGTTTGCTAAAGCGGATTGTCTTTGTGCACAAGTATTGGTAACCAAAGATGATTTTAGAGACCGTGAGCATTATATTAACATGAAAAACTGCATCACCGTTTTGTTGCAAAACAATGTGATCCCTATCTTAAATGAAAACGATGTGATATCGGTTACCGAATTGATGTTTACAGACAATGACGAACTGGCGGGCTTGGTTTCCGGAATGGTGGATGCCGATAAATTGATCATTCTGTCAAATGTAAACGGTATCTACGATGGATCACCAAATGAAGTTTCGTCAAAAGTTATTCCGATCATTGAATTTGGTGAAACCGATTTTGAAAACTTTATTACATCTGAAAAATCGAGTTTTGGCCGTGGTGGTATGCTTACAAAATGCAGCATGGCCAATAAAGTGGCAAGTATGGGCATACCAGTGCAGATTGCCAATGGTAAAGAAGATAATATATTAACCGATATTGTAGCGGACAAACCAACCGGCACTTTATTTAAAACAAGAAAACAGTTATCCAGTGTAAAAAAATGGATTGCCCATTCCGAAGGTTTTGAAAAGGGCATCGTTTATATTGATGCAGGTGCAGAGAAGGCGTTGCGATCGGACAAGCCAACCAGCCTGTTGCCGGTAGGTATTACAAAAATTGAAGGCAGTTTTAAAAATGGAGATATCATCAAAATAATGGGTGTTTCCGGAAAGCAACTGGGTGTGGGAAAAGCACAATACAACTCGGAGAAAGCAACCGATTTAATGCATAAAAAAAAAGAGAAAGCATTGGTGCATTATGATTATTTATTCTTAAACGATGACCAGGTAAAATGACAATGGCAGAACAATCACTCACCGAAAATTTTAAGGCTGTTCAAAAGGCAGGCAAGCTGCTGGTAGCAGTAAGTAAAGAGCAGGTAAATGAAGTGCTGCTGCAATTGTCAGCAGTTGCTATTGCTAACTGTGAGCACATCATAGCTGCCAACCAAAAAGACCTTGACAGGATGTCTGTAGATGATCCAAAATACGACCGGTTAAAACTAACTGCAAAACGAATTGAGGATATTGCCGCTGAAATAAAGAACGTATCTACCCTTCCATCACCGCTAGGTAGCATATTGGAAGAACGGACCATGCCCAATGGCATGCACATCAGTAAGATAACGGTTCCGCTGGGCGTTATCGGCATCATTTACGAAGCCAGACCCAATGTTACATTTGATGTTTTTTCCCTTTGTTTAAAAGCCGGCAATGCCTGTATTTTAAAGGGCGGCAGCGATGCGGAGTTTTCAAACAAAGCCATCGTGCAGCTTATAAAAACAGTGTTGCAACAAAATGGGCTGCCCGAAAACTGCATTGAATTATTACCAGCTACCAGGGAGGCCACTACGGAATTATTAAATGCGGTAGGTTATGTGGATGTGATTATTCCAAGAGGAAGTCAGCAATTGATCAACTATGTACGCAAAGAATCCAAAGTACCGGTAATTGAAACCGGTGCAGGCATTGTGCATGCATATTTTGACGAAAGTGGTGATGTTGCAAAAGGAAAAGCCATTATTAATAACTCAAAAACCAGAAGGGTAAGTGTATGCAATGCGCTTGATTGTGTATTGATCAATGCCAATCGGCTAGCGGATTTACCAGCACTGGTAACTGAGATGTCAAAGCAAGATGTAATCATTTATGCTGATGAGCCATCCTATAGCGCATTGGAAAATAATTACCCTGCGCAACTATTGCAACATGCCGATGAAACTCATTTTGGGACGGAGTTTTTAGATTATAAAATAGCCATCAAAACAGTTTCGGATATCCAGGCTGCCATCGATTATATCGCCGAGAACAGTAGCAAACACAGCGAGACGATCATTGCTGATAACAAGGCATCGATCGAACAATTTATTCAGCAGGTAGATGCTGCCGTTGTTTATGCCAATGTATCTACCGCTTTTACAGATGGTGCACAGTTTGGGCTGGGTGCAGAGATCGGTATCAGTACGCAAAAGTTGCATGCCCGTGGCCCGATGGCGTTAAAGGAATTGTGCAGTTATAAATGGATTGTGAGAGGCGATGGGCAGGTAAGAGGGTGAGAGATGAGAGATGAATGATGAGTGATAAATAGTGAAAGTTGAATGATTGATGAATTGTGAATGATTGATGAATGATGAATGACTTTAATTCTCAGTTAATTTCTTGTTCGTTACTTACGGTGTTTATCCCTATGTAAATCAGAGTGAATTGTGCTCGAATGGACATCATCGAAAAGTAAAATAATTTTGATTACAAAAGAGTTTTTGAAATGTATTTTTTAGTATTGTCAACTGAATTCCCTCCGTGAGATTTCTATTGGATGATTGCAAACTTTTGATTTCAATGCCATCAGAAAATGAAAACATTGGAGACAGTTAAATTCTAACGCTAAAGCAGTCAATTATGAAAAAAATATTTCAAACAACGCTCGTTATCTTAATCTGCATTGGGTATTATCCGGCTACGGTTAAATCTCAAACAAAAGTGGAGACTATCTCAGTTGTTAGTCAACGAAATGCTGGTTTATTTGAGAAAGACGAAGTGCTGGATATTACGCTGTCCGGAAATATCAGAGACTTGCTTTATGATCGTTATGATAATGCTAAAAGTCATCCGATGCAACTCCTGTACCTTAATGACGACAGCACTCAGATTTCCTTAAAAACACAAATGAAAACAAGGGGCCATTTTCGTAAGCTAAAGGAAAACTGTACCTATCCTCCACTGTCTTTAAGTTTTATAAAGTCAGATACTTTGGAGGCTTCTTTATTTCAGCAACAACGTAAGCTAAAGCTGGTAATGCCCTGCCAGGGTGATAAATACATCATTCGTGAATGGCTGGCATACAAAATTTATAACCTGGTAACTCCGTTAAGTTTCAGGGCAAGGTTGGTGAATATAAAATTGGCAGATACAAAAAATAAAAGAACTACGGGGCCCTTTCTGGGTATGCTGCTGGAAGAGGAGCAACAGATGGCTAAAAGAAATGGCACAACAGGCGTTACCAGAAAATTAAAGCCGGGTCAAACAAAAGAAAAGCCCTTTCTAAATATGGCAGTTTTCGAATACCTGATTGGTAATACAGACTGGTCGATACAGTACCAGCAGAATATAAAACTGGTGGCAAAAGATTCATTGGAACTTGCAACGGCTGTTCCCTATGATTTTGATCATTCTGGTATTGTGAATGCTCCATATGCAATGCCACCCCAGATACTGGAGCTAGCCTCCGTGCAGGAAAGAAGATACAGGGGATATTGCACCAGCAATATGAATGATTTTAATGAAACAATCGAGCTGTTCAACCGGTTGAAAAATGACATCTATAATTTGTACATCAATTGTAAATTGATAGATGAAAAATACAGAAAAAGCACCATCAGTTACCTGAACGAATTTTATGCTACCATTAATAATCCAAAAGCCTTTGCCAAAGAATTTGGTTATCCCTGTGATAAAAAAGGAACTGGTAATGTTGTGATCAAAGGAATAAGGAAAGATTGAGAATTTTACGGGATCTATTCAATAGACAGCGCTAACATTTCATTTTGTAAAATACCTGAATATTAAAATATTGGCAGCGCCTGCCCCGCCCTCGTTTGAAACATACAGATCGCCTTTGCTGTTAAATGCCATTCCCTCGGGTTGTTTAAATAAAGAAGGATCAAGATTATAATGCGCTTTCAGTTTCCATTGTTCATCAAACTGCAGCAACATTTTATTTGTAGACGAAACTATAAACCAGTCATTGGTAACGGGGCTTTTGGCAAAGGCCGATGGATGAAATTTAATCTTCTCCTCACCCACCTGTATTCCAGACACTGTTACCTTGTAAGAATTGATTACACTTAATCCACTGCCAAAAGATTGTTTAAGTGCAAAAACAGACACTTCTTTGGAAGGTTTATCCTGCGGGCAATCCTTGCAAAGAGCATACAACGTTGAATCTGCTGCAAACAAACCTTCATATTCACCGGCAGGTAAAATGTTTTTATATTCCTGCACACTGTCGATCTTTTCTTTGCCGGCTTCCGAAGCGGCAAACATAAAAACGGAACCCTCGCTACTTAATACCGATGCTGTTTGGTTGTTTAAAATTGCCAGGTCTTCATAGTCTCCTTTCTTACCAAATTTTGATATGGTTAATTTGCCATCGGCCAACTGATATTGATACAGTTTTCCAGTTTCATCTTCTATCGCAAACAATATTTCATCATTCCCTTTTAAAAAGCAAATGCCAGAAATTTCTTTTAAAGCATTTTCCATGTTCAATTTCTCAGGCTTACTAAAATCATAGCCAGCAGGACTGGTAAAGGTTTTAGCAGTATTGCAGTTTAATAAAAACGCAACAAATACAAGTCCAATAAAAGCGCTCGGGAAAGAACTATGATACTTTTTCATTTGCTAGAAATTTGAAATAAAAGACAGAATCAGAAAAATGCAACGGCTATTGTAAAAGCCAGTACAGCCGCTACAATTCCGTATAAAAAAATGGAATAGGATGTTCTTAGCAGTCTGTATTTACGACCCAGCACTTTTCCCTGCCAAAACATATCCCTGGAAAGGCTACCATACAAGAACTCACTATCATTCATCATTGTATTTAATGCCTCATCATATTCCTTAAAATTCATATTGTAGAAACTTCCAAAGAACAAGAGATTGACCGATTTATTTTGAACCTGTTCCGCCGTAAAAACGCCGTCCGTAATTTTAGGTCTTGTAGCCAGTACGGCATAAATAATGGTAGCTACATTTACCGCCAGTAGTATAATGGTAGGAATGATCAGATTGCTATTTTCCTGCAGGTTGCGAACCATTAAACCCAATATAACCGATATGATAATAGAGTTAACGGAGATCATAATATTGGCTTTGTTATCCGCCATTTCGCTGATGCGAACATTCTTGGAAGCCGAAATCCGAAACATGGTTTCAATGCCTTTTTTAGGACGGTCTTTCTTTTTAGGCTTAGTGGCTTTCGTATCAACACCGGCAGTTTCTTCCTCCCCCGGCAATGCATCCTGCATATCTGATAAAGCAATGGTCAACTGCACTTCTGCCAGCTTTTCCTCCTGCTTTTTTTTCATCCTGGCAAGATTATCAGCCTTGGTTTTATCCAGCAAAGTCCTGCAATAATCGGTATGGTATTGATGCTTCTCCAACATACTGATGGAAGATTTACGCCATGCAATGCCGTCAATTTTTGAATTGGTAATCGATTCGTTTTCTTTTTTTAATAACCGGTTGTTTTCTTTAAAAGCCAGTGTACCCAGATTAAATAAATCAGCATCACAGATAATCTTTTCTTCAAGCGTGTTGGGCATTTGGGGCATTTTTGTTGCCATAATGCACGCCTGTATGGCCACCACATCAGCGTCATCCACTTCAATGCTTTTTAAATACGGTCCAGCCAACTCTGATCCCTTCTGTTCATGTAATTCGCCCTTTGAAAGAATAAATCCTATATCATGAAAACAGGCAGCCGCACAAACTATAAAAAACGATCGGTCATCCAATTGGTAATGGTCGGCAATTTTTTGAACCGCATCCAGTACATCCCTTGTGTGGTTTTGGTTGTGATAGCTAAATTTGGTGGAAGCATGTTCCAGGTAAAATAGATTCACGTGGTCTTTAACCTTTATCAATAATGCATGGTAGTTCATCGTACAATTTAATCGGGGTTGGTAAAAACTAAAAACAAATATACAAAAATTGGCATGGCGCAATGCGTTCATTTAAAATCGGGTAGTTATCCGATGCTGTTAAGATGCCAACTTATAAAATTATTTAACCCAAATAGTGTTTTTACAAGTGTTGGTAAGGGTTTGATTGGCACAGGTTTCAATGGAAGCAGTTAAATTTGTCCTATGCAAAGCAAACATATGGGCATCTCTAAAAACTTACCTTTTCCTCTCTTTTGTCGAAGACCCCGAATTTTTCGGGGGAGAGGAATTAAAGGTGAGGAAAAATAAAAAAATGAGTTTTTAGAGATGCCCATATCGAAATACCAAAAGAGGTTTTAGTAAAAGAATTCCGTCAGAAGTTTAACGCCTTCTCACAATAATAAATGCACACGACAATAACCTGACTGATTTTTCTTACATTTATTTCTTTATTCAAGCTAATGAGTGATAAAGTATAACGCATAGATAATGAGATATGAAAAAAAGTTGATCTCCTGTCTCAACTTTTTCGCCTCTAATGCGGGTAACGGAAACAACATTGCCTGTATGACAAACCAAAATATAATTGCTGATGACAGTGCTGTAAGATGTTGTCATCCAAAAAAATAACTATGAATATATTCCTGATCATTTCTTTTTCTATTCTTGTTCACCTTCGCAAATCGTTGAACACATCTGTTACTTTGCCAGATTGGGATAGAAAACTATTGGCGGTTATGTTTATCTGTATTGGATTACAGGTAACTGAATTTAGCTACAACGAGACCAGATTGTTCACCAAATGGCTGGCGTATATCATTTTGCTGGCTATACTGGTAACCATCTATACAAAGGAAATTTTTCATTCCGCACGATCGGCCGTTTTTGCCGTGTTCCCATTGATCCTGGTTTCTTTTTTGGGTGATTTTTTAAAATTAATCAACAAACCAATTTATGATGAGTGGGACAATGCATTTAAAGCAGCCAAAGCATTTGCAGTTATTTGGTTGGTCACGATGTTATTTATCATGAAGCGTCAGACAAAGGCGCTGGAGAAAGAAAAAATAAAAAGACTGGAGGAAGAGCGGCAGAACAAAATAAACCTGGGTCTTAAATCAGAATTGGAAGTGCAGGTGGCAGAACGAACACAGGAATTAACCAACCAGAAGCAGGAATTAACCAGGCAGAAATTTGAATTGGAACATGCATTAAACGAATTGAAAGCTACGCAGACGCAATTAATACAATCTGAAAAACTGGCATCGCTCGGAGAGCTAACAGCAGGCATCGCCCATGAAATTCAAAACCCTTTAAACTTTGTAAACAATTTTTCGGAAGTAAGTACAGAGCTGCTGGACGAGATGAAAGCAGAACTGGCAAACAACAATATAGCGGATGCCATTGCCATTGCAGAAGATGTAAAAATGAACCTGGCGAAAATATTGCACCATGGCAAACGGGCTGATGGCATTGTAAAAGGAATGTTACAGCACAGTCGCAGCAGCAGTAGTGTAAAGGAACCGATCGATATTAATGCGCTTGCGGATGAATATCTGCGCCTCGCCTATCACGGGTTGCGGGCGAAGGATAAATCTTTCAACGCCACTATGGTTACCAAATTTGATGAACGTATTGTCAACATCAATATCATTCCGCAGGATATGGGCAGGGTATTGCTCAATTTAATAACGAACGCATTTTATGCGGTAACAGAAAAAAAGAAAGCAGTCGGCGCTGGCTATGAGCCTACCGTTACCGTTAGTACTGCGGTAATCCCGCTTTCATTTGGTGGTGGCGTTCGAATTATTGTAAAAGACAATGGAGATGGGATTCCACAAAAAGTATTGGCTAAAATATTTCAGCCCTTTTTTACAACCAAACCTACTGGTCAGGGAACAGGCCTCGGCTTATCGTTGAGCTACGACATTGTAAAAGCGCACAATGGCGAACTAAAAGTAATCAACAAAGAAGGTGAAGGTGCAGAGTTCGTTATTGTATTGCCGGCCTTAACCCGGAATGAAAATATTTAGTACCCGATATCCTGACTCATGGATTAACAAATACCGGAAATTTAAAATAGAAACTCCGGTTGATAATTTTAAATTATTCTTCCAACGCTTGATGTTAATCAAATTAATGCTTTAGATTACATCAAATATCCAATTATAAAATCCACCGAGTAATCTCCCCGCTTCAACTGCTTTAAATGATCTTGTTTTTGAAACAAAGATCCTTACAGCAATTGTTTTAAATCAATTACGAATACCAATTTGGTGAATGACAATTTCATTGAGTCTACTAGTTTCTGTCTAATAACAAGCACGCATACATTACCAAGACATTCATAGTTTCGATGTATGGCAATTTGCTGACTTTTTATAATTATTTTGGATTTTATCAACTTGAAATAGTCCATGTTGCCAGCAATTTTTTCGTTTTATAATCATCCACCTTTGTTAAACCAACTATTTAAATTTCTAAACCGGATTGTATTGCAAAACAGTAACATCTTTACTACAAGAAAAAATGAATCAAACATTTACTGCTAATCTTCTTTTAATTGAAACCCACGGGATGGGCCAGTTGCTTAATCTTAGCCGTAAACCAATTCTTTCTTGCCATGCTGTTTTTAAACTAACTAATCCTTTCGTTTCTTCTTGTTTAGTCAACCTGGAAAGCAACTTTAATCAACGATTACCTGAATCATCCAGACTGGCAATATCAGGCAAACTGGCTTATTACTGTCACACCAATGATCTTAGCAAAACCAACACATTGGCACGTTTGGCATTGGCAATTGCAATAGCGGTAAACATTAAAGAATTGAAATTTCGTTTAACTGAAACAGAGATAACCAAAGGCACACACTTTCGAACAGTGCTGGTAATTTTACTGAGCTTGCAACTAGTGTTATGGTAAGATTAAATGAAGTATCCATTTATGAATGGGGAATTGCCAATGGTAAAATAATGACCATTCACCATTGACAATTCATACTTAACTTACCATATTTTTTACACCAGCGGATTGTTACGCAAACGGCACCCATATTACTATACAATTTAAACACAGCAAACTGCAACATTAATGGACACACTGATTAAAATTTTGGTAGTAGAAGATGAAATGATTATCGGGGCGAAAATATCCATGCAATTAACTACCCTAGGTTATGAAGTAACCGGGATATTGCCCCGGGGCGAAGAAGCCATCCTGCACGTACAGGAAAACAAGCCGGATATTATATTGCTTGATATCAACCTGAAAGGAAACTTAGATGGCATCGCTACAGCACTAAAGATTCAACAAGTGGCTGAAATACCGATCATTTATTTGACTGCAAATTCCGATGAAGCCACTTTCAACAGGGCAAAAGCTACCAAACCAGCCGCTTTTATCTCAAAACCATTTAAGCAACTCGATTTACAACGTGCCATTGAATTGACCATTAGCAGAATGGCTGAAAATGACACCGGTGCCCAGCCCGAAATGACTATCGGAGAAGAACAGCCGTTTATCTTGAGCGACCGAATTTTTGTGCGATATAAGGAGAAGATGGTTAAAATAATGATTGCTGATATTTTGTATATAGAGGCTGATCGCAATTACAGCCGCATTTTTACGGCACAAAAGGAATTCCTCTTATCCATCACGCTTAAAACAATTGAAGAAAAATTGCCACCCCGGCTTTTCATACGAATTCATCGTTCCTATATCATCAGCATTACCCATGTAGATGAAGTAGCAGAGAGCCATGTAATGATTGCTCAAAAGCCGATCCCGCTCAGTGCAGGTTTAAAGGAGAATCTATTGAAGAGCATTCAAACATTTTAGTAAATGCAAAATGAAAAAAAAACCAGTTAACAGCATTAAATGGTCTTTCAAAATTTTTAAAAAAAGTGACTGAATAATTTGCAACCTGAATTTAAAACTAACAAAACCATTATTCAATAATATGAGCAAAATATTTTTACTATTACTGATTCCATTTCAATTACTGCAAGCTCAAAAACAACCTTACGACAGTCTGGAAAAGCGTCTGGCCGGTGAAAATAGTGTCGAAAAAAAACTAATTATACTAAATCAACTGGTGGATGCAGCATTCAGGGAAGATCTCAATAAAGGACTGAAATATACAAGGAATGGTGTTGCATTGGCTGATAAAACCGGTGATAAAAATTGGCAACCAAAATTTTATGAAATGCAGGGGAGAATGCATGCAAACCTGCTGGAACTGGATTCTGCTATGTTTTATTTTGCAAAAGCAAGTACCGGATATATCGCAATAAACAATAAAAAAGGACAAGCTACTACCCTGTTTAAAATTGCATGGGTACATAAAAAAAGGGAGGAAATAGAAAAGGCCATGGAGGTTGACTTACAGGCCTTGAAACTAATGGAAGCCATTGATGATAAAAAGGGAATTGCCGGTGCCTACAATCGAATCTCAGAAGATTTATCCCGACAAGAGCGGCAGGTAGAAGCGATGGGATATGTAAAAAAAACAATTGCGCTGTGCGAAAAAAGCGGGTTGAAAGAAGAGTTGGTATTTGCATACAATAGTGCAGGTGATGTAAGCATTGCAATGGGCCTGCACCAACAATCCCTTAACTATTTTGATTCTACCATTGCATTGGCCAAAAGTCTAAATTTAAGCGGTTTAAATTTAAGCGATTTTATAAATAGCCGTGGCAACTCACTCAAAAGGCTAGGCCGTTACAACGATGCATTGGCGGCTTATAAAGAGGCGATGTCGCTGGCACAGCAGGCAAACTATTCCAATGCAATCACCGCTCTCACCGCCAACCTTGGCGAAATAAATTTACTAACTGGTAATTACAACGAAGCGTTGAAATACCAGTTGGAGACCGTTCGGCTACAGGAAAAAGATGGCGACATTTCCAACCTTACAGAAAACTATGGTCATGTAAGCACGATCTACGAAAAGCTTGGCAATTATCCATTGGCATTAACCTATCAAAAAAAGGCCCGTGTAATGCGGGATAGCACTGCCCGTATTGAAAGTGATAAAGCCATGTCGAAAATGCTAACCCAATACGAAACCAAAAAGAAAGAAGCAACCATTGCATTGCAGGAAAAACAAATATCTCAACAAAAGCTGGTGCAATGGCTTAGCATTGGTGTGGCTGTCTTACTTGCGGGTTTTCTGCTCTTCGGCTACCGGAGTTATCTGGCACGTACAAAGGCCAATCGTTTGCTGGCTGCAAAAAATGCTGAAAATGAATTGCTGTTAAAAGAAATTCATCACCGCGTTAAAAACAACCTTGAAGTAGTGAGCAGTTTACTCGCCTTGCAGTCTGCACAAATTGATGACCCCAATACAAAAGATGCGATGCTGGAAGGACAGAACCGGGTACAATCAATTGGCATTGTACACCAGAAATTATACCAGGGTACCAATTTAGGTGCCATCGAAATGAAGGACTATTTTATAAATCTTGGTGAGAGTATACTCGATTCATTTGGTGCCGAAAAAAGGGTAACTATTGAATGTGCGATGGAACAATTAGATGTGGATATCGATACAGCGGTACCACTGGGGCTAATTGTAAATGAACTACTCACTAATACACTTAAATACGCTTTTCCCGAAGGTAAAAACGGAATCGTACGCATTAAACTGGAGAAACGCAGGGACGGTATTTTGCAACTGGAAGTATCCGATAATGGAATTGGTAAATCCGGTGTTACAAAGGGCACTGGTTTTGGCAGTCAGTTGGTATCGCTGCTCACACTGCAATTGAGTGGCTCTATGCGGGAAGAAGTTAAAGATGGAACCAGTATCTATTTTGAATTTAAGATGAATAAGGCCGCCTGACCTGGCATATCCCTTTGATGCGTAAGGGGATTTAATGAAAGAATTATATAGACCAATACAAAAACTACTACATTTTTTAGAGCCTGGCAAAAATTTAATCTAAACAAATATTGGTTTAGCAGAATAATTTATCTGGACACACTAAACCTGAAACCATTGTTACTGTTTGATATCCCAGGTAAACATTGCAATTCAATCGCCATACCTATCTGCTAAAGTGGCTGATTGGATACGGGTGATTTAAACCTCAAACGAACGGTGTTCCTAAACCGCTGATAAGTATCTACTGGCTTTCGGACATTTTTTCCACCTGTTCGTCCTCTAGTCCTTTTTACCAATAAAAATTCTCTGTATGTTTAAAGCATCAATTACGATAAAGGGCTTTTAAGATAACAGGTTGAGGTTGTGGTAGCAAAAGCAATGAAAATTGTAGCGCTTAGCCGGCAACATCCGAAAAAAAGCAGGTGTAGTAAAAAGCGATATCTTTTTTGAACATGATCCATTAAATACATACCCTTCGAAGACTCCCTCCACCACCAGAAAATACCAAGGCTTGCAAAAGTAATTAGCGTAAACAGCATACCGGATGAAACGGAAAAAATAACCGCATTCAAACGGATGTAGAAAAATATCCTTACAAATAAATAGCTGTCCATGGCTCGGCGTGATTCGGGGGAATCACGCCGTCCTGGAGAGATTTGGTAAAATGTTTTGAGGCGATCACAACTTTTTTTTACACATCATAAATATCAACCGTGAAAAATCTGACTTGTTCAGTTTACGATTGGCGGCATCAAAATACTACAGATTTTTTGTCTTACTTGAGAGGTCTATTTTGAGTCTGCTTTTGAGAATGTACTCAATTAATTAACCATAAACCAAACGTGGCGGCGATACGCATACAACATGAAAAAGTATATTTTAATGCTCTTATTGATTCCTGCAATAGGAATGAGCCAGACAAAAACAGTTCTTACTTCCAACCGG
>Ga0105044_10001252_pt1 | contig 33586 bp, 30 predicted proteins | sample MAT01_FD_78092 | JGI IMG/M metagenome (GOLD analysis project Ga0105044, IMG submission 78092) | Freshwater microbial communities from Lake Fryxell liftoff mats and glacier meltwater in Antarctica - MAT-01 | ecosystem: Environmental > Aquatic > Freshwater > Ice > Liftoff microbial mat | place...
ACTTCTCACTTGACTTCTCACTTCTCACTCCACACGAGCATCAGAACGCCTAAGACGGCGACGGCGGCACCGAAGAGGACTTGTGGCTGAAGGCGTTCGCGGTATTTGATGGCCATGATGCCAATCACTACAAATGGCACCAACGAGAAGATGGTTTGGGCGATGCCAACGGGAATGTTTTGGGCGGCGATGAGGGATGCTGTGACGCCGATCACCGGACCAAAGAGAACACCAAGGAGCATGTTGCGAACGCCTACGTTGTCACGAAATGCATCGCGCATGTTACTGTGTGCGTTGCGCGCAAACATGTCGGTCAGGACAAGGGCACCGAAGCCGGCAGACATGCGCATGAACGTTGCATGAAACGGTGAGAGCGTTGGCGCATCGGGTGCATGTAGACCAAGCTTTGCGAGGACCAGACCAAGACCCTGACAGAGCGCGCCACAAATCGCAAACGTCACACCCTTCGTGAAAGAGCCGTATCCGTCGCGCTGCACAGCATTGCGCTCCTGCACACTGGCCATAGACCACATCACACCACCAACGCTAATCATCATACCGATGATGCCAAGCACAGACATCGACTCACCAAGCAACGACCAACCACTGAGCATAGCCGCTGCAGGCGCAACGGTTCCTACGATGGACTGACGTCGGGCGCCTAGAATGCGCAGACTCGTGAATCCGAAATAGTCGCCAAGCGAGAGCCCCACAAAGCCGGACAAACCAAGCCACAACCATTGCATACACGTGGCGCCCATGAACAATTCCCATGGCCACATGCCAGCCGTCACACAGGCCAACACCGCGCTTGCGACAACGGCAAGGGCAAGGCGCGTCTTGTTGAGCAAGGCCGGATGGATTCGCCGAGCGGCCTGTAGAAACACCAGCGTTCCCACGCTCCAGGAGCAAAGAGTCACGATGGCGGCAAGGATGCCAAGGGTCATTCGAATAGCTGAATGAAATCAGCGAAGGTGAGTATCGAACAGAAGGCGGATAAGAGCAATGTCGTGCTCACAAAGGCAATCTCACGCATACTTGAAGAACTCTCGGTTATACCGCAAAGGTCTTCTGCGAAGCACCGCAAAGGTCGTCTGCGAAGCACCGCGCATAGGTCTTCAGCGAACGTTGCCGACGTGATGAGCTTGTTGCCGAGATGAGGAGCACGGTTTCCATCGTTTCACGCAGAGCGAGCCGCTGACTCGTGATAGTCAAAGCATCACTGCTTGAAAAAAGAACGGGCGCCCATATTGGGCGCCCGTTAAGACTTACTTCTTCTTTTTGTGACGGTTCTTACGCAAGCGCTTCTTGCGCTTGTGCGTAGCCATTTTATGGCGCTTCCGCTTCTTTCCACATGGCATGGTAACCTCGCTAGTGTTGTTTGAAATTATGATGATTGTTGCAATGTCTTGATGACTGCTGCTGCGCGCTTTCCAACGTCCGACGTTGGATTCGCTTTCTGACAGCGTTTCATCCACTCAAGTGCCGATTCCGGCTTGTTGGATCGAATGTGCATGATCCCAAGATTGAAGAGTGCCGTTTGATTGGTTGGCTGAATCTTTACCACCCCTTCCACCTTCGCAATTCCTTCGTCCACCTTTCCAAGTTGAAAGAGAACGAAGCCATAGTCGATGGTGACCTGGGCATTCTTTGGATCGATCTTCTCAAGGAACGTTCTGTAGTGTCGTGCGGCATTTTCAAAATCGCCCAGGTCGTAGGCGAGATTTGCTGCCGATATCACAAGCATGCTGTCTGTTGGCGTTGCCCGAAGCTTCCTCTCGACCGTGTCGAGCAAGTTCGAGAGCTGCTTGCGACGTGCCGCCTCTTGAGGGTCTTCCTCGGGGGCAGACGTTGCATGTTGTGCGGCCGCGATACTGTCGGCCTTTGGTTTTCCTGCTTCTACGGCCTGCTGCACCAACATTGTGTTGATGCCATAGGACGTGCCTGCAATCAGGAGTACTCCAACCGTGGCCCACAAGGCAATGGACGTGGTACTCCTCATGATCAAACGACGTTCGTCTTTGTCTGGACAGGCGTCACGCCACGTAACGTGGTGTGCACCTTCTCTTGAAATTCTGACGACACCTTGAACGTTGGAATGAATCGCTCTTCAAGTGGCACCGGATCTCCTGTGCGCGGGTTGCGTGCCATGCGAGGCTTGCGGCTCTTGACGCTGAAAACGCCAAATCCGCGAAGCTCGATGCGCTTGCCGTCTGCCAAGGCTTCGATGATACTCAACAAGAGACCATCTACGACGGCCTTCGTCTCCAGCTTTGTAAGGCCGGTTTCGTTGGCGATCTTGTCTACGATATCTGCTTTTGTTACGTTCAAGTGGTCCTCGATCAGCGTTGTGACCGTACAATCTTTGAGACGCACTCGCGTAGGTATACCACTTGGTCACCGAGTGCGAAGTGCGAGGGGCAAACATACGAAACCCTATGCACAAAACAAACTTAGCGCGGCGGTCGACGGCCAATCCACCCCATTTCCGTACATTTGCAGGTTCAAAAAGCATGCTAGGAGGACGAGTGACCTGGGCTGAAGAGCAACTTCAACCTGACGATCGATCGATTCAGTCGACCTTGTGTTCAACAGGCCGAATACCCAGCCATATCGCCGTGATCATGGACGGGAACGGACGTTGGGCTCAAGAGCGCGGGCGACTGCGTATTGAGGGTCACAAGGAAGGCATGGAATCCGTTCGAGATATCGTCAAGGTCTCGTCGCAACTAGGCGTCAAGTTCTTGACGCTGTATGCCTTTTCGCTTGAGAATTGGAAACGACCAGCCACGGAAGTAGCATTCCTGATGCGACTGCTGGAATCGTATCTCACCAAAGAGATCGATGAACTCCATGCAAACAACGTTCGCATCTGCACGATCGGAAAAACGAATGCGCTCACGAAGTCGGTGCAAAAAGTACTACGTACAGCAATGGAACGCACGAGCAACAACGATGGCCTCACACTTACCCTTGCGTTGAGCTATGGCTCTCGGTGGGACATGGCGCGTGCAGTACAGCTGATCGCCCTTGATGTGCGCAGAGGGAAAGTGTCGCCCGAAGATCTCACAGAAAACACGATCTCAAAGTATTTGATGACGTCCTATATGCCGGACCCTGACCTGCTTATTCGCACCAGCGGTGAGTTTCGGATCAGCAACTTCCTTCTCTGGGAAGTTGCCTACACAGAGATCTACGTCACAGATCGGTCGTGGCCAGACTTCCGCCGCCACGATCTGTACAAAGCGCTCCTTGACTACCTCCGCCGCGAACGCCGATTCGGCATGACGTCGCAACAAGTGCAAGCCGCATCGGATGAAGATCCGGCGGAACATCTCACCACGCTCCGACAGATCCTCAATGCGTTCAAATAGAACAACGCTCTTCTTGGTTGTTCTGTGTTGCTCCTGTTCGTTCGCGTGGACGCAACAGGCTCCACGCTATCCAGTGATGGCAGGGATCACGGTGGCAGGGGAGGCCGGTGCTGTTGATGAAGAAACAGTGGTCACGCTGTCGGGTCTGCGCGTTGGTGAAGAAGCTCGCCCAGACAATCTGGTGATGGCCGTACGCAATCTGTGGAACAGACGGTTGTGGAAAGATGTGCGCATCGAGAAAGACCGTGAAACGGCGCTCGGTGTATTCATCGTGATACGCCTCGAAGAGTTTCCTCGTTTGCGAAGTGTGATCATCGCTGGTAACGACGATGTATCAGAAATGGAGATTCGCAAGTCGATTCAGAAACTAGGCGGCGAGCCGTTCTCCCAATACGATACGTATCTCATTCGCTCGCGCATCAAGAAGCTGTACGACAAAGAAGGAATGATGTTCGCGAAGGTTGACGTGCGTGCAGAGAAGTCGGATTCGGCAAACACGGTAAACGTGTACATCGACATCAAAGAAGGTGCAGAGTTCCACGTTCGTTCAATCAGTCTTGAAGGAAACGAATTCTTCCAAGCATCAGAAGTGATTGGGGCGTTTGAAGACACGAAGACGAAGTCGTGGTATGAATTCTGGAAGTCGAATAAGTTCGATGCCATGAAGTATAAAGAGGATAAGACCCGACTAAAAAAGTTTTTCCTCTCGAGAGGATTTCTCGATGCTGAACTGGTGAGCGATTCCGTGTCGTATGATGAAGCGAACGAAGTGGTCGACCTTCATTTGACGATCGAAGAAGGACGTCAGTCCTACCTTCGATCTGTAACGTTTACCGGTAACACAGCCTATCCAAGCGATCTGTTGATCAGTAGACTTCGCATTGAGCCCGGCGATGTCTTCGATCAAGAAAAGTTCGACCGGAACCTCGAGATCAACGAAGATCAGTCTGATGCGAAGTCTATGTATTCAGATAACGGGTATCTGCAAGCGCGATTCATTCCCGAGATCACGCGTCCCATGCCCGACTCTGTAGACGTGGTCGTGCGTGTGTTCGAAGGCGAACGCTATACGATTCGCCGTATTGAACTCGTGGGCAACACGAAGACACGTGATAAGGTGATCCGCCGTGAACTCTACACCCGTCCGGGCGACTACTTCAATCGAAGTGCTATCATCCGCACAGTTCGAGCGCTGGGAGTCTTGAACTACTTCAATCCCGAGGCATTGAAGCCGGATGTGATGATGGTGGATGCCACCCACGTAGACTTGCAATACAAGGTAGAAGAACGGAGCACCGATACCTTTAACGCATCCGTTGGTTTTGCAGGAGCCTTTGGTCTCACAGGATCTGTGGGTGTGACGCTTAACAATTTCGATATCACGCAACCACTTAAGGGTGGCGGCGGACAGATCATGTCGTTCCAGTGGGAATTTGGTCAAGCTTCCCGCCTTCAAACCTTCCAGCTTTCCTTTACCGAGCCGTGGTTGTTCAATCAACCAACAACGGTTGGATTCAACATTTACGACACCAAGCAGAACTTCAATATTTCGGTGGAACGCAGAGGTGGCCAGCTCAATGTGGGACGTCGGTTCCGGTTCCCGGATGATTACTTCCGCGGCGATTTTTCGCTGAGCTACGAGCGCATTGTGTCCAACACCGCGTCGATCTTCAGCAGAGCAGGAACGAACACGGCCTTAACGCTAGGAGCAACAATCTCCCGGATGTCTCTCGACAACATGGTCTTCCCAACAAGTGGTTCAAAGTTCATCGTGTCTACGCGTACCACAACGGGCTTCCTTGGTGTAGGAACCACAGACTTCTTCAAGCTTGGCATTACGATGGACATGGTAAATCCGCTTGTGAACATCAACGGCAATCCACGATTGGTGATGTTCATGGGTGCTGATCTCGGATATGTTGATGGTATTCAGAAAGACACGACCATTCCTCCGGGCGAACTCTTCTACATGGGTGGAAATGGTCTGGGTGGATTTGCGATCACGCCTCTGCGCGGCTATCGCGACAACTCGATCGGTCCACTCTCCGCTTCCGGACAGGCACTCGGAGGACGTGCACAAGCGCGATTCCTCCTCGAGCTCCGCTTTGCCCTCAGTCTCAATCCGTTCCCGATCTATTTACTTAGTTTTGCCGAGGCAGGAAACGTGTGGGCCAACATTCGAAGTGTTGATCCATTCGGCTTGAAGCGTGCCGCCGGATTCGGTGTACGTCTCATGCTCCAGCCAATTGGTTTACTAGGATTCGATATGGGATATGGTTTCGACATCGACCCGTTCACTAATGAACGGTCCGGATGGAAATTCCACTTCCAGTTCGGTAGGTAAACCTGCCAATTCGTTGTTTCTCCCACTGCTCATTCTATCATTCAGGTGAATTGTATGACGAAGGTTGTTATAAGCGCATTCGTAGCGCTCCTCGTGATGATGCCATCACTATCTGCTCAAACGAAATATGGTGTTGTGAACACCGAGACCATCTTGAAGGAACTCCCTGCAGCTATCGAATCCAGCAAGAAGCTCGAAGCATTTGCAGCGGCTGCACAAGACACGCTTCGGATGATGCAAAAGGATTTCGAATCGCGTATCGAGCAGTATCAAAAGCAACAAGCGCTCATGAGCGCAGAAGCCAAGAAGAAAGAGGAAGAATCTCTGCAAGGACTGCGCATGCGTTTCTTGCAGTATCAAGAAGAGAAGCTTGGTGCGCAGGGCGAAGTATCACGTTTGCGTGAATCCTATCTGAAGCCCATTCGCGATAAGGTAGCCGAAGCCATTGCTTTTGTGGCCAAAGAAGAAAAGGTGAATCTTGTTCTCGACAAAGTGTCTGGCGTTGTGCTCTTCTCTGAAGACAAAGCCGACCTCACCTACAAGGTTCTCGACCGCATGAAGCGTGGAGAGAAGTAAGGAACGTATGACCGTTGATACACCAGATGTTCCATCATCAAGGAGCGGCATCATGATTGTGATGCGGTGTATCGCTGTGTGCGCCATTCTTACCCTTGCCTCCGTGCACCTTGCCGCGCAGAAGATTGGCTATGTGAGCACAGAGGCCATTCGTGAAAAGTTCGAACTGAACCTTCTTGCACAACAGCGCCTCGCTGGCTTTGTGGACGAATGGAAGAATGAACTGAGTCAACGTCAGAAACATATCGACGATCTGGAGCTCGAGATCAAGAAGAATCGTTTGATCTGGAGCGACCAAGAACGCGTTGTCAAAGAGAAAGAGCTCGAAGACAAGAAGCGGGATCGCGAGACGTATGCGCGCGAGAAGTTCTCTCCCGGCGGAGAGCACGATAAGGCGGCCGAAGGCCTGTTCAAGGGCATTTGGAGCAAAATGTATATCGCCATTCAAAAAGTGTCGGCTACTGAAGGCTACGACATTGTGTGGGATAAAAGTGCTCAGCCGCTCGTGTATGTGAACGCGAAGTACGACATCACCGTGAAGGTGATGAAGGAACTGGGCATCGATGCATCGGAGCTTGACCGCCAGCAGCAAAACGTGATCGACAGTGATCCACGTAGTAAGAAGCCGGACGATACAAGGAAGCGGAAGTCGCGTCGTGCCACGTCGTCTGATGCTGACACCACCAGCACCATTATGCCTACCACAACGCCGCCGTCGCAGCAAGACACGACAAAAAATCCTGTTGTCCCTTCTGCCCTCCCAACAGATACTATCAAGCCGAAAGATCAGGACATTCCGCGATGAGTACACCGACGGTATCAGTAACACGATTCACCATACAAGAGCTCGCAGCACTTGTAGGCGGAACTGTTCATGGTGCAGGTGATACGGTGATCACGTCGCTCAACCGCATCGAGTATGCGCAGCCCGGCGAACTCACCTTCCTCTCGAACGAGAAGTATGTGAAGTTCCTTGAGCTCACGAAGGCCTCGTGCATTCTGATCTCTGCTTCCTTCAACGAGGTTCCGTCTGACGGTAGAAGTTATATCGTGACGGAAGATCCCTATCGCGCATTCGTCCTCATCATGCAGAAATTCTTCCCGCCGCTCTACATGGAGCGCGGATCACGTCATGCAAGCGCCGTCCTCCATCCATCTGCAACCATCGCCACCACAGCAGCAATCGGACCTGGTTGTGTGATTGGCGAGAACTGCACCATTGGAGACGAAGTGCAACTGTTTGCAAACGTGGTGTTGTATTCCAACGTCAGTGTTGGCAATGGTTCCGTCTTGCATGCAAATGTTGTGTGTTGCAATGGTGTACGTATCGGACAGCGCAACCTGATCCATGCCGGTGCCGTGATCGGTAGTGATGGATTTGGATTTTTAGAAAATCCGGATGGGTCGTATGAGAAGATCCCGCAGGTGGGCATCGTGATCACGGGTGACGACGTAGAGATTGGCTCGAATACCACCATCGATCGTGCGGCTGTTGGAGCCACACGGATTGGAAATGGTGTGAAGCTCGACAATCTTGTACAGATAGGGCATAACGTCGAGATCGGCGAAAACACCGCCATCGCTTCTCAAGTGGGCATTGCGGGAAGCGCAAAACTTGGAAAGAGAATGAGGGTGGCAGGGCAGGTAGGGATCATCGGGCATATCACGATCGGAGATGATGTGGTGATCTTTTCGCAGTCCGGTGTGTCGAAGGCCTTGACCGGCCCTGGACATTATTTTGGGACGCCGGCGAAGGAACATGCAACAGCATTGCGTATGGAAGCCGCGCTACGACAGCTCCCAACACTCATTCAGGAGTTCAGAGAAGTACAGCGCCAACTTGAAGAATTGAAACGAGTATGAGAAGAAAACAACGAACAGTGGCAACCGAAGTGTCGATGTCCGGTGTAGGATTACACACGGGCAATACCTCGACGATCACTTTTAAGCCAGCACCCGAGCAGTACGGGTATCGCTTCGTGCGTACCGATCTCGAAGGAAGTCCGGAAATTCCTGCCCTTGTTGATCATGTGGTCGACATTGCACGTGGCACGACCATTGCGATTGGCGACGTGCGTGTGCACACCGTAGAGCATGTCCTTGCCGCCTTAGTAGGAATGGGAGTAGATAATTGCCGCATCGAACTCACGGCAAATGAACCACCTGTTGGTGATGGCTCTGCGATGCCCTACGTCGAGATGATCCAGCGCGCTGGTATTCAGGTACAGGCAGCTGATCGCGAATACCTTGTTCTCGAAACTCCGATACGATATGTGGATGAAGAGCGGGGAACAGAGATCGTAGCACTTCCCAACGATGACTACCGCGTAACGGTGCTTGTTGACTATAACAATCCCGCACTTGGAAGTCAGCACACAGGCTTGTTCGATCTGGAACGAGAATTCGTAACGGAATTCGCGTCAGCCCGTACGTTTTGCTTCTTGAATGAAGTGGAGATGTTGCACGAGAAAGGCCTGATTAAGGGCGGAAATCTGGATAACGCCATCGTCATCGTCGACAAAGAAATGTCGGACGACGAGCTTGCCACCGTCCTTGCAAAGCTTGGTGTGAGCGGCAATGCCGTCCTTGGTACGAATGGCATCCTCAATAACAACAAACTGCGATTCAAGAACGAGCCGGCACGACATAAGCTGTTGGATATGTTGGGAGACCTTGCATTGATTGGTGTGCCGCTGCAGGCACAGGTGCTTGCAGCGCGACCCGGACATTCGGCGAACATCGAATTCGCACGTAAGGTTCGTCAGCTGTACTTGCAAAAGAAGTCGGTCAAGAAAGTTCAACGGCTCCCCATCGACACCACGGTATTCGATATTCAGCAGATATTGAAGATCATGCCCCATCGCTATCCGTTCTTGATGGTGGATCGCATTACGGAGTTCGACCAGGAGAATAAGCGGATCATCGGCTTTAAAAATATCACCTACAACGAGCCATGTTTTACGGGGCATTTTCCGGATCGACCGATTTTCCCCGGTGTGTTGATTCTTGAGGCGATGGCGCAAACGGGCTGCATGCTTTTGTTAGCAAGCGGCGTAGAAGTCGAAAAGAAACTCGTGTTCTTTATGTCTATCAACAACGCAAAGTTCAGGAAGCCCGTCGTTCCTGGAGACCGACTCGTCATGGACTTGTCGCTTGTTCGATTCCGCATGAACACCGCGCAGCTTGTTGGGAAGGCATACGTGGGCGACACACTGGTCGCAGAAGCAGAGCTTTCTGCAGCCGTGGTCGATAGGGAGGCCACATGATCTCCGTTGAGACGCGTATTCATCCTACAGCCATTGTATCTCCGCATGCTCGTATCGCAGACGATGTAACGATTGGTGCATTCTCCTTGATCGAAGACGATGTCGAAATCGGAAGTGGCACCCACGTAATGTCGCATGTTGTGATCGCAAACGGTGCACGTATCGGCTGTGATGTACGCATTCATCCCGGCGCCGTGATTAGTACGGCACCACAGGACCTTAAGTACAAAGGCGAACCAACAAATGCTTTTGTTGGAGATCGTACTGTTGTTCGTGAATGCGTGACGATCAATCGTGGCACATCGTACAGTAAACAAGCGCGCGTGGGAACCGACTGTCTGCTGATGTCCTACAGTCATGTTGCCCATGATTGTGTTATTGGTGATCATGTGATCCTTGCCAACTCTGTGCAGCTTGGAGGTCATGTTGAAATTGGTGAATGGGCTATTATTGGCGGACTCACTGGCATTCATCAGTTCTGCCGTATTGGTGCTCATTGCATGATCGCGGCGGCAGTAATGATCGTAAAGGATGTTGCCCCATTCGTCCTCGCAGGCAGGAACCCGTTGAATGTAGAAGGTCTCAATGCAGTTGGCCTCCGCAGGCGCGGGTTCGACGCCGTCACGATCGCGGCGATCGATGAGTTCTACGATATTCTTCTTCGCTCTGGCTTTAACGTTACCACTGGCCTTCGCCACTATGAATCCACGCACGACACGATTATTCCGGAAGTGCAGCAATGCATAGAATTTATTCGCTCCTCAAAGCGTGGCATTACACTCTGATCGGACTGGCGGCAACGTCGGTTCTTACCGCCGAAACCGGCACACCATTTCCAGCTCCTGTTGCCAACCCACTTGAAGGGCGGATAGGTGTGATGGTGCAGGTGGACGATAAGCGCCTGCGATTAGATATCGGAGCATCGCTGGATCTGAATGAGATCTGGAACGATAGCAGTCGGGGTAGATTGAGAATCGGTGCAGACTTCTTCACGTTCACACGTCTTCGGTCTGACGGTAACTTCAAGTTCCCGGTCGAGACAACAGACTTCTTTTTTGGTTTGAACTCTACGTATGCCGTGCCAGACTCCACGTGGCAACTTCGACTGCGCGTGGCTCATATCTCTTCACACCTTGTGGATGGCCTGGCAAACGATTCAGGCGTCTTCGTTACACAGAAGCCATACGTCTACAGCAGAGAGTTTGTTGAAGCTCTCGTAGGATACTCCGTTGGTGCCTTCAGACCATACGCTGGATTCACGTATGCGTGGTCGCGTTTGCCTCGTTCCGCCGAGCCCATTATTCCGCAGTGCGGTGTGGATGTGAACGTGCCGCTAGGCGGCGCTTTCCATTTTCGTGCTGGATACGACCTCAAGCTCTTTGGCGTTGATGGTATCTATGCCGGAGAGAATGCTGCTCAGGCAGGCGTGTGGATGGACATGTGGCACGGACGTGGTCTCATGCTCAGTATGTATGGCTACGACGGACGTAGCATGCATGGTTTGTTTATCGCACAACACGACACGTACTTCGGAATAGGACTGCAAGTGATCTACTGATCACTGCACCACGCACCGGAATTGCCACACATGCGATGCTGATGTTGCAACGATGGAGTAGATGCCCGGCGGTACAGATGGAATGTTCACCCCAAGTCCGTTTTCATTTGGTACCGATCCAAGTGCGTCCATCGCTGTTCGCCTCCCCACAACATCCACCAGAACGATCGTCACGGGTTCACCGCCACGCAAAGGCAGCGTTACCATCGAGCCCGCTTGAACAGGGTTCGGAGCAAGATCTCGCGTCGTGACTTCTACGTCGGCAACCGACGTTGCATCTGCGAGAGTTCGTCGGCCATACGAAAAGCGTGTGGCAACCGGCCCTTCGATCGCTTCGCCATTGCGAAGAACCAATCGAGACACGCTACCGAGAGTGAAAACGGGGACGGCCGAGGTAGACTCATACCACGTGGCAGAAAGTGTTACTGTTCTGGTCACAAACGTTGTTGGCGTTGGACCCGGCACCTTGAGTGTGTCAATCACTGTTTGTTGCGAAGTGATGCGACCAACGTTGACAAATGTGCTAGCACGGAGTTTCAATGTGCCATATCCATCGTAAATCAAATTGATCGAACCTGTTTGTTGCAGTGGCACCGGGCTGCCTGTGACGTTCGTAGTGGCGTTGTACGAGTCGGCAAACGGATTGTTGAAGGTGATGTCGGCCGGACGTGTATCGAATGGATTCGTTGTTGCAACGATGGTACTCACTTTGGGAGTCTCAACTCCGTGCTGACGGAATACTGTAGGCGTGATCACATATGGTCTGAACGTTGTGTCTTCCACCACGGCAAGCTGTGCGTCAGGGAAAAGTGAGCGTTGCTTTGTTGTGAACTCCGTTGGTCCAATCACACGAACCGCCACTGAGTCTGTGAGCATAGCAAGCGAAGAGAAGTCCCACACCACATCTGCACCACCCGGACCCGCATTGAAGTTCGTGGTATCATAGCCAACCTTTACATAGCGCAGCCCCACCGATGGTAACGTTGCCACGCCGATCGATGGTTGAGCAAGACTGCACAGTGTGCCCCCAAACAATGAGAGGAGGGCAAAGGCGGTACGGCGGCAAGTTGCTCGAATCATGCGGAATGCTTTCAAGGAGTGCAGAAGAACTGTGGCAAATCTAAGAGGATGAGAGGTTTGTAGCACCTTGCTTCCACCTTAGCAAAACCTTAGCAAACGCCACGTGATGTGTAGATTGGCGCCTGAAGGAGCCAGTCATGACTGAAGAACTACAACGAGAACTCCGCTCCACTCGTGATCCGGTTAGGAAGTTCGAGATCTATCTTCAAGCTTGCCGTGAAATCCAATACGCAGACCCCGAAGAGGCGTTGGTGTATGCCCGCGCCGCCCGCAGGACTGCCCGTGCGGCAAAGCTCGTCGACAAAGACATCCATGCCATGCGTATGGAGGGTATTTGTCGGTACATCCAGTACCGGTACGACGAGGCAATCGACATTCTGACGCAGGCGCTTCTCCGAGCTGAAAAGATGAAGGATCGGTCTGCCGTGGCCCGAACGCACCAGAATATTGGCCTCTGTTTACGAGCGTTAGGGAGGGTAGAGGAGGCGCTGCAGTCCTATCGATTGAGTGAGCAGATCTTGCGGGAGTTGCAAGACGACAATGTCCTGAAGCTTGTATTGACGAACATTGGAACGGTCTATAGCTTACTCCGTCAACCATCGGCTGCGTTGCAGGTTTACTCTGAGTGTTTGGCCATAGCGCAGCGAACAGCAGATCAATACACGCGTGCCCAGGCCATGGTAAACATCGCCAATGTCTATATCGACCTCGACGATAATGAGCGCGGTATGGAGTGGTCCAAGCGAGCACTAGAGATACAACGAGAGATCGGATAAACCGAAGGAGTGATCATCACCCTCATGAACATTGGGCGTATCCATCATGCCGCCCACGATCACAATGCAGCGTTGGCCTACTACACAGAATGTATGTCGTTTGCAACCGACGCACGTGATGCCGAAGACATTGCACGGTCGCTCTTCTACTTGAGTCAGCTCTATCTCGACAGACGTCAGTTCACCCAGGCAAAAGATTTTGCGGAGCAGGCACGCGGTCGCTTTGTAGAGATGAGCAACGTCGATCGTGAGGCTCGCACGCTCATGACACTTGGACTGATCGACGTTGAACTACGCCAATTCAAGCACGCCTCTGAATACTACGACCGTGCATTGGAGTGTGCCCTGCGTACCTCGAACTCCTCGCTCCATATAGATATCCTTCGTTGTCAGGCCGATCTGGCCATCGTCACCAAGAGTCCCACATCTGCGATCAAGATCCTTCGCAAGATCTTAGAATTGGCGACTGCACACGGCAATCTTTTACACCAGGCAGAGGCGCATAAACTTCTTGCAGAGCTCGTGGTGGCGTCGAATAAAAGCAAAGAGGCGTACCAACATCTGCAAGCATCATTTGACCTGCAGCGCAAGTCTGATGCGATGATTCACGCTAAACACAGTCAGGCCCTACAATGGAGATTGGAACTGGAACGAGCCGAACGTGAACGAGCTGTGGTCCAACTCCAAAACGAAAACTTATCCTTTCAACTGGAGAGCAAGCAACGAGAATTCAACGGTGGTGCGATATCGCTTGCGCAAAAGAACGAGCTGCTCTCGTCGATCTTAACCGAACTACGCGCCATAGCCAAGATCAAACCGAAGGGCAGAGCGTCTGCTCTGCATGCGCTGTCGAGACACATCGATCAGCATTTGCGAAGTGGTGAAGATTGGAAGAATCTCTCCGATCAGCTGAAAGATGTGCACGACGACTTCCTCAAAGCTGTTACCAAACAATGTCCAAGCCTTACACCTGCGGAGCTCAAGATTGTGAGTCTCCTCAAGCTCAATCTTGCAACAAAGGAGATGGCGGATATTCTCACGATGTCTGTGAAAAGCGTCGAGATCTACCGTCACCGTATCCGCAAGAAGTTTGGTATCCCTTCCTCCATGACCCTTCCTGCATACTTTCAGACTCTTCCACTCTAACCCTTCTGTAAAGGTTTTGCTAAGGTGCGTCGCAGGTCGATGCGCGATAGGTTGCTCCCGGTTCGAACAACAATCATCTGTTCACTGGAGGATCTATGACAACGCGAATTTCGATTTGTATCGCTCTGCTTCTTGCCTGCGTAGCTAGTGCCGCGGCAAGTGGTGTGCTTTTTGTGCGGCCTATGCGCAGCACAAAAACGTATCAGTCTATGGTGATCAAGAGCTACGATGCTTCGATAGGCATTCAAGATCATATTGCCACAACGCACGTAGACCAAACGTTCACGAACACGATGAACGCACAAGTAGAGTCGACGCTCCTCTTCCCACTGCCGGACGGAGCCGTGATCACCGAAATGATCTACTGGTTCAATGGCAAGCGCTATGTGGCAAACATTCGCGAGAAAAAGGAAGCACAGGCCGCCTACGATGCCAACCTGCGCAAGTACATGGATCCCGCCCTCCTTCAAGAAACGGGAGACAATGTATTCAAGCTGAACATCGCACCTATTGAACCCCTCTCCGATGTCCGCGTAGAGATCACCTACACGGAGATCCTGCCGTATTCTTCGGGCAATCTGACGTACACGCATTTGCTTCGAACGACGGGTGCTTCTCCCCAACCGCTTCAACGTGTGTCTGTTCGAGTAGAGGCACGCACGCAGGCAGTTTGGACGAAATGCGTAACGAAGGGGGTACGAGAATGCTGCCGCAAATCAGATCGTGATGGAGAACGAGCATCTCTATCGAGTAACCTTTGGTGACGAGAACTACACGCCTACGAAGGACTATCGAGTTGTGCTTTCGCAACGTCACGATGCACTCGACATGGGCGTGCTCACGTATCAACCGGTACCGGCAGATTCGTTTGGCACGGACGGATTCTTTGCTGCGTGGGCACTTCCGCCTGATACGGAAACGGCGTTACTCACACGCAACATCGTGTTCGTAGCCGACGTGTCTTCGTCGATGGAAGGCACGCGCATGCAACAGTTGAAAGTGTCGTTGCAAACGTTCCTTCAGAACCTACGTCTGGGCGACAACTTCAACATCGTCACCTTCAGCACGAACGTCCAGCGCTTTTCACCGGATGTGGTTCCGGTGAATGCAGTGAATATCGCTGCAGCGTCAAAATTTGTTCGAGAACAGACGGCACTCGGACTCACGAGCATCTCGGCTGCCATGGATGCGGCGCTACACATGTCGTATCCAGATTCGACGGCCAACATCATTGTCTTCCTCACAGATGGTCTTGCCTCGTGGGGTGTCCTTAATGAGAATGCCATCATCGATACCGTGGTGAAGAACAATATGAACGCCACTGTACGCATCTATCCGATTGGTGTAGGACCCGAGCCGAGCAAGTCGTTCTTACACAAGCTCTCCACGCGCAATGGAGGCTTTACAACATACATCTCACAGGACGATAGCATTGCCGTACTCGTCGAAGATCACTTGCGTCGGATATCGATGCCATTTATGACGTCGCTCACACTCGACTATGGCACACTTGAAGCATCAGATGTATTGCCGAGGACGTTGCCCGACTTAACGTTGGGAAGTCGTGTGATGCAGTTCGGGCGCTATCTCGCCGGAGGACTACAGCCGGTAACGCTCGCCGGGAAAATCCGCCAACGGAGATTCTCGTTGTCGAAGAATGTGTTCTTTGGTGATACGGCATTGAACCATCGTGCAGTAGCGCGCCTATGGGCTCGGTTCAAGATCAACGCCCTGCTCGGCGAGATCGCTACGCTTGGTGAACGTAAAGAGCTCGTGGATGCAGTGATTAATCTCAGTATGCGCTATGGAATTCTGACGAAGTACACGGCCTTGTATGCAGATCCGAACGATCCGAAGAATCCAACAGATGTAGCAGACGATAACTCCGAACCACGTCCAATAGAGGCGGCAAACATTCAGCTCACTCCAAATCCGGTGAGTGACTATGCTGCCATCGATCTACGCTTGCCGCTTCGCACATCTGCAACGTCACTCAAGGTGTCGCTCATCGACGGACTCGGGCGTGTGGTTCTTCTACTGCACGACGCTCCAAGCTATGGTGGCGATGTTACCATCGCTTGGTCGCTCGCCGACGCAAACCTTTCCTCCTTGCCAAACGGCATGTATTACGTGATGGTGCAGCTTGGTGAGCAGGTTGTAAGTGTTCCATGTACCATCATTCGCTAAACATCACAAGAATGAACGCCAACGTCGTAGAGAAATCTTCGATCTCGGGAGTGCTGAGTGCGGCACTCCCCGTTGGTGTTGTGTCCGGCGGAACCCATTGAGTGCAATGGGCTAGTAGGGCAGTATGTCGTATTTTTGCCGGCTATGGGAATTGCATGCGGAATCGTTGGACTACCGAACGTCGGTAAGTCGACTCTCTTTAACGCCCTCACCTCTAACGAGGCCGAGGCCGCCAACTATCCATTCTGTACGATCGATCCGAATGTAGGCGTTGTGCCCGTGCCGGACCCGCGTTTGGCAGACCTGGTTCGGATCTACGAAACAGATCGTGAAGTGCCTACCACGGTGGAGTTCGTAGACATTGCCGGTTTGGTCAAAGGAGCATCAAAGGGCGAAGGTCTTGGCAACCAGTTTCTTGGAAACATCCGTGCTTGTGATGCCGTTGCGCATGTTGTTCGTTGCTTTGCGGACGACAACGTGGTACACGTGCACGGTGGTGTTAATCCATTGCATGATATCGACATCATCGATACAGAACTCATTCTAAAAGACGTAGAGTCGGTCGAAAAGCAAATGCAGTCCGTACATAAGCGTGTGCGCTCGCACGACAAAGACGCAGTGCAAGAGTATGAGTGGTACACGTCGTTGCGCGACTACCTAGACGGTGGAAAGCCGGCACGAACCTTCCCACACGACGAACAAAGCATACCATACTTCAGAATACTTCAGCTCCTCACCGATAAACCGGTGATGTATGTGGCCAACACAGACGAAGAAGGAATGAAGAATGGCAACGAGCATATAGATGCCGTTCGCAAGCGTGCTGAAGAAGAAGGTGCAGTGGTTGTGCCCATTTGTGCGAAGATCGAAGCAGAGATCGCACTGCTCGATGCTGAAGACCGTGAGTTGTTTCTGTCAGATCTTGGAATGGCAGAACCTGGACTGGATCGTGTGATTCGCGAAGCGTATCGCTTGCTCGGACTCATCACGTACTTTACGGCCGGCAAGAAGGAATGTCGCGCATGGACGGTCCGCACCGGCGCAACCGCACCCAATGCGGCTGGTGTGATCCACACGGACTTTGAGAAGGGTTTCATTCGTGCAGAAGTAATGTCGTATGCAGATTGGGAGCGCCTTGGCACAGAACAAGCTGTGAAGGACGCAGGACTCTATAGGGTGGAAGGGAAAGAGTACATCGTCAAGGATGGCGATATCATGTACTTCCGCTTTAACGTCTAAGGCACGAATTCCCATGCGCTGCGGTACGTGCCGTGGCGCTCGACGTATTCCAGAAAATCTCGGTAGAACGGATGAGCTCCGATGGTTGCACCATCACCGATCACAACGAGCTTCTTGCGTGCGCGCGTCATTGCCACGTTCATCCGACGAATGTCTTTCAGGAAGCCGATGTCGGAGTTGTCGTTGGAACGCACAAGCGAGATCACGATAACATCACATTCGGATCCTTGGAACGAATCGACGGTATTCACGTCGAGATCCTTGAACCACGACGCAGACTCTGGTGGCAACCGCTCTTGCAGTTCGCGCACCTGACCTCGATACGGAGAGATCACGCCTACCGTGATGTCTGTAGCAGGCGACAGCTCTTCAAGGACCATCATCGCGACTTGTGCCTCGCCGATGTTGCGGAGTGATTCAGTACTGTCGCCAGCTTCCTCGTTCCAACCTCTCCCGGCAGTATCGATCATCACAAGCGACTCAGCCAGTGGCCTGTCGGCAGGATGCGTATGCTCTTCTACGCTCGGGTGGGCGATTACCTCGCCTTTATAGAACACCTGATTCGAATACCCCATGATCACTCTATTCATGCGGTACTGCTCATTCAGGAGCGTTACTGCCTCTGGCGCCGCCGCAATGGCTCGCTCCAGCAAGGTTGTGCTCAGTCCGGCACGCATGGCCTGTTGCGACATGATCGTTGGGGGCAATTGGTGCGGATCACCGGCCAGAACCACCATGTCGGCTCGCGAGATCGGAATCCACATAGCAGGGTCGAGTGCCTGACCAGCCTCGTCGATCACCACGGCGGCGAATTGCATCGACCGTATTTCGTGATTTCTAGACCCTACCAACGTGCACGCAACTACGTCTGCAGACGACAGTACTCGCACTGTGACTTCATCTTCCAACCGCCGAGCATCGCCCATCACTTTCTTCGCTTCTTGAAGCAATAGCTTGCGTTGTTCCATTTCTGATCGCCCGAAGGAACGTTTATACTTCATGGCGAGTCTGCGGTACTCTTCGCTTTGTTTACGGTAGCGTTTGATCTCGTCGGCCAGCGGATGTGACTTCCATAGCTCTGAAAGTGTATGACGCATCACGCTCTCATCAACTCGCGAGAGATTGCCGATGCGAACAACGTCGAGACCCGCATCAGAACAACGCTCCGTCAACAAATCGACTGCACTATTCGATGGGGCGCACACGAGAACAGGCTTCGATCGCGATGAAAGTTGCTTGATCACTTCTACCAACGTTGTTGTCTTGCCAGTGCCCGGAGGCCCGTGAATAATGGCGATATCGTTCGCCATCACGCAACGCTGAACGGCCAATTGTTGAGATGGATTCAGGCGAGCATCATGAACAAGATCGTTTGGTGCTTGCCGCCATTCCGCCCTACGAGCCCCTAACAAGGTATCTCGCAAGGTGGCAAGGCGAGAATCATGAGCATCGATGGTGTCTGCCAAGGCCTTTTCCATATCGGAAAAACCAGAGGCATCGTAGATGAGTTGTAGTCCGATCTGTCCGTCGTCTAACCACTCCGGATGATCGTTCCCCCGAAGGATAATGTGTGCTGTGTTTCGGTTAACCCAATGCAATGTGCCATGAATAGTACGTTGCTCTCGGTCTGCCTTACTAAACAGCATGGCCGGTTTTCCACCGGAGATCATATCGTGAGTCTTGCGGTCGCCCGGTCGCTCTACTACTACATACGGGTATTCGCCAAAACCGAATCCGGTTTCGCGAATGCGAACGGGGTACCAACACACTCCTTCAGCAACACGTTGCCGAACTGGTGCTGTTTTGATCAGTGTTTCGAATCGACGTGCATGTTCCTCGGATTCGAGGTCCAGAGCCAGTTTGAGTTGTTGAAGAACTTGGATCGGTGTCGACATTGGGGTGGGCTTCATGGACTTCGAAACTACCACTTTCCCATTTCTCTGTGTTGAATTCACTCAGTTGAGGCATATCATGGGAACATCTCCTACAACGTTAATCATACGCGCGTGCTTAGCACTTGTCGTACTTTTTTCTGCCTACGCACCAAGTAGCGCGCAACTTGAAGACCGCCGTGTGCCATGGCGCTTTGGGGTGAACCTTGGTTTGAACTATAACATGGCAGGTGTTGGATATGCCAATTGGGTTTCCGATCCGCTTCGTCCGAACGGACAATTCGTACCCTATGTGATGAACGATGGCTCGGGCATCGGACCATATCTCGGTGCGTTTGTCGAATACAATCCAAGCTGGTGGGGACTGCAATTGCGAGCATCATATGATGGTCGCGGTCTTACGGCTAAGGATGATCAATCGTACAAAGACGCGAACGGCAACTTCCTGAGCGATGAGTACGTGTTGAGTAACTCTTACATCTCGTTCGAGCCGCTCTTCCGGATCAATCCGATTAGCAACAGCGGTTTCCACATGGTGGTTGGACCCGGTTTCGGTATCAAAACGTCGTCGACGTTCGACTATACGCTCCAAGGTCAGCCCACCGTCACAGGTGTTCCACTTGATAAGCCCATTGGCTTTACGTTCAGCTTCGTTGGTGGTTTTGGTTGGGACATTCATTTGAACAGCGGACAAGCGAATACGCAATGGTTCTTGAAGCCTTTCGTAGAAGGTTCGTACATGACGGGGCAGCGTGATGTGAGCTTTGTAGACCAGACATCGTTTGACGGTGCATTGTCTACCGTAACTGTTCGTGCCGGTATCGGCATCTCTGTTGGTGCTGCCGATCCGCTTGCGCAGAGTGCTCCTGTTGCACCATTGCCTGTAGGCAAGCTTTTCCGCATTACTCCTCCGGCAGACGGAATCTTCTCGAAGCGGATCATGGACGAATATTATCCGCTACGTCCATTTGTGTTCTTTGACAAGAACAACACGAAGATCCCATCGCGCTACACGACCATCAACGCCAACGAGACATCTACGTGGGTTACCACGTCTGGCCTGACGGCAGATAGTCTCACCAACGTTGCTGCACGACCGTTCCGGCAAGGCGAAGTGTACTACAACATTTTGAATGTATTCGGAAACAGACTCAAGAACTCGCCAAACTCAACGGTTGAACTAATTGGCTCAGACCCGGCTGAAAAGAATGGCGAAGTGCTCGCGAACACCGTGAAGGACTACTTCGTGAACACATGGGGCATTGCACCTAGTCGTATTACGACACGGGGTCAGCTTGAGCCTCGCGTGGTTTCCGGCTCACCACGTACACCGTCGGAAGATCTTGCGGCAGCAGAAATTGAGAATCGTCGCGTTGAATTCATCTTCAGTGATCCACAAATGGCACGCCGAGTACAGCTCCGTGCTGAACGTGATGCCGTAGAAGAAAATCTTGTGTACACTGAACTACTCACCAACGAAAACGTTGGTTCATGGACAGCAACGATCACAGGTGGCGGTCAGCGCAAGACGTACGGACCATATTATGACAAGGATGCCTACATGGACCCAACGGGCTTGCTCCTTACAGGTCAGCAGTCTGGTACGTATACCCTTGAAGTTGTTGCAAAGACCATGGATGGTCGCACGCTTACCGATTCAGAGCAATTCGATCTGTTCCGAGCAGCCAAAGACTCAAAGGTTGAGCGTCACTCCTTTACGTTCGAGTTCGGAGAGCAAGATCCAGTGAGACGCTCTGAGCAATTCTTGCGTGGAGAAGTTGCCACTCGTATAGCGAATGGTTCTACAGTGTACATCGTGGGCCATACCGATAACATTGGCACAACCGATGTGAACTTGGCCTTGTCGAAGACACGTTCTGTTGAAACGCGCGATATCCTCGCAAATGAATTAAAAGTCAAGGGCAAAACCGCGAATATCTACGCTCGTGGCGTTGGCGAAGCACCGGACCCTACCGTTTTCTCGAACGACACGCCAGAAGGCCGCATGTATAACCGAACGGTTATCGTCGACATTAGATCTAAGTAACACGTCATCAACGTCGAATGAAAACCCTGGTATGCCCGCGCATACCAGGGTTTTCACGTTCACGTGCGTAGATGTAGTACTGGTTTGGTGAGACTCACTTGCTAAGGATGTCGTAGCACTTTTGCCGTATCTTTGGCGCGAATTCACCGAAACATCTATGGGGACAGAATGATCACTTTTCGTACAATGGTGGCACGCGTGTGTATGGTACTTGCGCTTGCAGCATGTGCATCGGTCGGAACCGCTCAACCGGAGGCGCGTCATGTCACGTGGCGCTACGGCGTCAATCTCGGTCTCAATTACAACCTTTCCGGAGTTGGATATGCAAACTGGGTGAACAACCCTGATCGTCCGTATGGACAGTTCATCGAAAAGGTTCTAAACGATGGCTCCGGACTCGGTGCCTACTTGGGCATCATGGCTGAGTATAACCCAAGTTGGTGGGGACTCCTGCTGCGAGTTTCGTACGATAATCGTGGTTTGACGGCAACGGATAATCGTTCGTACAAGGATGCACAAGGCGCGTATTTCAGTGATGAATACGTCTTTCACAACTCGTACATCTCTATCGAACCACTGTTTCGATTGAATCCGTTTAAGAATAGTGGCTTCCATATCAAGGTAGGTCCAGGATTTGGTATCAGGACAGCGTCGACGTTTGATTACACACCACAGAGTGGCCTTCAGCAAAAGGACATCCCACTTGCAATGCCCACAGGCTTCACGTTCAGTATCGTAGGTGGCTTTGGATGGGACATCTTGCTAAGTGACGGTCAAGCAGACCGTCAGTGGTTCCTGACGCCATTTTTTGAAACATCGTTCATGACGGGTCAGCGCGACGTGAGCTTCCCGTCTGTTCAAAGCGCGTTCGACGACGCTTTGTCTACAGTATCTATTCGTGCCGGTATCGGCATCAAAATGGGAGACTCCGATCCCGTCGAAGGTGCTGCTACTCCTAGTGGCAAGATGTTCCGCATAACACCGCCAGAAGACGGCATCTATTCGAAGCGCATAGTTGACGACTTCTATCCAATTCGACCGTTCGTCTTCTTCGATCGCAACGATACGAATATCCCTTCGCGATACGTGACGATTTCGGCAGGCGATACTCCAACGTGGGGGAATACATCCGGACTTACGGCAGATGATCTCACCAACGTTGCGGCGCGCATATACCGTCAAGGGGAAGTGTACTACAACATCTTGAACATCTTCGGATTCCGACTCAAGAACACGCCATCGTCTACGGTAGAACTGATTGGTTCAGATCCTGTTGAAAAAAATGGTGATGTGCTTGCCAACGTTGTCAAAGACTACTTGGTGAGCACATGGGGCATCGACGGCAACCGCATTTCGGTAAAGGGTCAGCTCAGTCCACGCATCCCGTCTGGAACGGCGCGTACACCCGCAGATGACAAGCCACTCGCAGAGATCGAGAACCGCCGTGTTGAATTTGTCTTTAGCGACCCAACGCTTGGGCGTCGTGTGCAGCTTCGTGCTGAGCGCGAAGCGAACGAAGAGAACCTCGTAACAACGGAACTCACCACCAACGAAAGCATCGACACCTGGACGGCAACCATAACGGGTGGCGGTCAGCGCAAGACGTACGGTCCGTTCTCAGACATGACGGCCTACATGGACCCAACGGGCCTCCTGGCATCCAGTCAGCAATCCGGCCTCTACACCATGGAAGTTGTTGCGAAGACAACGGATGGTCGCACGCTTACCGAAAGCGAGCAATTCACACTCGTTCGTGCTACAAACGACTCGAGAATGGAACGTTTCAATTTGATCTTTGAATACGCAGAAGAAGATCCCGTGAAGCGCTCAGAACAATTCTTGCGTCAAGACATTGGGCCACTCGTAACGAACAATTCATCAGTGTTCGTGCAAGGTCACACAGACAATCTTGGTTCGGAAGATGTGAACCAAAAACTGTCAGTTCAGCGCGCAGCGCAGGTTCGCGACATCCTAGCCAACGAGCTTTCATCAAAGGGTAGAAAGGCCAAGTTTACCGCTCGTGGATTCGGCGAGACAACTGATTCCACGATGTTCCCGAACGATCTGCCAGAAGGTCGGATGTACAATCGCACGGTAATCATCGACATAAAGCCGAAGTAACACCACTTCGCAGAGAATGAAAGCCCCGATGCACGCCTGTGCATCGGGGCTTTTTCGTTAACATTGTGGTCTATGCTAGGACACACCGCCCATATTCTGATCTCATGCGCCGACGTTCCCACGTCCGTAGACGCATGGTGCTCCGTCGGATTTACGGAACTTTCCATAGCCGAAGGCGATGTCCCCACGTGGGCCCGACTGACCGATGGACAGGTGATTGTGATGTTGATGAACGATGCCGGTGCCTCGCCTGCTCTTGCCTACTTCCATGCAGATCCGCCCGTGCTGCGACAGCGTGTACACGATCGTGGTGCAACAGTAAAAGCAGTGAGCCCCACAGAACTTCATGTGAGAGGCCCAGGCGACATTCCGATCTATGTTCACAGTGGCATGCAACTCGACGCCGAACGCCCAACGAAGGAAAGCAATCCTCTTCTTGGCTATCACCTTGGAATATGTGTGAGCGTCGCCGACGCTGCCGCTGAGAAGTCGTATGCGGAACGCATGGGCTTCCTTATTGCGGAACAAGCGTTGGAGCCGTTTCCACGGTTCGATATGACCGATGGCCTAGCCTCCTTGATCCTTCAACAAACCTCAATGTCGATCAGACCACTCGTGTATTCGATGGAGCTCGACCGCGACGTCGTCCGCTCTCTCGAAGAAGCAATGATGGATCGGTGCACCGTGTATCGTACTCCAGAAAACGTGGTCTTCATGCTCCGGATAGAAATGCCGGAAGGTTCCACAATCCTTGTGAATGCAGATGACTAAACGACCAACTCTGACTGGCATCGCCATGGTGTCTGTTTACGCTGTCGACTACGACGCGTCTTTTGATTTCTATCATCGCGTCTTAGGTCTCACAGACTTTTCACCAATGGGCGAAACGTCGTGCTACTTCCGTTTCGGACTATCGTCTGATGGCGCACCATATGGCATGTACCTCATCGGAAAACGAACGCCCATTCCTAAGGGTAGTCAAAAGATGGCCAAGGCAACATTCTGCTTTGACGTGCCGAGTGTGAAAGCGTGGTACGACTATTTGAAAAGCAATGAAGTAAAACTTCCCATGGAAGAGCCCATGGATATGGGCAACAATCACTTCTGGTTCACAGCGTACGATCCGTCTGGTGTGGCCATTGAGTTCGTAGGCAATGCGTGAAAACGGTGGCCATGTTCGATCTCGATGGTACACTACTGGATTCGCAGCGGGGCATCCTTTCGGCTCTTGCACAAACCATCGAACACTTTGGAGTTGCCGCGCCCAGTAACGACGTATTGGTGACGCATGTGGGCGCTTCCTTGTGGACCATTTTTGAAGAGCTGCTCGGTACTTCAGAGCGTTCAACCTTGGACGCCGCTGCAGCCGAGTATCGTCGCATTTACGGTCTGGGTGCAATGTTCGATTACGCAGTGTACGACGGCGTGTACGAGATGATCGAAGCTGCCCGGGCGCAGAACATGCGCGTCGTGATCGCTACAGCGAAGGCCTTGCCCTATGCAGAACGTGTGGTGGCATCTACGCCATTCGCATCGTTGATCGACCATGTTTATGGTTCCGAACTCGACGGAACGCGTACACAAAAGGAAGACCTGTTGCGCTATGTGTTAGAGCAAGAGTCCGTTGATCCTCGCGTAGCCGTGATGGTAGGAGACCGTTCACATGATGTGAATGGTGCTCATGCTAACGGTATCGACGGTATCGGTGTGTTGTATGGCTATGGAACACGCGAAGAGCTGCATCGTGCAACAGCGTTGGCGAGCACGACGAGTGATGTGATCACGATCATGAAGCAACTATCGGTCCGATGACGATTCTGCATCTCAATACGTCGGCCTCGTGGGGTGGCCTTGAACTCTACACGTTTCAGTTCATTCTGGCGCTGCAACAGGCCGGCGTGAACAACGTGGCACTTGTGCGCGCCGGATCCCGACTCGAAGAGGCATGTAAGGAGGCAGGGATCGAAACGATCATCACGAACCATCAGGCTCGCGTGAGTCCCATCAACATTAGTATGGTGCGAAGATTTTCTCGGCTGCATACAAACGTAATCGTACATTCACATACGCGCCTCGATGTGTGGACGGGTTCGATCGCATTGGCAGGCACCTCGATACCTCATGTGCATAGCGTCTACATGATCGCGGTGAACAAGCGCGATCTCCTGCACGCTTTCATCTATGGTCGCGTGAATGCAATTGTGAGTACATCGTTGATCAACAACGAGGCCATTCGATCAGGTTTCCCGATCCCGCCAGAGCGAATCCATCTCATACGCTATCTACGTGATCCCGCAACATCTGTGCGACGTGCAGACGAGCGAGCGGCGTTGCGCGCTCGTCTTGGCGTGGCAGACGATGAGATGCTTGTTGGACTCGCAGCACGTATCGATCCGCAGAAAGGTATTCGCGAGTTTGTTGACTCCTTCTTTCTCCTTCCGGAAGATGTACAGCAGCGCGTACACTATGTAGTGATAGGCGAGCCGTCTGTGCAGGGTATGGATGATCGGGGAGCACCCGTGTATGAACAGCAATCGGTAGAGCTCCAGTCGTGGATCCTCGATCGTGCGGCGCATTCTTTTGCGCGCGGACGCATCCACATCCTACCATTCCAAACTGATCTGGGCGCAAGTCTCAGTGCGCTTGATGTTTTTGTCCTTGCTTCCTACAATGAGACCTATTCTCTAACCGTGATCGAGGCTATGATGAATGGCGTGCCGGTGATCGGCACCAACAGTGGCGGCACGCCAGAGCAACTTTCGGACGGACGTGGTCGGAGTGTTGAACCACGCAATGCTCATGCACTGGCGAAGGCTGTATCGAACGAAGTACGCGATGCTACTACACGTCAACTCCACGCCACCAGGGGCTATCAGTGGGCTTGTGCCGAGCACGACCCAACGAAAGTGCTACAGCAGTGGCTCGATCTTTACACATCGTTATTGTGAACAATGAAGAACATTCGATTTTCTGAACCATACATTCCAACTAAAGCCGCCGAGCTGCTCGGCGCCTGCCTGCAGAGCGGTCTACTGTCTGGTGACGGTCCGTTTTGTACGACGTCTGAACACCAGATCAAACAGATGGTTGGTGCCGAGCACGTTCTCCTCACCACGTCGTGCACACATGCATTGGAACTCGCATGCGCGATGGTCGACGGATCGCTCGGCGACGAGATACTTGTTCCATCTTTTACCTTCACGAGTTCTGCAACAGCCATCATACAGGCGGGTTTTGTGCCCGTGTTCGTAGATGTAGATCCGTCTACGATGAACATAGACCCGGCCGATGTGATGAAGGCCATCACCACAAGAACGCGTGCCATCATGGTGGTCCATTATGCCGGCGTAGCATGCGATATGGCCGCACTTCGCGCGATATGCGATGAACACGGCCTGTTGTTGATCGAAGATGCTGCTCACGCGTTTGGTGGTCGATGGAACGATGTTGCCTTGGGAACACTGGGCAACATGGCGGCCTATAGCTTCCACGCAACGAAAAATATAACATGCGGAGAAGGTGGCGCTTTCCTCACGTCGTCTGCCGCAATTGCAGAGCGTGCAGAGATCTTTCGCGAGAAAGGTACGAACAGAAAGCAATTCTTTCGAGGTCAGGTTGATAAGTACAGGTGGGTGAGCAAAGGTTCAAGCTACGTGCTTGCCGAGCCGCTTGCCGCCATGCTCTCTGGCAGTTTGACAGAATTCGAAATGGTTCAATCGATTCGACGTACACTCATAGAGAGATATCGACAACGCTTGTCTGACTCGCACTTGTTGCCGCATATCACGTTGCCATCGATTCCATCCTATGCACGTCCTGCATGGCATTTGCAGCACATCTTTCTTGCAAGCGAGAAACATCGCAGTAGTCTCATTCGATTCCTTGGAGAACGCGGCGTTGGCACCGCATTTCACTATGTACCACTGCACACTTCGCCGATGGGTTTGAAGTGTGGTGCCCCACACCGTGCATTGCCGGTAACGGAGGATGTTGCCGATAGGTTGTTGCGCTTGCCGTTGCATACGAACGTGACCGTTGAAGACGTAGACAGAATTGCCGATCTCATCACACAGTGGGTACGTGAACAATGAGCCTTGTTGTCCTTCATGGTGCCTTGGGAAGCAAGCACCAGTTCGAACCACTCCTTGCCGCCCTCGGACCTTCCACAATCTTCGTTGAATTCCACGGCCATGGTACGACGGCCGACGTGGAGGAACCGTGGAGTATCGATCTCTTCGCACGACAACTGGAACAAGTTCTCGAGAAGATGGACCGACCACGCATCTTCGGATATAGCATGGGAGGATATGTGGCGATTGCGCTGGCACTGAGCAGACCGGATCTTATGTCGTCGATCATCACGCTTGGCACAAAGTTCGAGTGGTCGCCGGAAGGATCTGCATGCGAGGTGAAGAAACTCGACGCCGCAACCATCGAAGCGAAAGTGCCTGCCTATGCAGCCGACCTGCAGCGCAGACATGGCGCGGATAGGTGGGAAGAGGTACTCGAGAAAACAGCAGCGTTGATGATGGACCTCGGCACAAAGCCAGTTCTTACACCTGTTATGATGGCCAACATTGAAATACCCATTCATTATGGCATTGGCGACCGAGACGAGATGGTGAGTATCGAGGAAACAAAGCACATGTATCGTTCTACACCGGGTGCAACGTTCGCGGTGTTCCCGTCACGTCGGCACCCTATCGAAAAAGCGCCGGTGCCGCAACTCGTTGCGCATATCGAGAGCGTGAGATGACGAGCACCGAGCGTACGGAAGCGCTGCGACAAGCAGCGATCGATGCCGGATTCGACGCCGTCGGATTCGCCGATGCCGTGCCGCTCGACGACGCCTTCGAACACTACGAAGAGTGGATCAAAAGGTCGTATCACGGCTCTATGGGCTACATGGAGCGCAATGCCGAGAAACGTCGAGACGTGAGCGAGATCGTACCCGGTGCGCAGACGGTGATCGTCGTTGCCCTGAATTACTACACGCCGTTTGAACATGTAGGTGAGGGTGGGAAGGTGGCACGATATGCATGGGGCGACGATTACCACGATGTGATACCGGAGCGCCTGGATCGGATTATCGCAAAGATTGGAGAGATTGATCCGACGGCACAGAGTAAACGCTATACAGACACTGGTCCGATTCTTGAGAAACAATGGGCTGTTCGTGCAGGACTCGGATGGCAGGGGAAGCATAGTAACGTGCTGCGCCGGGATATCGGATCGTGGTTCTTCTTGGGCGTGATCGTCACGACCCTACGACTCGAACCCACGGTGGTGATGCAAGACCACTGCGGCACCTGCACGGCATGCATCGATGCATGTCCGACGAAGGCCATTGTCGAACCATACGTGGTAGACGCTCGACGATGCATCTCGTACTGGACGATTGAAACGAAGGCGCACGAAGACCTTCCTGTGCACGTCATAGAGAAACTTGACGGATGGATCTTTGGTTGCGACGTATGTCAGGATGTGTGTCCTTGGAACCGCTTCCAACGGCCATCCTCCGAGCCCCGATTTCTACCGCGTGGTGGCGTAACGGTGTTGGACACGGGCGAGATGCTATCTTTGTCGCCCGCTGAATTTGCATCTCGGTTCAAGGGTAGTCCGATCAAGCGACCTAAACTTGCGGGCCTACGGCGCAATGCGAAGGCAGTCGAACAACGAAGAATGGAATGAATATGACTGAGAATCACAGCGATATCATCATCATTGGATCTGGTCCTGCGGGCTTTACAGCTGCGCTCTATGCGAGTCGTGCCCGCCTCTCTGTTACGATTTTCGAAGGTCAGCAACCAGGCGGACAGCTCACGATCACCACAGAAGTGGAGAACTATCCGGGCTTTGAACATGGGATCATGGGACCCGAACTCATGGACGTGATGCGGAAACAAGCACATCGTTTTGGTGCAGTATCACGGTTCGAACTGGTAACGGCCGTCGACTTTTCGGGCAGACCCTTTACGGTTCGCAACGAAAAAGGTGAGGCCTTCACCGCCACATCTGTGATCATCGCAACCGGTGCATCGGCAAAACTTCTCGGCGCAGTAGGTGAGCAAGAATACATGGGCTTTGGCGTGAGCGCCTGTGCAACGTGCGATGGATTCTTCTTCCGCGGACTGAACGTCTACGTTGTTGGTGGTGGCGATACGGCCATGGAAGAGGCCAACTACCTTACGCGATTTGCAGACACCGTCACGGTCGTTCATCGCAGGGAAGAATTCCGCGCTTCGAAGATCATGCTCGAACGTGCAATGGCGAATCCAAAGATATCGTTCATGTTGAACACGACTGTGCTAGAATACATTGGTACGAATGAGAGCGGTTTGAAAAAACTCACGCAACTCAAGCTTCGGAATACGCAGACCAACGAAGAGTTTTCCGTTTCGGCAGACGGTGCATTTGTTGCCATTGGGCATCAGCCGAACACGCAAATGTTCAACGGATTGTTGGACATGGATATCGTTGGATACATCCAGACGAATGGGAAGGGCACGAGGACGAACATCGAAGGTGTATTCGCATGTGGTGATGCGCAAGACAGCATCTACCGTCAGGCCGTGACAGCCGCCGGTTCGGGTTGTATGGCGGCCATCGATGCAGAGCGATGGATTGAAGCGCAACACTAACCGTGATTATTCGACGAAGGCCTTGATGCTATACTTCTTCTTGACATCGTCTCGAACTTTCTCGGCTTGAACACTGGTTGAGTAGCCCCAGAGCTTTACACGATAGACCGGAGCACGTTGCACGACCACAGGTTCGAAGAAGGCTTTGAATCCACGAGACTCCCAGAGGTCCACACTTTTGGAAGCAAGTTCTTCAGAGATCACTTGCTCTACGATCACAGTGAACGGCTCAAGGTCTGCACTCAACGAACGCACTTCCACGCGGTTGTTCAATGCACGCTGCCACTCTTCCAACTGTAAGTAGTACAGTGGCTTTGCGCTGCCTTCGCTTCGCACCGATACTTGTGCTGGATCTACACCGTAGGTGGTGAGATAGGATGATACGGCTCGTGCCCGTTCGAGTCCACGCTTATAGGCGTCGCCTGAATACTCTGTACTCACATTGCCAACCAACTCCACCTTCATAGACGTATTGTCCATGAGCTGCTCGCCAAGGGTGACGAGAGTAGGCGCATACGACTGCAGGCCAGCGTCGGTGGAATCCTTAAAGGCGGCTACAGCGGTGTACGCAGACCGGTACTGACGATCGCGAAGGGGCAGGCGAACGGAATCGGCATACTCGGTCCCATCCAGCGCATAGGTTGCCGTTACCGTTACATCTGCGCAGTCTCCGTCGCTCGATGGCATTGGAACAGTAAAACGAAAACGCTGCTTGCGCGCGTAGAGTATCTCTCGAACGATTGGCCCAACATCTGCCACGCGATCAACAGGAAGTTGATAGAACCTTCCACCAGTGGCACCAGCCATGTAGCGATACACATATCCTGTTGCCGTCGAACCAACTCTGATCACATTGATCGTTGCGCCCATCGTTCGTGCTCGTTGCACAACATCGGCACTTGAATAGGCGAGTGAAGCATTGTCATCGCTAGACGCAACGATGATGATCGTGCGGTACGAGAGTATGCGATCGTGCAGCACGCTCAATCCCGCATAGGCGCTTGCATTCACCGCGGAGAGGCCGGACGAAGCAGGCACACTATCGGGAGAACATTGTTGCGCTGCTTGCGAGGTAGACGACATAGGCACGATCTCCAGCATGTCGTGGTCGTACACCGTGATCGCAACCGAGTCTGTCCCAACAGTACCGGAAAGCGCTCCCTGCAACCCTTTCACAACGTTCTTCGCCATGCCGTTCGATGCAGCAGAATTATCGATGCAAATCACGGCGCTTACGCCTGCCGTCCCCGAAGACCACACCTGTTCTGTTGGGATGCCGAAGGTTGTGGACGTGGATGCGTCTTCTGTTCGACATCGTGCTTGGAATTTCCAACCACCTCTGCGATCGGTCCCTCGGAGAAAATTTCCGTTGGAATCGAGCAACACGGCTTCTCCTACGATCGAGTCGCCGCTGGCCCGCACAGAAGTGATACGAATGGTTGCGGGGCGGGCTGCCGTATCGGAGGTGAGACCGCGCATATAGGTAGAAGGAATGTCGGAAGGGGCAAGAGGAGAAGGACCTGTGGCCACTTCTTGGTCGTCTTGTGGTACGGGCATGCTGTTCTTAACTGGAAGTTTCTTCGTCATACCACGCTGAGCAACGGCAATGGTCCATTCCTTCGTGAGTGAATCCGTGCCGGGGCGATAGCCGATCACACGATAGGTGGTGGTTTCGGACGGTGCAACAACGGCGTGATCGTCGGTCTTAAACCGCTGATGCAGGGGGTCTACCCATACGCTGTCTGCATTCCGAAAACGCCAAAAGAGTTGCGCTGCCTCACCTTCTTGGATGGACTGCGTTGCGGTAAACGACTCAAGGGCGATCGGCTTGCGGGCGCATGCCATGGTGGAAATGGACAACACCGCTACGACGAGGCTAGCGCGCACGAACTTCATGATCAATCCTTGTAGTACTCGGTTGGATGGGTGGTGAAAACGAACTGACCTGCGTCGTCGACGTCAAGAACAATCGTTTCACCGGCACGAACTTCCGCACCAAGCACCTTTAATGCAAGGGGATCGCTCACATAGCGTTGAATCACCCGTTTGAGAGGTCGTGCGCCATACTGAACATCGTATCCTCGTTTGGCGATCCATTCAACGGCGGCGGGTGTGGAAATGAATCCGATCGACAGGCTCTGCAGACGCTCTCCCACTGCCTGCAGCTGAAGCGAAGCGATCGAATGGATCTCGCTAGGAACGAGGGGTTTGAAGAGAACGATCTCGTCGATCCTGTTCAAGAATTCCGGTCGAAGGCGCTTGCGTAAAAGATCGAGGATGGTAACGCGGAGCTCGGAAATAAGTTCGTCGCGATTGGACTCTGTGATTTCGAGCAATCGATCTTGCATGACGTCGGTACCAAGATTGCTCGTCATGATGATGATCGAGTTGCGGAAGTCGACAGACCTGCCCTGACCATCTGTTAACCGTCCGTCGTCCAAAACCTGCAGCAGGACATTGAACACGTCCGGATGCGCCTTTTCGATCTCGTCCAGCAACACCACACAGTAGGGGTTGCGTCGCACGGCCTCTGTGAGCTGTCCGCCGTCTTCATATCCAACATAACCGGGAGGAGCGCCAAGAAGTCGCGACACGGAGTGCTTCTCCATGTATTCACTCATGTCGATACGAACCATGGCGTTTTCATCGTCGAACAAGAACTCGGCAAGTGCGCGAGCCATTTCGGTTTTCCCAACTCCCGTTGTTCCTAAAAAGATAAAGGAGCCGATTGGACGTTTCGCGTCTTGCAGTCCAGCGCGCGACCTGCGAATGGCATTAGAAATGGCATGAGCGGCCTCGTTCTGCCCGATCACTCGGTCATGCAATCGATCTTCCATTTTCAAGAGTTTTGTCCGCTCGGTTTCAAGCATACGTTGCACCGGAATGCCTGTCCACTTCGCCACGATCTCGGCGATGTCTTCGGCACCGATCTCCTCTTTGAGCATCGAGGTGGATTCCTGTACACGCGCCAGTTCTACATTCGCAGTGTCGAGTTTCCGTTCGAGTTCATTCAGGGTGCCATAGCGGAGTTCGGCAACGCGACCATAGTCACCCGCGCGCTCAGCTTCCGCTGCTTGCTGTTTTACCGACTCGATCTCGGACTTCAACGTTCGAAGCGATTGGATGTGCAGTTTCTCTGTCTCCCATTTCGCACGAAGGTCTGCATAACTCCGTTGAAGTTCGGCCAATTCTCGGTTGATCTCTTCCAGGCGTTTTCGCGTTGCTTGTACTGTATCATGCGACATGCTGAACCTCGTGATATAGACGCCCCATGACGATGTACAATGCCATTTGGTGGGGTGTGAGGCACTTGCGAAGTGCGTTTCCCACAGGCATTCT
>Ga0105044_10001254_pt1 | contig 33564 bp, 36 predicted proteins | sample MAT01_FD_78092 | JGI IMG/M metagenome (GOLD analysis project Ga0105044, IMG submission 78092) | Freshwater microbial communities from Lake Fryxell liftoff mats and glacier meltwater in Antarctica - MAT-01 | ecosystem: Environmental > Aquatic > Freshwater > Ice > Liftoff microbial mat | place...
CTCAGCGGATCTTCACATACGGACGCAAGGAGTCAGCGGTCGCGCTCCCGTGACAGTCGGCTACATCCCGCGGGCTTCCCTGCGCGACTACACGGCCGCCGCGATTGCCGGCGCCCGGTCCCATGTCGATCACCCAGTCGCTCTGCGCCACGATACGCATGTCGTGCTCCACGACCACGACGGTGTTCCCTGCGTCAACCAGCGATTGCAGCTGCAGCATGAGGAGATCGACATCAGCCGGGTGCAGCCCTGTCGTCGGTTCATCGAGGATGTACAGAGTGTCACGCCGCTGCTTTTTTTGCAGCTCAGTCACAAGTTTGATACGCTGCGCTTCCCCTCCTGACAGCTCGGTTGCGGGCTGACCCAGGCGCAGGTAGCCCAGACCAATTGCTCGCAGGAGTGCCAGCGGTCTGGCAATACTCGGTTGCGCCGCGAAGAACGTTTCGGCGTCGGCGACGCTCATCTCGAGCACGTCGGCAATAGTCTTCGCATCAAACCGGACACTGAGCGTGTCGTTGTTGTATCGCGCGCCATGACACGTTGGGCACGGCGAGTAGACCATCGGCATGAACAGTAACTCAACCGTCACGTGGCCATCGCCTTCACACGTGACGCAGCGGCCAGGCGCAAGATTGAAGGAGAATCGCGCGGCGGTCCAGCGCCGACGCCGTGCCGCCGGCGTTGCTGCGAACAGCGCTCGAACGCGGTCGAACAACCCTGTGTATGTCGCAAGATTGGAGCGCGGTGTCCGCCCGATCGGCTTTTGATCCACCTCGACGAGCCAGCGCAGCTGTTCCGCACCCTCTGAAATCACACCGGTCGTGCGCCCTGTAAGACCGGAATCGGAATCAGCATTCCCTGCCACGCCCGCTCGTGCACCGCCGAGGTGGTCGTCGACGAGATCGGCCAGTGCCTGCGTGACAAGGCTCGACTTCCCGGAGCCGGACACGCCCGTCACCATTGTGAGACAGCGCAGGGGAATCCGCACCGACAGATCATGTACCGTGTTCCGCGTCACTCCGGTAAGGTGCAACCAGTCGCTTGGCGTGCGGCGCTGACGTTCGGGCATCTCGACTCGGCCGAAAACGTAGTCAGCCGTCTTCGACGCCGCCGCATCTTCGAAACCGGCGGGTGTGCCGCTGTACAGAATATTGCCGCCAGCAGATCCGCCGCCGGGTCCAACGTCGATGATCCATTCCGCGTGAGAGATGATGGCAAGATCATGCTCGACGACAAATACCGAGTTGCCGGAATCGCGAAGTGCCAGGAGCGATCTGATGAGCGCCTGTGTGTCAACCGGATGCAGCCCCGCAGACGGCTCGTCGAGAACATACACGACACCGAAGAGATTTGACACGATTTGTGTTGCGAGCCTGCATCGCTGCAGTTCACCTGGCGAGAGCGACGCCGTGTTCCGCTCGAGTGTGAGGTAGCCGAGTCCCAGTGAGGCAAGCGAGCCGACTCTCGTCAGGATGTCTGAACTCAGACGCGCGCCGGCAATCCGCTTTTCCTCGGACTCGCGCGGGACGCTCGCAAGCGCGGACGTGAGCGTCGCCCCAATCTCGTCCAGCGTCAGTCGCGACATTTCGCCGATGTCCAAGCCAGCCAGCGTAACCGCGAGGGACTCGCGTTTGAGGCGCTTCCCGCCACACACGTCACATCCAATCGCACGAATGAACTGTGCCACGCGTTTTTTCATCATCGCGCTCTGTGTCGTGGCGAATGTGTCGAGCACGTACTTTCGCGCGCTCACGAACGTACCCATATAGCTCGGCTCGATCTTGCGACTGATCGCGCGCTTCACCTGTGCCGAGCTGAATCCGGCATACACGGGCACGGCAGGCCGCTGCTCCGTGAACAGGATCCATCGTCGCGTGCGCTTCGGAAGCTCACGCCACGGCACGTCGATATCGTGGCCGAGTGTTACGAGGATATCCCGCAGATTCTGTCCCTGCCAGGCGGTGGGCCAGGCCGCTACCGCGCGCTCTCGAATGCTCAGCGACGGGTCCGGCACCATGCTTTCTTCCGACACATCATGTCGCTCGCCTAGTCCGTGGCATGCGGGACAGGCACCTTGCGGTGTATTCGGCGAGAAGTCTTCGGCGTGCAGCATTTCTGCGCCACCTGGATACTGGCCGACACGGGAATACAGCATTCGGAGACCGCTCGAAATCGTTGTCACCGTTCCCACCGATGATCGAACGCTTGGTGTGCCTCGCTGCTGCTGCAGCGCGACGGCCGGCGGTACGCCTTCGACGGAATCCACGTCCGCGACGCCCACCTGATCAAAGAGGCGGCGCGCATATGGGGCAACGGATTCGAGATAACGACGCTGCGATTCGGCGAAGATCGTTCCAAATGCCAGCGATGATTTTCCTGATCCGGAGACGCCAGTGAAGACGACCAGCGCGTTACGGGGAATATCCACATCGACGTTCTTCAGATTGTGTTCGCGGGCGCCGCGTACCCTGATGAATTCGGGCATGCTAGCGGAGCACGAGCGCGATGCCGCAGGCGCTCAGTGCACGGAGCGCGTTCACGTTCATCAGCATGTCGGCGAGTTTCGAGGCCCAGGACGCGTTATGCATGAGCAATAGAATCGTGAGGTCAGGCGCGACGGGAAATGCATAATGCACTGCAACGTCAGTGAGAGGAGTGAACGACAGACCAACGAGCGCCACCCCTCCCCATTTCCTCTTGTGGCCGCGCCTGCTGGATCCCGATGCGAGCCAGACTTCCGAGAACGGAACAAGGCCCTCTCCGACCGAGCTTTCCCACGATCACCAGCAACGAGATGGCGGAAAACAGCAGCGTTCCGAGGCTGAGCGCGGCGAACTACTCGTTCCGATGCGTGTATGACCATCCGTGGAGCCTGAGTGACTTATTCTGCTCTTATTGTTGAGTAGGCTTCCGGAAATAGGGCTGTCGTAAGGAACTCCCGTTTTCAGAAGTCGCTTAATTGAATTTAGAGTGCCGGCGATCCGCTCCTTCAGTTCGAGACCATGACCTCTGTTCGTCCAGCACCCGCGCCAACGGCAGCAGCGGAGACTTTAGTTGCGCGCTACAGTGCAGTACGCCTAGCCACCGAACAGCTGTGTACACCGCTCGTCACTGAGGATTACGTGGTGAGCAGTATGGCTGACGTGTCACCAACCAAGTGGCACCTCGCGCATACCAGCTGGTTCTTCGAGACGTTCGTCCTGGCGCCGCACCTCGACACGTATCGCACCCCCAATCCCCGATACGCCTTCCTGTTCAACTCGTATTATGTGCAGGCGGGGGAGCGGCACTGCCGGGCCCAGAGGGGGCTGATCACGCGCCCGACTGTCGAGCAGGTGTACGACTACCGGACGCACGTCGACACGCACATGCGCGAGCTCCTCGCCCGTATCGACAGCGACCCCGATCATCCGGCATCGGCGCTGGTGGAGCTCGGCTTGCACCACGAGCAGCAACATCAGGAGCTGCTCGTCACGGACATCAAGCACGTGCTCTGGACCAACCCCCTGCGGCCGGCGTATCGCCATGACCTGCAGATCGCCGCTGCGGCAACGGAGCAACGGTGGACCACGCTCGAGGGCGGGGTGCAGTGGGTCGGCTACGACGGGCACGACTTTCACTTCGACAACGAAAAGCCGGCGCACCGTACCTTCGTGCAACCCACCGCCATCGCGAACCGGCTGATCACCAACGCTGAATACGCCGCCTTCATTGCTGACGGCGGATATCGCCGCCCGGAGTTGTGGCTGAGCCGTGGCTGGGGAATGGTGCAGGAAGCCCGGTGGACGGCCCCGCTGTACTGGGAACGCATCGCCGGCGAATGGCAGGAGTTCACGCTCGGCGGACTGGATCCGATCGTGGAGCATGCGCCCGTTGCCCATGTGAGCTACTTCGAGGCAGACGCTTATGCCCGCTGGGCCGGCATGCGCCTCCCCACCGAATTCGAGTGGGAGCTGCTTGCCCGCAGCATCTCCGACCATCGGCCATTGTCCGGTCGCTTCGTGGAGGCGGCGCATTTCCACCCGGGCAGTGACGCCACGCCCGGCGTGCAACAACTGTTCGGCGACGCCTGGCAGTGGACGCAGAGCGCGTACACAGCCTACCCCGGATACCGCGCCGCCGGCGATGCACTCGGTGAGTACAACGGCAAGTGGATGAGCGATCAGTGGGTGCTGCGCGGCGCGTCGTGCGCCACGCCCGCCAGCCACGCCCGCCTGACCTATCGCAACTTCTTTCCCAGCGACGCGCGATGGCAGTTCACCGCCATCCGGCTCGCACAGGATCTCGCATGACCGCATTGCCGTACATCTCTTCCTCCCGGCACGCCGCCACGCGCACCGCATCGCTGCGCCGCGAAGTGCTCGACGGACTGAGCGCCACACCGAAAACGCTGCCGGCCTCGCTCTTCTACGACGCGCGCGGCGCCGCACTGTTCGAGGAGATCACGCAGCTTCCAGAGTACTATCTCACGCGCAGCGAGCACGAGATTCTCGAGAAGCACGCGGCCAACCTTGCGAACCTCGTGGGACCGAATGCCGCACTGATCGAGTTCGGGAGCGGTGCCGCCATCAAGGTGCGGTATCTGCTGTCGGCGCTCACCAGTGCGGCCGCTTACGTTCCCATGGATGTGTCGCGCGAGCAGCTGTACGAGGTGGCTGCCGAACGCTCGCTTGAATTTCCCGACGTCCCCATCATGCCGGTGTGGGCCGACTACCACGAGCCGTTCACGCTTCCGGACCTTGACCCGGATGTGCGTCGCGTCGGCTTTTTCCCCGGTTCCACCATTGGCAACATGGAGCCGGAACAGGCCGGCGACTTCCTGTCGCGCATTTGCGAAACCATCGGCGACACCGGTGGACTCATCCTCGGTGTCGACCGCCGCAAGGATCCGCGCATCCTGCACGCCGCCTACAACGACAAGGCCGGGGTGACGGCAGAGTTCAACCTGAACGTGCTGTCGCACCTCAATCGCGAATACGACGCGACGTTCTCCAAATCCGCCTTCCGGCATCGCGCGTTCTTCAACGACTCCGCCAGTCGCATCGAAATGCACCTCGAAGCGGTCACCGCGCAGCATGTGCGTGTCGCCGGTCAGTCGGTGAACTTCGCCGTGGGTGAGACGGTGCGCACGGAATATTCGTACAAGTACGACCGCAAGATGCTCGACGCCGTCGTAGGCGCCGGCGGCTTCAAGGTGGTCGAGTTGTTTACCGATCAGCGTCAGTGGTTCTGGCTTGCGTGGCTCGAACCGAAGTGAGCGACATCCTCTTTTCAGGTAAAGACACATGAAGGCAATGCTCAACGACACCGTTATCGCCGAATCCAGTGACACGGTGGTGATCGAAGGCAATCATTACTTTCCACAGTCCTCCTTGGTGCGCGAACATTTCGTCGAGAGCACGCATCACACCCGTTGCCCGTGGAAGGGTGAAGCGAGCTACTACACCGTGCGTGTGAATGGCGCGGATCATGCAAATGTCGCGTGGTACTATCCCGCGCCGATGAACGGTGCCGAGTCGGTGAGTGATCGCGTGGCGTTCTGGAAGAACGTGAAAGTAGTGGCGTGATCGTGAATGCTGCAATCATCGGTAGCGGCTAAGCAGAACCCGCGATTCCCGTCGACGGTGTCTTCGATCGCACCAGACCGCGCTTGAGGGGGCTACCCGATCAGGCGCGCATCGAAGACGAAGTCCCGCACGCTCACGATCGCCACTGCTTCCATTTCCGCATGCTGCGGATTCACCAGCACATTGAACTCCTCCGGCACCAGCACCGATGGCACCAGCAGCGCCAACGCGCGATTGTCAGCAATCCACCCATCGCCGATCCGCTGACAGCCGACCGGCGCAACCGCTCGCCGCCAGTCGCGTGGGAGACTCGAGACCGCGCGATTCTCGACCGCAGCGTCGGCAGGTAATTCGACCTGTATCGCGACCAGATCATCCGGTATATCGGCGATGTCGATATGCGCCAGATACTCGAGCGCGGCGAGCGAGAGCGTGGACGCCGCATAGACGACATTCCGGCCGGGGGAGTTCCAGCGACCGCCGTAGAGACGCGCGCCCTTGCCGTCGAGCGCCTGATACGGTGCGCGGCAGAGTCGCCACGCACGCATCAGGACACGATGCCGTGCTCGATGCGACCGAGCACCCGCTCAACCGCCAGCGCACCCGCATCGCTGGCAAGGAGCGTGAGCGGTGGCAGCCCGTCCAGCGCGCGATTCGGCTTCACCACCCAGCGCAGCGCCCGCTCCCGAGACCCGATGGCCTCCTCCGCGCGCGCGATCATGCGCAGCATTCGCGCCAGCCGGTCGGACTCGTCGTGCGACAGCCTCGCGTGCGTCTGCCGTTTGCGCTGCAGTGTGCGCGCGCTTCCGACGACAGCGTATACCATCTGTTGCGGCACGTCCGCGTCGCCGAGTGCAATGAGCACATGGCTGAGTGACGCCGATGGGAACCCCGTCTCGGTCTCCCGCGCCAAATCGAGCTCGGAAGCCACGGCACGTTCAAAAACGGCGGTGCCACCGAGGGACTCGACGAGAGATTGAACTGGGTACGGGGCGTTCAAGTGCGGGCTCCTGGCGTCATATGACGTTCAAGGATAGCCCAAACGGCGCATTTTCGCAAGGAACCAAATTCGACTGCCCCGACCAAGTTGGGGGAGGTGAGATCAGCTCACCGCTGAACTCTGGTCCCCGTCGCCAGCAGCACGTCCTTCGAATCCCGAATCTCCAACGACACCGCCTTCCCATCCTTCATCGTGAACTCGTACACCATGTCCGAGTCCATCTCGTAGACCTTGCCGCGAACGATGATCGCCGTGATGAACCACTCGTCGTTGATCCGGACCATCGGCTGGCCCTGCACGAGGGGATACCAGTTGGGGAACGGTGTGTGGGTCTGGCGCATGACGGTGCCATCGTGCGTGAATTCGACGCGATGCACTAGCGTGTCCACGAGAACGTCGTCCGCCCACTTCCACTCGTAGAGTCCGAGGAACGGCAGCGCATCTGGCCTCGCAATCGGGATCGGGTGCGAGGCCTGGACGGTCGCCGTCAGTTCGACACGTTTCGCTCCCCACTCGAAGCGAATCTGCACGCCGTCGGCACGCACCTCGGGAAACGACCAGGTGAGGATTTCGGCGGGCGGCACCTCGGTCGGGCGCACAGCGAAGCGGATCTGACTGGCAATGGAATCGGGACGCTCCTCGTGAAACCGCTGGAAACGAGGGTCGAGAATCAGTGTCCACTCAGTCGCCCGCACCACGAACCACACGGAATACTTCCCCTTTCGGACCGCTTGCCCGTCAAGCGTGACGTCGCGATTGACTTCGAGCGTCGTTGCCCAGTTGGCGCCCGGCGTCCACGTCTCGCCCATCTTCACCGTCTTGCCGAACAGCGCCGTTCGTCCGCGTGCCTGTGGGCGAGAGTACGCGATCGTGAACATGGTCCCGTCGACAGTCTGCGTCACAACGGCGTTTTCCGAGGCGCGAATCTGGGCATCAGCGCGTGTGGCCGCACTCGTCACGACCACCATCGCGACAATCCCGAAACGCGTCATGCGATTCATCATCGATGGCATCGTCATCTCAGCCGAACTTCGCATCGATGCCCTTCCGGATCTCGTCGAGCGTCTTGCCGGCTTTGTGCAGCCGGTACGCGAGGCGCGCCTCCGCCTGACAGATCTCGCATTCAGCGGCCATCATGTCCGGTGTCTCGAAACAGGAGAGCAGCGAATAGTACACCTTGCCGTCGCTGCAACCGCACTGACAGCGAATACCGTCGACGATCGCGGGGATCTCGCGCACCTGCTCGAACGCGGAGACGGCTTTGGGCCGATCCTTGAGCTGCGTGAGGGTCGCAACCTTGGCGGCCGAGATGCCTGCGCGAGGAGTCGGGTGCACGCCGCTCCTGTGACGGCGGGGCGATGGGCGGAGTTCCGCCGGAAGTGCGAACGCCAAGGCGCACGCTCCCAGCACCGGGACAAATTGTCGACGCGACATCTTCCGCATGATAGTTCCAGGCAGCAGTGAGAGAGTACCTCTATCGGCTCGACCAATCTGACTTCGGCGGCAAGCGCTCGCCACCGCGCTCGCCACCGCGCTCACTCTCCCGGAAAGGCACTGGGCGCCTCGCATGAGGCGCCCAGTAATCGCAATTTCGCTGACGGACAGGGTGGGATTCGAACCCACGGTACCGTTTCCGGCACGCCGGTTTTCGAGACCGGTTCCTTCAACCGCTCGGACACCTGTCCAACACCGCCAAGGTGCTGGCGTAGCCTTGCATTCTAGGCGAATCGGGACGACGGGTCAACGGATGGGTCGGAGTCCGATGCCGTCTCGACGCCGCGCAAAGAAGCGGCGCAGCAGCGCCCCCGCCTCGTCAGCCAGTACGCCGCCCAGTACCTCGGGGCGATGATTGAGCTTCGGGTGCCGCAACAGATCCCCCACCGAACCGGCCATCCCCGCCTTGGGGTCCCACGCGCCAAACACCACCCGATCCACCCGCGACAGCACCAGTGCGCCGGCGCACATGGCGCAGGGCTCCAGCGTGACGTAGAGCGTGCAGCCGTCGAGCCGTTCGACGCCGCGCGCGGCCATCGCGGCGCGTATGGCCCGCACCTCCGCGTGCTGCGTGCAGTCCTGCGCGGCGCGCATGGCGTTGGCGCCGACGCCGATCGCCCGCCCCTCCGCGACGACACAGGCCCCCACCGGTACCTCGCCCGCCTCTTCGGCGAGCGCGGCCTGCGCCAGCGCCTCGCGCATCCATTCTACGTCATCGGCCCTGATGAAACCGCTCACGCCTCAGTCGCACCCGCGTGGGCCGCCGCGGTCTCACTGTCCACCGGATTCTCGTCAGCACCTGCCACTGAGCGCGGCTCAGCCACCTGCCGCGTAAAGACCAGCTGATTCCCCTCCCCCGGCGACGCGATCACGGTATCCCCGTCGTGCAGCGTGCCGTCCAGCAGCGCCAGCGCCAGCGGATTCTGCACCATGCGCTGAATGGTCCGCTTGAGCGGCCGCGCGCCGAAGGCGGAGTCGTACCCTTCGCCAACCAGCATCTGCTTCGCCTCCGGCGTGAGGGTCAAAGTGAGTTTGCGCGCGCCGAGCATCGTGTCGAGCCTGGCCAGCTGCAGCTCGACGATCTGCGCGATCTGCGCCTCGCCGAGTGGGCGGAACACCACCACATCGTCGATCCGGTTCAGAAACTCGGGACGGAACTGCTGCCGCAACATCGCCAGTACCTGCGTTTCGACCAGCGCCCAATCCTCAGCGTAGCGCTCGAGGATCACCTGGCTGCCGATGTTGCTGGTGAGGATCACCACCGTGTTCCGGAAATCCACCGTGCGCCCCTGCGAGTCGGTCAGGCGACCATCGTCGAGGAGTTGCAGCAAGACGTTGAACACATCGGGATGTGCCTTCTCGATCTCGTCGAACAGCAGCACGGAATACGGCCGGCGACGCACGGCCTCGGTGAGCTGCCCACCCTCGTCGTAGCCCACATAGCCCGGAGGCGCACCAATCAGGCGCGCCACGGCGTGTTTCTCCATGTACTCCGACATGTCGAGGCGCACCATCGCCCGCTCATCGTCAAAGAGAAAGTCGGCCAGCGCCCGCGCCGTCTCCGTCTTCCCGACGCCGGTGGGACCGAGAAAGAGAAAGCTGCCGATCGGGCGGTTGGGATCCTGCAATCCCGCGCGTGAACGACGGATGGCGTTCGACACCGCCGACACCGCATCGCGCTGCCCAACGACACGGTGCGCCAGCTCATCTTCCAGCTTGGTCAGCCGCGCACGCTCCGATTCCAGCATACGCTGCACGGGAATACCGGTCCACTTGGCGACGACATCGGCGATGTCGTCGTCACCGACCTCCTCCTTGAGAAAGCGGCGACGCCCGTCTTTCACCGACACGATCGCCTCTGCCTCGGCCAGCTGACGCTGCAACTGCGGCACCCTCCCGTACTGAATCTCGGCGGCCAGCTGCAGATCGCCGCTGCGCGCAGCCTGCTCAGCATCCGTGGTGGCCTGATCGATCGCCTGCTTGATGCGCCCCACGTCGCCGAGCGCCTGCTTCTCCTGCTGCCACTGGGCCTTCATGGTGGCGCTCTGCGTCTTCAGCTCGGCGAGTTCACGCTCCAACGCCACCAGCCGCTCACGCGCCGCCGCATCGGTCTCCTTCTGCATCGCCTGCCGCTCGATCTCCAGCTGCATCACACGCCGCTCGACTTCATCGATCGGTTGCGGCATCGAATCGATCTCGATACGCAGGCGACTCGCCGCTTCATCCAGCAGATCGATGGCCTTGTCGGGAAGAAAGCGGTCGCCGATGTAGCGGTTGGAGAGTGTGGCGGCGGCGACGATTGCGCTGTCGGTGATTCTCACGCCGTGGTGCGATTCGTATCGCGCCTTGAGACCACGCAGGATGGCGATGGTGTCGTCCAGCGTCGGTTCGCCGACGACCACGGGCTGAAAGCGGCGTTCCAACGCGGCATCCTTCTCGAGGTGCAGGCGATACTCATCGAGCGTGGTGGCGCCGACCACACGCAGCTCGCCGCGCGCGAGCATCGGCTTGAGCATGTTGCCCGCGTCCATCGAGCCCTCAGCCTTGCCGGCACCGACCAGCATGTGCAACTCGTCGATGAAGACGACGATCTCGCCCTGACTGTCAACAATTTCCTTGAGGACGGCCTTCAGCCGCTCCTCGAATTCGCCACGGAACTTCGCGCCGGCGATCAGTGCGCCGAGATCCAGGGACAGCAGCTTCTTGCCGCGGAGCCCTTCAGGGACATCTCCGTTGATGATCCGCTGTGCCAACCCCTCGACGATGGCCGTCTTGCCCACACCGGGTTCACCGATCAGCACCGGATTGTTCTTGGTACGACGCGACAGCACCTGAATCACCCGCCGAATCTCATCGTCGCGACCGATCACCGGGTCGAGCTTGCCGTCGCGCGCGCTCTGCGTGAGATCGCGCGTGTACCGCGCCAGCGCCTGATACCGATTCTCCGGCGTCTGGTCAGACACTGTATGCGTCCCGCGCACCGACTTGAGGGCCGTTGCCAACGCCTCGCGGGTGGCGCTCAACGAGGTGAGCAGCGCGCGACTGTCGGTGCCCTTCACGTCGGCCAGCGCGAGGAGAAAATGCTCGGTGCTCACGTAATCGTCGCCGAGCGCCTTGGCATCGGCGTCGGCGCGGTCGAAGACCTGATTCAGCTCGCGCGACACTTGAGGTTGCGCATCACTCTGCCTGGGGTAGCGGGCCGCTTCCGCTTCGGCCCGATGCCGCAACTCGGTGACGTTCACGCCGGCCTTCTGCAGCAGCGGCACCACGATTCCGTCCTGCTGCGCAATCAACGCGAGTAACAGGTGCAGATCGTAGGCGAGCGGATTTCCGGCTCGGCGCGCGAGTGAAATCGCCTCGTTCACAGCGTCGCCGGACTTGATGGTGAGGCGATCGGGGTTCAGCATGTGGCAACCGGAGCAAAGGTGATTCGACACGATATGCGCAGTGATCACGCAGTTCGCAACTGAGGTGCCGCCGTGAGCTGCCTGAGCGGGTCCCTTCGGTGGTCAGGGTGGCAGAAGTTCCGGCCGGGGTGGCAGGCCTTGCCACGACCACCTGCGCCCGATACGCTCGCTCCATGTCGATGCGCTCCAGAATCACGCTGCTCCTGCTTGCGACCGCCCTCGGCTGTCGGAGCCAGACCGCCGACCTCGGCATGTCCGACAGCGCTTTCGTGCAGGTGATGGGTGAGCTGAAGTTTGTCGCTGATGAACCGAACATCAGCGACCCAGTGCGCGCCCAGCGTCGCGACGCCATTCTTCGCAAGCGACAGGTGACCGCCGTGCAGCTCGAGAAGCTCGGCGCAACCCTGACGGCACACCCCACGCACGCGCGCTCACTCTGGAACCGCATCGATCTCAAGGCGCAGTCGCTCGGCAAGCCGCCGAAATAGCGGAAACGAGTGAGGGCGCGACCGACTTGCTCGGCACGCGCCCTCATCGATGAACCACCAGCTTTTTCACGATTGCCCGACCGTTCACTTCCAGACGGTACAGGTAGATGCCGTCGGGCGCGTCCCGCTGCGTCCCGTCCACCCGACCGTCCCAGTACGCCTGATACTGACGGCAAGTCAGCATCGTGCCGTTCAACCGCCGCGCAGCCTCCACCTCACCGTTCGGTCCTGTGAGCAGCGCCACCGCAACCTCCTGCGCGAGCAGGTTGTAGATGCGCAACGTCACCCGGTACTGCCGCCTGGCGTCCCTGCAGGCCGGCGGATCACCCACAAAGAAGGGGAATCGCGTTTCGCCTGCGGTGGGATTCGGAGAACTCTGCCCAAGATCAAAGCCGTCCGGGCGCAGACGCACCGGTGGCTGCCCCGGAGAGACCTGCACCTGCGCGACGAGTGTCGCGGGCAGTGCGACGGTGAGCCACACAGCCACAAGCTGCGCGCGCCTCCGCCATGTCATACCACACTCCAAACGAACGAGAAAGGTTGCTGATCGACCTCGATTCCAGGATGAAAATCGCCGCGAAGGTGACGCGAACCAGCGTAGCATACGCAGAGAAACCGATGAAGCAAGCGACGGTAGCCACTATGTGACCCGGCTGAGACTCGTTTGGGTCCGTGCGGAGGTCACGAGGTGGCCCAGGCGTCGAACGCCCGCAGCGGTCGGCCATCGGTCAGGTGCGCGTGGACAAAGATCCTCAGGAGGCGCTGGTGCGCCATGCAGGTGGCTGCGTCCAGGGCAGGCGATCGGGGCTGCTCATCGCCGCGTTCGACCCAGGCCCTCAACTGATCCCGTGCCGAGCTCGGCAGGCGGCGCGACGGTACCGGACTCGCACAGTGGGCACAGAGGACTCCTCCGGCCTCGGCGCTGAAGTGCACCTCCAGCCCGCGGTCCAGTTCCCTGTCGCACGCCACACAGGCGTCCAACGCTGGGGTAAAGCCGAGTGTGCTGAGGAGTCGCCAGATCGCCTCGAGGGACGCAGCGGTGGCATCGGCTGCCGTCGCGATGGCGTCGAGCCCTTCGCGGAGGGCGTCGAAAGCGTCGGCGGGTGTTCCATCATCGGCGGCCGTGCGCAGCATCACATCGCTGAGTGCCGAGGCCCCCTCAAACCGGGGGAGCGAGGTGCCGAGTGCGAAGCGTGAGCGTACCACGTCGAACCGGGCCAGCGTGTGCAGGTCGCGGCCGGTGCGCACCTCGAACTGCGCCTCCCCTTCGGCGAACAGGTCCACCGCGCTCCCAAAGCGGCGTTGCGAGGAGCGCGCACCGCGCGCCAACACCGACTGCACGCCCGCTTCACGCGTCGCGAGTCGCAGAATCCGCGACGACTCGCTGTAGTTCAGTGTCTGCAGCACGATGGCGGCGGTGACGACGGGAGGCACCTGTGCAATCTACCGACAGGCGCCGTTGGCAGCCTGCCTATCGCGGACGACGCAATGGGACGAGGGTTGGGGCACCAACCGCCGGATCGTGCGACACGACCAGCGGCCAGCCGTATACCTGCTCGAGTGTGCCCGCCTGCATGACGTCGCGTGGCGATCCGGCGGCGGCGACACGACCGGCGTGCATCAGCACCATCTGATCGGCAAATCGTGCCACCAGCGTGAGTGTGTGGCTTACCAGGACGATCGTGCGGCCGGCCTGCGCCTCGCGTGCGAGCGTTTCGAACGTCGCCATTTCGTGCGCGATGTCGAGAAAGGTGGTGGGTTCATCGAGGACGATGATCGGCGTGTTTTGCGCCAGGGTGCGCGCCAGACGCACGCGCTGCCACTCACCTCCGGAGAGTTCATCGGTACGGCGCGTCGCGAAAGTCGTGACATCGGCGCGATCCATCGCATCGTTCATGATCGTGACATCGCGCGCGCCGAGCGCGTCCCACACACCCATGAATGGTGCGCGACCCAGCGCCACGTAATCGCGCACCGTCATCGCAAAGGCCAGCGATTCGCGCTGCGGCATCACAGCGATGGCGCGACTCCGCGCGCGAGCGTCACTCCGCATCAGCTCCAGCCCACCGGCAACGATACGACCGTGACGCTCCGGCATCAGACCGAGCAGGCCGCGCACCAGCGAGCTCTTGCCGCTGCCGTTCGGCCCGACGATCGCCGTGATCGAATTTGGTGCAGCGGTGATCTGTACGCCCTGCACCACCGGTGGACCACCGACGCTGTACGCCAGGGTGACATCGTCAAAGTGCAACGATCGCTCGTCGCTCATCGCACGCGCCGCAGCCGAGCCAAGAACACCGGCACACCGATCAACGCCGTGATGGCGCCGAGCGGCAGCTCCAGCGGTGAGCGCACTGTTCTGGCAATCAGGTCTGCCAGCAACAGCAGCGCCGCGCCGCCGAACGCCGCACTGGCGATCAACGCGCGATGCCGTGTGACACCGAACGCGCGCACGATGTTCGGGATCACCAATCCCACGAATCCAATCAAGCCCGCAGCAGCAACGCTGGCGGCCGCGAGGAGCGCACTGATGAGAAACACCTGACGCGTGGTCCGGCCCACATCGGCGCCGAGCGCGGTCGCCGATTCATCACCGAGTGCCAGTACGTCGAGGAGGCGTCCCCGTGTGAGCAACAAACCGATGCCGAGCGCGTCGTAGACTGCAAGCCACGCGACACGCGGCCACGATGCATCAGTCAGACTCCCCGCCATCCACCAGAGCGCACCGCGCACGCGATCGGGGGGTTGGTCGGCCAACAGAATGAGAATCAGGGCATTGGCAAACGCGCCGATGATCACACCCGCCATCAGGAGGACGCGCGGGTCGCGCGCGCCGCCCGCCGCTTTCGCCAGCCCGAGCACCAGCATCACAGCACCAATCGAACCGGCGAATGCCGCCAGCGGCACGACCGCGGCGTCGATCACGCCGAGCGTGAACGCGATCACTGCGCCAACGGCAGCGCCGCCAGAAACGCCGAGCAGATACGGTTCGGCGAGCGCATTGCGAAGCGTGCCTTGCAGCGCGGCACCGCTCGCACCGAGTGCGCAGCCGACCAGCATCGCGAGCGCGATCCGGGGGAGGCGAATCTCTCGCACGATCGTGACCGCCATTCGATCACCGTTGCCGAGGAGCGCGCGGACCGCATCGCCGGGCCCGATCGACACCGCGCCGAACGCGAGATTGGTGATGATCAGAACCACCAGCACCACGGCGAGACCGAGCCATAACATCGCCGGTGTACGGCGCGTGGATACCATCGTCAGCAACGGTGCGGGCGCAACGCCATCAGCGCGCGACGTCGCGACTGATCAGCGCCGAGGTCAGAGCCGACTTGAGCCGGGTGCGTTCAGCATCGTAGGTCGAGCGCGCGATGTCGTCCGGATCGCGACTGCGCTCGAACTTCGCATCGAGGTCGGCGATCTGGCGCGCCAGTCGCTCCGCTTCGCGGTCGGCGGCCGCGGCCGATACGGCACCGGGGGCACGCGGCGTGGTGCGGCGGCCGAACGCCCGGGCCAGCGAGACCAGCATCGCCAGCGAGATCGCCACCACGAGCGAGATCACGACGCGCGTCTTCTGCGACTGACCACTCCCCGGCAGATCCATTTCCAACACACCGGAGGCGGGGACGTCGTTGCCGAGGAAGCGTCTGAAGTTCCGTCCGTCGATCGACGCCGGGGCCGTCTCTGACAGCTTCGGCGCGCTCACCGACGCCTGCGGATCTTCGGCCAGCACTTCCAGCACACCGGTCGCAAATTCCACCGGCACCTTGAGCGGGAAAGCCTCCGCGTCAACGGAATAGGAGAACGACAAGCGCTTGAGTCCGGGGGCAAACGGCATCTGCACCAGCACTTCACCGTCGGTGTACGACACCGCATCGGCAGGAACATCGCCCTGCGCCACCTTGAAGTCCTGCGCGCCCTGCGGAATGCGAACGCGGAAGGTCGGCGCCTTGTCGGTCACGCCGATCAGGGTGCGGCTCGAATCGTTGGTGATCTCGAAGACTTCGATCAGCGCTCGGCGGGTGCCACCGGTGCTGGCCGAGAGAATGATGTGACGTCCGCGCACGGTGAGGCGGATGCCGCTGGATGTGGTATCGAACACCTGGATCTCGGCATCCGGTCCGGAGACATCGGGCTGCGCCAACCCAGATGAAAAGTACGCGATGCCGGCGTAGCTGGCAGAAACGAAGTAGATCGCGTCGCTGGCACCGGAGCGCTGGTAGACGAAGCGATACGAGCCGTCGACAGCAGTACGCGCCGAGTCCATCGGACCCGCGCGGTCACGTCCGACGCGGTGCAGCGTGACCCACGTGCCGCTCAGTGGCTCGAAGGCTTCCGCGCCCGGTCGCACAACGCGCCCGGCGACAGTGCGTGGCGCGGACGACTCGGCAGCCCCGGTATCGGGCGGTGCCGCGTCTGGCCGTGCGACGGTCTGCGCCGCGAGACCGATCGGCAAGAGGAGCGACAGCATCACCGCGCATCGACGACGTGTTCTGGCCGAGGCGCGGCCCGCCGAACGCTCAGGGCATGAATTTGCCGAGGTCTTCGGGGCGAAGTCGCTGGAGGTACGCCTTGAGTTCATCCGGGCTCATATCGGGGCCCGTTGATCGATCGCCATCGGAAATCGGTGGCGGCTCGAGTGGCTGGTCGGGATCGTCCAGCGTGACCAACAGGTCGTCCGCGGCAAAGATGGCAGCACCGGTGCGCAATGCAATGGCGATGGAGTCGCTCGGCCGCGCATCCACCGATACCAGTGTGTCACCCTGCTGCAGCTGCAACTCAGCAAAGTACGTCTTTCGTTCAATCCGGCTGATCACCACACGGCGCACGGTGGCACCCAATCCCAGAACGATCTGCTTCACCAGATCGTGCGTCATTGGCCGCTCACGACTCACCGACTGCAACTCCATCACGATCGCCTCGGCCTCCGACTGGCCAATCCAGATGGGAAGTACCCGAGGCCCGTGCAGTTCGCGCAGGACCACGACGTAGGTGTTCGCTTCACTGTCCACCCCGAGCCGCGCAACGCGCATCTCAATCATGTGCAGCGACTCCTTTGGCAGCGGTGGTCGTGCTGCCGGCACCCGCGACTGCGCGAGGGCCGACAGGAGACACGTCATTCACCGAATGGCGGCCTTCAGTTCCTTCGCCTTGTTGGTGCGTTCCCACGTGAAGGTGTTGTGGAGGCGCGACGGCTTGCCGGTGGTGATGTCGACGTGGCGCGTCTGCCCCGGGGTGCGACCGAAGTGACCGTATGCGGTCGTGACACTGTAGATCGGCTTGCGCAGGTCGAGCGCGCTCGTGATACCCTTGGGCGTGAGGTCGAAGACCTCGCGCACTGCGCGCGTGATTTCAGAATCGGCAACGATGCCGGTGCCGAACGTCTCGACGCGGATTGAAACCGGCTCAACCACACCGATCGCATACGCCACCTGCACTTCGCAGCGACGCGCGAGGCCCGCCTTGACGATGTTCTTGGCGACCCAACGCGCTGCATAGCAGGCGCTGCGATCGACCTTGGACGGATCCTTGCCGCTGAACGCGCCGCCGCCGTGACGGCCCATGCCGCCGTACGTGTCAACGATGATCTTGCGCCCCGTCAGACCGCAGTCACCCTGCGGGCCACCGATCACGAAGTTCCCGGTGGGGGTGATGTGGAACTTGATCTTCTTCTGCACCAGGGCTTCCGGCAGCACCGGCATGATCACCTGCTCGATGACCGTGTCGCGAATGATGCGCTGCGAGACGTCCGGGGAATGCTGTGTGGACACCACGACGGTATCGACGCCGACCGGGTGTCCCTGCTCATCATATGCGACGGTGACCTGGCTCTTGGCGTCCGGGCGCAACCACTTGATCGCCTTCGACTTCCGCAATTCGGCGAGGCGCGCCGTGATGCGATGGGCGAGGGTGATGGGCATCGGCATCAACTCCTCGGTTTCGTCCGACGCGTACCCGAACATCATCCCCTGATCGCCTGCACCGCCGGTGTCGACACCCTGCGAAATATCGGGCGACTGCTTGTCGATGGTGCTCATCACGGCGCAGGTGCGGCCGTCGATGCCGAACTCCGGATCGTCGTACCCGATGGCCGTGATGGTGCGCCGGACGAGGGAGGGAATGTCGACCCACGCCGAGGTGGTGATTTCACCAGCGACCACGGCGAGTCCGGTGGTCACGAGCGTTTCACAGGCAACCCGCGCCTTTTCATCCTTGGCGAGGATCGCGTCGAGGACAGCGTCGGAAATGGCATCCGCAACCTTGTCCGGGTGCCCTTCAGTAACCGATTCGGAGGTAAAAAGAATTCGTTCAGCCACAACCCTGGGGGATGAAGGTATAAGGAAATGTTTATATGTCAGACCGCGTATCCCAAAATATCCCCGGTCTCCGAACCGAGCAACCCAAGCTCGGCAGGTGACAGGTCGAACGCCGCCGCCTGCAGGAGCCGACGGACGATCCGCTCCGCCTCAGCCGCGGTCGAACTCGCCAAAGCGGCGTCGGCCGCCTCCTTCGCCGCCTCGACCGAGACGCTCCGCAGCACCCGCTTCATCAGCGGCACGGCCCGGGGGGCCACGCTCAGATGACGAATCCCAAGGCCAATCAGCACAAACGCCGTCACCGGAGAGGAGGCCATCTCCCCGCACACCGCCACTTCCAACCCGCGCCGCGTCCCCGCCTCCACCGTCAGACGGATCAGCCGCAGCACCGCCGGATGCAGCGGGGTAAACCGCGCCGCCAGGTTCACGTTACCGCGATCCACCGCCAGCGTGTACTGCACCAGGTCGTTGGTCCCGATACTGAAGAAATCGGCGTCGTTGACGAAAGTGTCGGCCGCGACGGCCGCCGCCGGCGTCTCGATCATCACCCCCACCTGCACCCGGTCGCGGAACACCGCCCCGCGCTCATTCAAGGTGCGCGCCGCTTCGGCGATCAGCGCCCGCGTGCTGCGCACCTCATCCACACTCACCACCAGCGGCAGCAGGATGCGCACATCGCCGTGCGCCGCCGCACGAAGCAATGCGCGCAGCTGCACCAGAAACAGCTCCGGCTGATCGAGGCACATGCGGATCGCGCGCCAGCCGAGGAATGGATTGGCTTCGGTCGGGAATCCGCCAACGGGGAGCTTGTCGCCGCCGATATCGAACGTCCGGATGACCACCGGCTTTCCGGCGAACGCATCGACGACGCGCCGATAGGCACGGTACTGCTCATCTTCGTCCGGCATCGTGGTGCGCCCAAGTACCACAAACTCAGTGCGCATGAGCCCCACACCGTCGGCACCGCTGCGTGCCGCCAGCTCCGACTCCTCCGGGATGTCGACGTTCGCGCGCAGGTAGATTCGCTCACCACCGCGCAGCTGGGCGGCGACGCCGGACTGCGATCGCAGACTCTCTTCCAGCGTTGCCGCCTGCTCTGCGCGCAGTTGCGCCTGCGAGATCTCCTCATCGGTGGGATTCACCACCAGCACACCGGTGGTGCCATCCAACACCGCGCGCTCGTTGCCGCGAAGGCGCGTGGTCGCGTCACGCAATCCGACGACCGCCGGCAAACCGAGCGAGCGGGCGAGGATCGCGACGTGACTGGTGCTGGTCCCTTCATCGGTGGCGAGGGCCGCAATCGCCTCGCGATCGAGCAGCATCGTGAGCGATGGCGTGAGATCGTGCGTCACGAGAATCGCGTTACTCCCCTTGGGCAGATCGACCGGATCGCTGTCTGGCAGAGCCAGCAGGATACCCAGCACGCGAATGTGCAGATCGGTGAGATCTCCGACGCGTTCGCGCAGCATCGGCGCTGTGGCGCGCGCAAATCGTCGACGCCATTCGAGCATCACCAGATCGAACGCATGCTCGGCGCCACGCCGCTCACGAATGAACCCTTCGACTTCCTGATTGAGTGTGCGATCCTCCAGCATCGTGATCTGCACTTCGAAGATCATGGACTCTTCAGCGCCCGCCTGATGTGCGGCGCGATCGCGCACATGACGCAGCCGATCCTGTGCACGCGCCACCGCATCGTGAAAACGTGCGAGTTCGGCCGGCACTTCCGCCTCGGTGACAATCCGCGGTGGCACATCGGGGACCTCCCAGCGAAGCAGGTACACGGGACCCGCAACGATACCGGGGGAGGCGGGCAACCCACGTAACATTCGCTCCATCAGTGCTCTCCGAAGCGGCCCGCAACCAGCAGTGCAAGCGCCTCGAGCGCGGCATCGGCATCGGGGCCGTCGGCGCGAATGGTGATCGCGGCACCGCACTCGGCGGCCAGCATCATCACGCCCATGATGCTCTTTCCGTTCACCTCGACATCGTCGCGCACGATGGTGATCGCTGACGAATAGCGCGCAGCGGTCTTCACCACTTCGGCCGCAGGGCGGGCGTGGAGCCCGTTGCGGTTGAGAATCTCGACGGTGAGTTCAGGCATGACGAAGGAGGAAGAGGACAAGCGCCGCAAATCCGGCGAGAAGAGCCAGTCGCCACCCTTCGACGCGACCGTGGAACAACACCAGCGTCCCTGCACCGGCCGCTGCTGCCAACAACGTCACGCCGGTGCGGGCAATCCCACCGCCATTCACCAGACGCATCACCGTAAGCGGTACCGCCATCCCAGCGAGCAGTGTTCCCGCGCGAGCGAGCCATACCGGCCCCATGCGCAAAATGGGGTGTCCAAGCGCAGCCGCAACGCCAAACCCGTTCGCCCAACCCATCTGCAGCCCCCACAGGCGCAACGACACGTGCCCTGCATTGTACATCAGCAGGAAGGCCAGCACGCATACGAGCGGCGACGCGCCCAATCCAAAGAGTGCGAGCGATGCAAACGAACAGGTCGGCAGGAGGCCCACCCACACGAGGCGATCACCAACGCTGCCGAGTGGTCCGCAGAGCGCCGTCCGGAAGCGTTCGATACGCTCCGGGGGCTGTCCATCCAACTCGGCGCGAGCCAGGGCACCCACGGCAAAGCTGGCCAGATATGGGTGTGCATTGAAATACTGACTCTGTCGGGCCAACGACGCGCGGTACGCGTCGCCACCGGCACCACCCGGGAGGAGGCGCAACGCAGGCTCGACACAGAAGCCGATTCCGTTGCCGATCAGAATCTCGTAGTTCCACGACGCCTGCACGGCGAAGAGTCGGCTGACGATCGCCAGTCGTGTCGCGAGCGGCAATACGCGCGCCGCCATCGTCGCGGCAGCGATTGGCGTTGTTGGAGGGACGCTCGCCGTCATCGGGCCAGCGCGGCCACCAACGCAACACCGATCGCGAGGCCAGCGAGTCCGAACCATCGCGTTCCGGCGGTGGCGTGGAACATCTTCCACGCCGCACCCGCCGCCACACCGCCGCCGAGCGCGGCCAACATCGGAATGGCGTAGGGCGCGAGCGGTGCTGGTTGCACGGCAATCCAGCGGACCGTCGGCAACGCGATCGTTGCCGCGCCCACCGCCACGATTCCTCCCCGAACGAGGTCAGCTGACGCGCCGGCCACCTGCAACCCGACGACGGTGCGCGCCGATCCGCGCGCCAGCGCATCCAGGCGGCGGTGTGCGAGGCGGGCATTGAGGTTGCGAAGCTGTACCATGGACCAGCCGCCGACGCTCGCGGTGAGCAGCCCGAAGGGGACCGCAAAGAGCAGCGCCATGGGCACACTCCCGACGGCGGCGCCTGCGGCGGCGGCGGCACCGGCGATAGGCGAGGCGGATCCCCATTCGGGGTAGCGAGAGGCGCCAAACGGGAGTGTCTCGTGGGCGAACAGCTCCAGCAGCACACCACACATCAGGCCGACAGAGGCGTTACCCATGAAGGCGCCACCGAGAGTCGCGGACACGATCGGCCGCGAAATCTGCGCCTGCGGAAAGCTGACCGTGTCGAGGCCGAGAATCGCACCAACGACGCCGAGCACGAGCACATCAACGATCACGCAATGGCCTCGCCATCCAGCACTGCATGGAGTGGCACCGCGCGCGCCGCCGGCACGTCCTGCGCCGAAATTTCGACGCCAAGGGACGACATGCTGCGGAGCGCTGCCTCTTCGTCATCGGAGAGAAAGAGGTACCGGAGCTTCTGCGAGCGACCGCTGCGGTGATGCACCCCGCCGAGGTTCACCTTGCGCACCGCGGGGATGGCGGCGCAGAGACGCTTCATCGTCGAAATGTCTCCGGTCAGCAGCATGCCTGGCTGCGGATCGGCGGCGAAGGTGTCGTATTTCGCTATCGCCTGATCGACCGACACGAACTCCACTCGCATGTCGGTGGGCACGCCCATGCGATAGAGCTCCTGCTCCCATTCGCTGGCGGCGACTTCATCATCGACAAGCACCAGAAATCGCAGTTCGAGCGGTTGCCCCCACCCCACCACGACCTGCCCGTGAATCAACCGGTCGTCGATCCGATGCAGCTCAATCGGCACGAACGGTTCCTCGGGCGACGAGCATCGCGGCTCGCCCCTTTTCGACGGCGGCCTCCACCGCATTCGTCGCCCCCGTGGCGGCGAACACGAAGTCGAGCAGCACCGGAAGACTGACGCCGGTGACCACGGTGACCTCGGGGTGATCGCGCTGTGCACGGCGCGCCGCCATGGTGGTCGAACCGGCCGGCAGATCGGTGAAGATCACTGTAATGCCCGCCGCGATCGCGACACGCACCAGGGCTTCGGTGCCTTTGGTATCAAGTCCATAATTACTTCCCGTGAGAAACACATCGTCGCGTCCCGTGATTGCCGTGACCGCAGATACGATGCCGGCCGCAAAGTCCTTGTGGCCCATCACCAACGCAATCGGTTTTCCCGTCTCGTCACTCATTGTCTTCCTGAAGATACCGTCGTACCTCGACATCGCGAGTGATGTTGCGCGCATCGGTCGCATTCCGCATTTGCGCGATCAGCCGCTCGTTGAACTGCTCGGCGGGGTTGTGCCCCGCATATCGCAGCAGGTGGTTCATCGCGAGGACTTCCAGAATCACGGTAATGTTCTTTCCGGGGTTGAGCGCCACACGAATCCTCGGAATCGGCACGCCGAGGATATCGGTGGTCTCCAGATCGAGCCCGGTGCGATCGAGGTGAGCGTCGCCGCGCCAGAGTTCCAGTTCCACCGCCACTTCGATGCGCTTCTGCTGTCGGACGGCGCGGATGCCGAAGAGCGCGGGGATATCCACCAGGCCCACGCCACGGATCTCCATGTGATGTCGCTGCAGCTCGTGTCCCTTGCCGATGAGGACATCATTGCCGCGCTTGAGGACGATGACCATGTCATCGGCGACCATGCGATGGCCGCGCTCCACCAGATCCAGCAGACACTCTGATTTGCCGATGCCACTCTGCCCCACCAGCAGCAGCCCCACGCCGTACACATCTGCCAGCGAGCCGTGCAAGGTCGTCCTCGGCGCGAACTCCTCTTCCATCGCCGGTTTGATGCGGCGATAGAACTCGTTGGTTTTGAGCGGCGATCGAAAGAGGGGCATCCCTGCCCCGGCCGCCTCGCGCAGAAACTCGTCGGTGAGCGTCAGCCCCTTGGTGATGAAACAGCAGGGGAATGGCAGCCGGAAAAAGAGTCGCAGCACCTCGGCGCGTCGCGCGTCGTCGAGTGAGCTGATGTAGGTGATTTCAGTTTCGCCGAGGATCTGGCAGCGATCGGCGACGAACCGTTCTGTGTACCCAGCAAGAACGAGCCCGGGGCTGGATACCTCCGGGCTCGTCACTAGCCGGTCGAGACCTGTCGCCTCGCCGATCGGTTCCATCTCAAGGATGTCCTTCAGCCGCTCGAAGAGACGGCCAACCGAGAGAGTCTTCGTCACGCGCTCCGCGTCGCCAGGGCGGTGAGGCGCACACGTGTGCGCATGGGATTCTTCTTGGGGATCTGGGCTTGCAAACGCGTCAGAGCGTCAGTGAGCGCGGTCGCGTACGATCTCGATCGGCCCTCTGCGACGAGGTTGCGATGTTTGGGTGCATGGAGCACGATCTCGACCCGACGGGTCGGTCCGTCATCCTCGAACCGCACCACCGCGTCGACTGCCCGCTGCATTCGTCGCCCGAACTTCAGGACGGCGCGTTCGGCGCGTCCACGCAGGGGCTCAGGGATTGTGGCGTTGTGCGCGTGAAAGATAATCTCCACCAGCGTGCCCTCCTTCGCGCACCCGCTGAAGCAGATGCGCCTCGGTGTGATCGGCCGCGGACTCCCAGGTGAAAGACTCAGCGAATGCACGTCCGGCCGTCCCGAGTCGGGTGACCAGTGTCGGACTGGCGGTGATTCGATCGAAGGCGGTGGCGAGAGCACTGAGATCGCCATGCGGTACGAGGAATCCACTCCGTCCATCCAGCACTGATTCGCGCAGGCCCGGGGAGTCGGACGCCACCACTGGCGTCCCGCACGCCGCCGCCTCCAGGTTCGTGATTCCCCATCCCTCCTTCGGGGATGTCAGACTCACGATCCACGCTCTCCGGAGCAAGGCAGTCTTCTCCGCCTCACTCACGAATCCAAGAAACCGCACGCGGCGACTCAGGTCAAGCGACGCCGCGAGCGCCTCAAGTCGGAGACGATCGTCCCCGGTTCCGGCAATCTCGACCGCAACCTCGCGATTCTCCATCCGTGCCACCGCTTCGAGGATCAGCTCTACGCCCTTGTAGCGGCGCAGCCGACCCACGTAAGCGATGATGGGCGTTGGAGATCGGGCCTCTGGAGCGGGGGTGAACGCGGCGCTGTCGATCCCGCAGTAGATGACTCGGGTACGCTCCACCGGAACGCCGCGAGCCAGCAGATCGCTGCGCGTGCTCTCGCTGATCGCGGTAAAATCGCAGCGTCGGTAGACCAGCGGAATGGCGCGCTCAGCTCCCACGACGGTGCTGGCCACGGCCCAGCCTGCCTCCCGGAACGCGGTCCAGCCGAAGAGGTGCGGCACGACCACATCGACCGGCTCCTTCACCCAGAATGGCGTAAACAGCGGGAGTTTGTTGATGTCTTCGATGACCATGTCAAATCCGCCCGACCGGCGCAGTTTGCGATACGCGCCGATGACATGGAGCGCGAAGTTCCAGCGCCCGCCGACCCGAACGACCTGCATGCCATCGAGGACTGTCGTGGGCGCTCCTTCCGGCCAGCCGCTGCACAACAGCGTGACGTCGTGGCCGCGCTGCGCCAGCCGACCGTAGATCTCGTGCAGGTGCGTCTCCGCTCCACCAGCCTGCGGATTCTCACGATCGAGCCAGTTGATGACGAGCAGGCGCACGGATCAGAGCTTGTTGAGGCGTCGCGCCAGCGTGTCGAGCACGCCGTTGACGAACTTCGCACTCTGCTCCGATCCGAATCGTTCGGCGAGCCGCACCGCTTCCTGCAGCACCACCTTGGCCGGCGTCTCCATCTGCCGCAGTTCAGCGGCGGCGATGCGCAGGACACATCGCTCGACCGCCCCCAGACGATCGATCCGCCAGTTGGTGGTGACCGCCTCCAGCTCGACGTCGATCACCGCCAGATCCCGCTCGACAGCCGCAACGAGCTGCGACGCAAAGAGGCGCTCGTCGCGCGCGATGCCGATGTCATCCCACACCGTGCGTGCCACGCTGGTCAGCGGCGCAACCCGGCCGCGCATATCCCACGCATAGACTGCCTGCAAGGCGCGCGACCGCGCCCGTGTTTCAAGCCTTGGCTTCGCCATCGGGCTCCCCGGTATCGAGAGAGTCCAATCGCGAAAGAAGGTCAGCCATTTCGAGGGCGGCCAGCGCGGCGTCGCGCCCCTTGTTGCCATGTTCACCGCCGGCCCGAGCCTCTGCCTGCGCCATGGTATCCGTGGTCAGCAATCCAAAGCCGATCGGCACCTCGAAATCGGCACCGAGCTGCATGATCGCCCGCGACGTTTCACCGGCGACGAAGTCGAAGTGCGGCGTATCGCCACGGACCACCGCGCCGACGACCACGCAGGCGTCGTAACGCCCGGTACCGAGCAGCGCGCGGACGGCGGTGGGCAGTTCCCACGCCCCCGGCACAACGACCACATCGATGTCGTTGAAGTCCACTCCACAGTCCACCAACGTTTTCACGGCCCCTTCACCCAGCGACTGTGTGATCGTCTCGTTGAACCGACTCACGACAACCGCGACGTGACGACCCTTGCCATCCGGTGATCCGATGAACTCAGGCATTCGGCGTCGCTGTGAATGGCAGATGGCCCAGCTTGGAGCGTTTCACTTTCAGATATCCGGAGTTTTCAGTGTTCAGAGGCGCTTCGAGGCTCACCTTGCCGGCGACGCGGAGTCCGTAGCCTTCGAGGCCCACAATTTTTTTCGGGTTGTTCGTGATCACGCGAATCGACCTGATCCCGAGATCGAGCAGGATCTGCGCCCCCACCCCGTAATTGCGCAGATCAGGGCTGAATCCGAGGCGCTCGTTCGCTTCCACCGTATCGGCCCCTGCATCCTGCAATTCATAGGCGCGGAGCTTGTTCAACAACCCGATCCCGCGACCCTCCTGATCGAGATAGACGATCACGCCACGCCCTTCGTTGACGATCATCTCCATCGTCGTTTCGAGCTGCCACCCGCAATCGCAGCGCAGCGAGTGAAAGGTGTCGCCGGTGAGGCATTTGGAGTGCATCCGGACCAGTACATCCTCGCCATCGGAAATGTCACCGTATACCAGCGCGACATGTTCCGCCGTATCCAGATCATTGTGGAACCCGACGATGCGAAACTCCCCATACTCAGTGGGCATTCTCGCCGTCGCGACGCGATGTACCAGTCGTTCGGTCTGCAGGCGATGGGCGACCAGCTGCGCAACCGTGATGAACGTCAACCCATGCGTAGTGGCAAAAACATCCAGCTGATCGCGCTTCGCCGTGGTGCCGTCGTCGTTGAGAATTTCACAGATCACGCCGGCCGGTGTGAGTCCCGCCATCCGCGCCAGATCGACCGCCGCTTCCGTGTGCCCAACGCGCTTGAGCACACCACCCTGGCGGGCGCGCAGCGGATGGATGTGACCTGGGCGACGCAGGTCGGACGGTTGCGTCCGCGGATCGACGGCCACACGAATCGTCGTGGCCCGATCGCTGGCGCTGATCCCGGTCGAGACTCCAAAGCGCTCATCCGCATCGATGCTCACCGTGAACGCGGTGCGGAACGCATCGGTGTTCTCGCTGCCCTGCGGCCCCAGCTCGAGTTCCGCCACGCGCTCCGGCGTCAGCGCCAGACAGATCATGCCCTTCGCCCTGAGCATGAAGTTGATCACATCCGGCGTGACCTTCTCAGCGGCGCAGATCAGATCACCCTCGTTCTCGCGATCTTCATCGTCGGCCACCACGATGACCTTACCCAGACGCAGGTCTTCAACGGCTTGTGCAATTGTACCAAAAGGCATGTGAACTCTATGAACCCAGACTGCGGAACAGGCCGAGCGCCGTTCCGAGATTTTTTGGAGATGACGCACCGCCAGCGGCAACACCCTGCGGGCTGAGGTACGGCGCCAGCAGGTGCTGTACAAACTTTCCGATCACATCGCACTCGAGGTGCACCGCATCGCCGCGCACGCGCTCCGACAGCGTCGTGTGACGCCAGGTGTACTCGATGATCGAGAGCTCGAGCTTCCCGGTGCCGGGCAGTGCGTTGACGGTGAGGCTGATGCCGTCAACGGCGACGGACCCGTGGGGAACCAGCAGCGCTTCCACCTCGATGGGAACGCGGACGGTGATGATCCAGGCGTCGTCGCGCTGCACGACGGAGACGATCTTGCCGACGGCATCGACGTGGCCCTGCACGATGTGGCCGCCGAGTCGGTCCGTTGGGCGCATCGCGCGCTCGAGGTTCAGGCGGCGATCGACTGCCCAGCCAGCCATTGATGTGCGCTCGAGGGTGGTAACGACAGCTGCCGCTGTAAACCACCCCGCCCCGTGCTCACGCACAGTCAGACAGGCGCCGTCGAGGGCGATGCTTTCGCCATCCTGCAGATCGGTGTAACGACAGCGAACGCGAAACTCGCGGCCGGCCGGCGTGGCGGTGATCTGCTCGATGACACCGATGTCGTCAACGAGTCCGGTGAACACGTGAGGTGAGGTCGTAGATAGCCATGAGGTCGTCCCCCAGTCGCCGCTGCGACACCAGACGGAGTCGCGCGGCCGAATGAATCGACAGGGGAGCGCCGGCCTGAAGGGGGCGCACGGCATCGACGCCCAGCAGGACCGGAGCCGTGAAGATAACCAGTCGGTCCACGATGTCGGCCGCGAGCAGGGCGTCGGCCAGCGTCGGCCCCCCTTCACAATAGATCGAACCGACGCCCACCTCCCGAAGTGCCCGCAGTTGAGCGGTGAGGCCCTGCGCAACGATCACGCTGGCGCCGGCGACTTCGAGCAGGGCGCGTTTCGCCTCTGGAATCGCGTCACCGATGACGATCAACGGCGCCGCAGGCATCGATGTCACGAGCGCACTCAGCAGCGGCAGACGGCCGGTCCGATCGAACACAATGCGGGTTGGCGGCACCCGTGGCGCAGCGACCCCGCGCACGGTCAGCAGCGGATCGTCCGCGACCGCCGTTCCCACGCCGACCGCGACGGCGTCGTGTTCGCTGCGCTGGCGATGCACCTCACGCCGGGCGGACGGCCCCGTGAGCCACCCGCGGGCTCGGCTCGCATCGGTCGTGGCGCCGTCCAGCGATCTCGCCAACTTCAGCGTGACGAATGGGCGATCGCTCCCAAACCGGTGAAAGAACGCCGGGTTCTGATCGTGGGCTGCCTGCGCCTCCACGCCGCCGAGCACGGTGATACCGGCGGCGCGCAGCCGCTCGGCACCACCGCGCATCGCGGGGTTGGGGTCGGCAGCGGCGTACACGACGCGCGCGACGCCAGCTGCGATGAGTGCCTCGCTGCACGGTGGCGTGTGTCCCTGCGCGTTACACGGCTCGAGGGACACGTAGACCGTCGCACCACGTGCGGCGTCGCCCGCCGCGCGCAGCGCACACACCTCGGCGTGCGCGCCACCGAACGGTTGCGTAAAACCTTCGCCCACGATGCGACCGTCATGAACGACGACGGCGCCGACCATGGGGTTCGGCGCCGTGGTCCCACGGCCTCGGATTGCGATTGCCAACGCACGCCGCATGAAGCGGCGGTCTGTGATGCGATCAGTCACCGCGGGCGCATCCGAGTCAACTCAGAGGTGAATGCGCAGGCCGACTGATCCGAACAGGCGGTGTTCGTTGATCTTGCCGTTGGTAAAGCTGTTGAAGGTGGCGATGCTGTCGCCGCCGAAGATCGTCCCCGCCTCGGCGCCGATGCGCACCCGCAGGATGTTGAGCGCGACCGAGCCGTACGCCGCCCGGCGCTTGATCTCCTGCTGCAATACGAAGGTCCCGGTACTCGCAACACCGGCGACCGGCTGTACGCTCACACGCAGCTGCGAGAAGCCACGGTAACGATCCTCACCAACACCGCCACCGATTTCGAGGAATCCAAGCTTCTTGGATACCGCGAGACGAATGGCATCGTTGCGCAGACTGAATTCGTTCAGCGACAGGCTGTCCCGCGCACCGCCAGACGATGTATTGGGCGATGTCAGGCTCGTGCTGAACGACGCTGTGGGCAGCGATCGACGGAAGTAGCTCACCGAGACCGCGGGGACAATCAGCCGGTCCGAGAGCAGTCCGACGCGTGCGCCCCAGCCCAGCTTGAGCGACCCGTTGGTTGCCTTGACACGAAACTCGTCGAGGTCGGCATTGGGGATGTAGCCGACGTTGAGCAGCACATCGAGCGACAGGATCCGTTGCACACCGACGAAGAATCCCGGAAACACGCCCAGCGCAACGTCGAGAGTTGGTGCCGGTACCGGCACGCGCGAAGTCGGAATCGTCGATCGCACCGCACCCGCGGCCGACAGTCGAATCGCCGCCAGATCGGGGAGAGCGCCATCAACGGCGTTGACGCGCACACCGATCGATATTCCATTCACCGCGCGGGCGGACCCGAGCACCGGCCCACCGCCAGCGAGCGCACCGTTCACCTGCGGCGCCAGCATCGCGAAAATGTCTGTTCCTTTCTGGCAGGCATCACGCAACGCGAGTGGCTGCGTGAGGCACTGTGAGGACTGCGCCTGGAGGGGAAGCGCGAACGCACCGCCGAAAAGAGCCGCGGACGCAAAAGAACGTAGGGACATGATCACGAGTCGCGAGGGAGAAGTTGCACCGCGCCCGAGCCGGGCTGGATGGCACCAATGATCCATGACTGGGTGTCGGCGGCGGCAGCGGCAGCCTGCACTGCCGACACGGAATCGGGAGCGCAAGCGATCACCATACCGACGCCCATATTGAACGTTCGAAACATTTCACGCACGCCAACCTGCGCGGCAGCCTGCAGCTGGACGTAAACGTTTGGTATCGTCCATGAAGCGAGGTCGATGGCTGCATCCAGATCGGGGGGAAGCATACGATCGACGTTGCCAGGCAACCCTCCGCCAGTGATGTGCGCCATTCCGTGGATCTGAGTCAACACCGGGCGAAGTGCGGGCAGGTAGGTCACGTGTGGCCGCAGCAGCACTTGTGCAACGGTGTCGCCGCCCTCGCCGGGGAACGGATCGTGCACACCGAGCGACATCGCTTCGGCGACGATCTTGCGCGCCAGCGAGTAGCCGTTGGTGTGCAGGCCAGCGCTGGCGAGCGCAACGAGCGTATCACCGTTCTGCACACGACCGGCGCCGAGGACCGCATCCTCTTCCATGATTCCCGTGATGAATCCGGCGAGGTCGTAATCGGGCGGGGTGTAGACGCCCGGCATCTCAGCCGTCTCGCCGCCCAGCAGCGCGCAGCCGTTCTCGCGACAGCCGTGCGCGACACCGGCCACGATCCCCTCAGCCACGATCGGATCCAGCTTGCCGAACGCCACGTAGTCGAGGAAGTACAGCGGAATGGCGCCCATCACGAGGATGTCGTTCACGCAGTGATTGACGAGATCGCGCCCGACGGTGTCGTGTACCTCGGCTTCGATCGCGACTTTCAGTTTGGTGCCGACGCCATCGGCGCTCGATACCAGCACGGGCGCCCGATACCCGGTGGGGATGCGGAACATGCCGCCGAACCCGCCGAACACGCCGCGCGCACCCGGCGTGAGCGTAGACTCCACGAGCGCTTTGATGCGCCCCTTGGCGTCGTCGGCCTTGTCGAGATCGACCCCAGCGCTGCGATAGTCGAAGGGCGCGCTCACTCCGGCAGCGGCGCCTCGAACGCGACCAGGCGATGGAACTCGCGCACGCGCGCTTCGATCTCCGGTCGGGTGAGCTCGATCGTACGCTCGTTGGAGAACTTCTCGACGGCGAACGAGCCCATGGCGGACCCGTAGACCACCGCCTTCCGCATGTTCTCTTCACTGAGGTCGTTCGTCGCCGCCAACCAGCCGATGAATCCGCCGGCAAACGAATCACCAGCACCCGTCGGATCGAAGACCGATTCCAGCGGATAGGCCGGTGCGAAGAAGACCGTGCTGCCGGAGAACAGGAATGCGCCGTGCTCACCCTTCTTGATCACGACGTGCTTCGGACCGCGCGCCATGATCCACCGCGCAGCCTTGACCAGGTTGGCTTCCTCGGTGAGCTGTCGCGCTTCGGCGTCGTTGATGGTGATCATATCGACGTGCTTCAACAGTTCGAGAAGATCCGGGCGCCGACTCTCGATCCAGAAGTTCATCGTGTCACAGGCCACGAGCCGGGGACGCTTGACCTGATTGAGCACGTCCAGCTGCAGCCGTGGATCGATGTTGCCAAGGAAGACAAAGGGCGAATCGACGAACGCCGCGGGGATCTTCGGCCGGAAGTGCGAGAATACGCCGAGTCGCGTTTCGAGTGTTTCTGCGGAGTTGAGATCGTGGCGGTAACGCGCACGCCACCGGAAGCTCTCACCCTCGGCGACCTCGACCCCACTCATGTCGACGCCCTTCGCCTTGAGCGGCTCGAGCTTGTCCATCGGGTAGTCGGTGCCGATCACACCCACCATCCGCACCGGGGCAAAGTGGCAGGCGGCCGACGCAAACATGTTGGCCGAACCACCGAGAACTTCTTCTGCTTTCCCGAACGGCGTCTCAACCGAATCGAGGGCAATTGAACCAACAACAAGGACTGTCATGACGAGAGATGCTCGAGGGGAGTGAGGGTGTCGCGTTTCGTGTCGTGCGTGCGCTACATGCGTTCAGGAGCAGACAACCCGAGCACCGCAAGGGCGTTGGCGAGGACGACGCGCGTGGCGTTGGCCAGCACCAGCCTCGCCTGCATGATCGCGGGCGGCTCGTTCAACACGTGATGCTTGTGGTACCAGATGTGCGTCAACCCAGCGGTTTTCTCCAGCCAGTTCGCCACGCGATGCGGCTCCATTGCGACGGCGGCGGCAGCCACCGCGGCGGGGAAGTCGGCGAGCGACTTGATCAGCTCGCGCTCTTCGGGCTCGACGAGAACGCCCAGGTCCACGTCGTGCCCGGTGATCGTCTGCGCATCGATCTCACCCACGCGGAAGATCCCGCACAGGCGTGCATGAGCCATCTGGACGTAATAGATCGGATTCTCCTCCGACTGCGACCGCGCGAGATCGATGTCGAAGACCAGCTGCGAGTCACCCTTCCGCATCACGAAGAAGTAGCGAACGGCGTCACGCCCCACCTCTTCGATCAGATCACGCACGGTGACGTAGCTCCCCGACCGCTTGGAGATCTTCACCTCGGCACCACCGCGCATCACCGTCACCAGCTGATGCAGCACGTAGTCAGGATACCCCTCGGGGATGCCCACGCCGAGCGCCTGCAGGCCCGCGCGCACGCGCGTCACCGTGGAGTGGTGATCGGCGCCCTGCACATTGATCGCACGCCGGAATCCGCGCTCCCATTTCGTCACGTGGTACGCCACATCCGGCACGAAGTAGGTGTACTCACCACCCTTCTCCTCCGACCGCTTCATCACGCGATCCTGATCGTCGCCGAAGTCGGTCGTGCGGAGCCAGAGAGCGCCGTCCTTCTCGTAGGTGAAGCCGCTCGCCACCAGCGCGGCCACGGTCGCCGCGACCTTGCCGTCAGTGTACAGCGAACTTTCGAGATAATATGTGTCGAACGCCACGCCGAACGCTTTCAGATCCAGATCCTGCTCGGCGCGGAGTGCCACGACCGCGAAGCGGCGAATCGCATCGGTGTCCGCGAGCGCGACATCGTTCGCATGCTGCTCGCGGTACGCTGCGGCGATCTCACGGATATACTCGCCATGATACCCGTTCTCCGGAAACTCGATGGCGGTGCCCGACAACTCCTGCCCACGCAGCTGCACGCTCCGCTGCAGGTTGGCGATCTGGCCGCCGCCGTCATTGTAGTAGAACTCGCGACTCACGGCCCAGCCCGTCCACGCCAGCAGCGTGCTGATCGCATCGCCGAGGGCGGCCTGCCGACCGTGGCCGACATGCAACGGCCCGGTTGGATTCGCTGAGACGAACTCCACCACGACGGGCATCCCTGCACCGGCGTCGCTGCGGCCATAGTGAGGACCGCGCCGAAGTATTTCTGGCAGAATCTTCGTCAGCGCCGATGTATCGACGCGGAAGTTGATGAACCCGGGGCCCGCGATCTCCGCCGCGCTGATGCCAACGGCGTCCAGGTGCATCGCCTCGACCAGCATGCTGGCGACGTC
>Ga0105044_10001256_pt1 | contig 33526 bp, 30 predicted proteins | sample MAT01_FD_78092 | JGI IMG/M metagenome (GOLD analysis project Ga0105044, IMG submission 78092) | Freshwater microbial communities from Lake Fryxell liftoff mats and glacier meltwater in Antarctica - MAT-01 | ecosystem: Environmental > Aquatic > Freshwater > Ice > Liftoff microbial mat | place...
GACGGCATCGGCAATGGTGCTGTTGGCCAGTGGCGACGCAGTGATCCTCGATGCATGTGACGGCAGCACGCCGTTCGTGGTGCGTCTCAGTGACCTCGGCGACGTACGCATCTTCGATCCCCGACGCAACTGACCGTTTCGAACGAGGACTCATACAATTCGGGCATGAGCGACGCCCTGGTCCCACTACCTGACGCAACAGAACCCGTGGCCGATGGCACCGAACCAGAAGCTGTGTCGCTCTACGAGGCGGCTGGTGGGATGCCGTTCTTCGTGGCCCTCGTCGACGCGTTCTACCAGGGCGTCGTCACCGACGCAGTGCTCCTGCCGCTGTACGCACTGGACGACATCGCCGGCGCACGCCACCGACTGACGCTGTTCCTTGCGCAGTACTGGGGCGGCCCGACCACCTATATGGACGAGCGTGGCCACCCGAAGCTGCGTATGCGACATATGCCGTTTCACATTGGGCCGGCGGAGCGCGATCACTGGTTGCTGCACATGTCTGCGGCGGTCGAAAGGGCGGCGCCGTCACCCGAGATTCGCCGAACTCTGATGGCCTACTTCGTGCCAGCCGCCGAGCAACTACGCAACGACACCGGTCTACCGATCAGCAGCGCTCGCGCCCGCTGAGCGCAGCTGCCAGCAGGCAATGGCCGTCGCGGCGGCAACGTTGAGGGAATCCACGCCGTCCTGCATCGGGATGCTGACGCGATGGGTGGCTGCCTCCATCGTGGCGGGCGTGAGGCCGCCGCGCTCAGAGCCGACGATGACGGCCATCCGTTGCACCCTCGCGACGCGGTGGAGAGGGACGGCGTCGGGCGCCGGTGTGAGCGCACAGACGACAACTCCGGCGGCAGTCAGCGAGCGGATGGTCGTCGTGAGATCGTTGGCGCGGGCGTGGGGGAGATGCAGCGAGTGGCCCATGCTCACCCGCAGCGCACGTCGCGCCAGTGGGTCGGCGCTGGTACTGTCGAGCAGAAGCCCATCCCAGCCGAGCGCAAGTGCATTGCGTGCGAGGCTGCCGATGTTGACCGGGTTGTCGACTGCCTCGACGATGACGAGCCGCTGGGCGCGAGCGACCAATTCAGCGACCGCTTCACGTGGCGGACGCTGGAAGAGCGCAACCACGCTGTAGGGCATACCGAGTCTGGTGATGGCCGCTCGCAACCGTTCACCACCGGAGTAGATGGGCACCATTGCAGCGAGGCGTTCGACGAGCGCTGGCGGATGCTGCGCATCGACGAGTGCCATCACGGGCACGCACCCGGCCTCCAGCGCTCGCTCCACCACCAGGTCACCTTCGGCCATGAACAGGCCGTCGCCACCGTCGTCGCGTCGTTGGGCTCTGCTGGTGAGGCCCCGCTCGTTCAACCGGAACGATGCGACGCGCGGGTCGTCAGGGTCGTCGATGACGATCGGCGCCGGTGGCCCGTCAGTAGTGCCAGGGATACGGGCTCCAGTCGGGATCGCGCTTCTCCAGGAAGGAGTTGCGACCCTCCTCCGCCTCGTCGGTGCCGTAGGCAAGTCGGGTGGCCTCGCCGGCGAAGATCTGCTGGCCGACCAACCCGTCGTCGATCATGTTGAAGCTGTACTTCAGCATCCGCTGTGCGGTGGGGCTCTTGGCGTTGATCTCCTTGGCCCACTGCAGCGCAGTCGCCTCCAGTTCGGCATGCGGCACGGAGGCGTTGACCATACCCATGCGATACGCATCGTCGGCGGTGTACTCGCGCCCGAGAAAGAAGATCTCGCGAGCAAACTTCTGGCCGACCTGGCGAGCGAGGTAGGCGCTTCCGAAGCCACCGTCGAAGCTGGCGACATCGGCATCGGTCTGCTTGAAACGAGCGTGCTCCGTGCTGGCGAGCGTGAGGTCGGCAACGACGTGCAGGCTGTGTCCGCCACCGGCCGCCCACCCGGGAACCACGCAGATGACGACCTTGGGCATGAAGCGGATGAGCCGCTGCACTTCCAAGATGTGGAGCCGGCCGGCGCGGCCCGGTTCGATCGAGGCAGCGGTGTCGCCTGCCGTACCGCCTGCGTCGTGGACGGTGTACTTGTAGCCGTCCTTACCGCGGATGCGTTGGTCGCCGCCGCTGCAGAACGCCCAGCCACCGTCCTTCGGCGATGGGCCGTTGCCGGTCAGTAGTACACAGCCAACGTCGGTGCTCATCCGTGCATGGTCGAGCGCAACGTAGAGCTGGTCGACGGTCCGCGGTCGGAAGGCGTTGCGTACGTCGGGGCGGTTGAACGCGATGCGGACGGTGCCGTGCTCGAGGCTGCGGTGATACGTGATGTCGTCGAATGCAAAGCCGGGGACCTGGCGCCAGGCGGCAGGATCGAAGATCTCGGAGACCATGCTCGCCACTCTACGGACCCGGACCTCGGGCAGCCATCTTCCCCATTCCTGTCGCGCCCGTGACCACCAAGGTTCGTGGTCAGCGCGGCGACAGGAAGCTCCGGAGGGAGCGGTGTGCCGATGCCCGGCGAATCGCCGAAGTCGTTCCCGTCGCGGCCGTGACCACCAGCGTTCGAAGTTGGGCCGCGACCGGAACGGGGAAATGGCGGCGGTGCTACGTTCTCACCATGCCTCACGCAGCGATCAACGGTCAGAGCATCTACTTCGAAGACACCGGCGGTGATGGTCCGGTCGTCGTGCTCGGACACGGGTTCCTGATGGACCACGAAATGTTCGCCCCACAGGTTGCGGCGCTGCGCGATCAGTACCGGGTGGTCACGTGGGACGAGCGTGGTTTCGGCCTCACCGAGTTCGACGGCCAGCCGTTCACGTACTGGGACTCGGCAAGCGATTGCCTCGGGCTGATGGACCACCTCGGCTTGGATACAGCGGTCGTCGGCGGAATGAGCCAGGGCGGCTTCCTGTCGCTGCGGGTGGCGCTGACCGCTCCCGAACGGGTGAGCGCGCTCATCCTGCTGGACTCCGGTGCGGCGCTCGATACCCCCGAGCAATTGGCCGGCAACCAGGGCATGGTCGATATGTGGCTGGCCGTTGGCCCGGTGGACGATCTCGCGAACACCGTCGCAACGGTGATCATCGACGATGCCGACGAGAACCCGAAGTGGATTGCCAAGTGGAAGGCCACGCCGAAGGAAGCGCTCACCGAGCCGGCTCGGTGCCTGCTCACCCGCGACGATGTCAGCCCGCGCCTCGGCGAGATCACCTGTCCTGTCTTGGTAGTCCACGGCACCGACGACACCGCGATCCCGATGGAAGTCGCCGAGGCCATGGCTGCAGCGTTGGTCGGCTGCGGTGGCGTGGTCAAAGTCAGTGGAGCCCACGCGGCCAACCTGACCAACCCGGAGCCGGTCAACGCAGCGATTCTCGACTTCCTCGCTGGCCTCTCCGCGTGACGTCGCTCCAGATCTTCGGCGTCGGTGGTTTGCCGGAGATCGAGCCAGGGGCCGATCTGGCCGGCTCCATCTTGCGCGCATCCACCGATGCGGGCCAGCCGTTGGCCGACGGTGACGTCGTGGTGGTGACATCCAAGATCGTGTCCAAGGCGGAGGGTCGTACAGCCGAGCTTGCCGACGTCGAGCCGTCGCAGTTCGCTCGCGAGTGGTCGGCACAGTGGGACAAGGACCCGGCGGTCACCGAGCTCGTCCTGCGTGAGTCGAAGCGCATCGTGCGCCAGTTGGGCCCGGTACTGATCACCGAAACGCATCATGGTTTCGTGTGCGCCAACAGCGGAATCGACCAGTCGTCGTCGGGAGCGCACGGCAGGGTGGTGTTGCTGCCGCTGGACTCCGACGACTCGGCGCGTCGTATCCGAGCCGGCTTCGCTGCTGCTGGCGTAAATGCGGCTGTGATCATCTCCGACACGTTCGGCCGTGCGTGGCGAGAAGGCCAAACCGATATCGCCATCGGAGTTGCCGGCATGCGGCCGATCCTCAGCTACATCGGCCAGGTCGACCCGCATGGCCACGAGTTCATGGTGCAGGCGCTGTGCACGGCCGACGAGCTGGCAGGTGCGGCCGAACTGGTGAAGGGCAACGTGTCGCGCGTGCCGGTCGCAGTGATTCGTGGTTACGCATGGGAGCAGGACGACTCGGCCACCATTGCGCCAGTGCTGCGCGACCAGAGTCGCGATCTGTTCAGATAGCACCATGAGCGATGTCGAGCTGACCAAAATCATTGCCGCAAGTCCCGACCGGCTGTACGCATTGGTCAGCGATCTCCCACGGATGGGCGAGTGGTCGCCAGAGAACAACGGCGGCGAATGGATGCAGGGTGCCACCGGGCCGGCTGTCGGTGCGAAGTTCAAGGGGAAGAACTCACACGGCAAGCGCCGGTGGAGCACCCTCGCAACCGTGGTGACGGCTGATCCCGGGCGCGAGTTCACATTCAACGTCACATCGACCGGCCTCAAGGTGGCTCAGTGGGGCTACCGCCTCTCGGCCGTGGACGGAGGTACCGCGGTCACCGAGCACTGGACCGACCACCGTTCGGCGATCATTGCCAAGATCACTGGCCTCGTGGTGGGAGTCTCCGATCGGGTCGCACACAACCGAGAGGGAATCGAGCACACCCTCGAACGCCTCGCCGCTGCCGCTTCAGCGGACGAGAAGTAATCCTCACGACTTGTTGAGGGGCAGCGCTGCATCAGGTGCGAGAGCTCGCTGTTGCGAGTGCATGTTGCGGTCGGCGCAGCCGCTAGGAGCCCGCCGGCCGTGTGAAGTCGCGCACGGCTTGCACGCCCTGCTCGGGGAAATTGATGTTCAGCCCAACGACGCCCTGCTGCAGAAACGCAAGGTACGCGTCGTAGTTCTCGAGTTCGCGATCGTTCGGCCACACCCAGATCGGGTAGCCGGCGGCCTGTGCTCGCTCGACGAGTTCGGGCGTGATGACCTGGAGGCCGGAGTACACGGGTGGCAGCTGCAGGATGCGCATTCCGTCCGGGATCGGGGTGCCGTCAAGTACGTAGGCGGTGAGCACGCCCAGCCCGGGAGCGACCTCGACATCGGGTGCGATCAAGTGGAAGTAAGAAACGATCGCATCGTCGAACGAAGCGACGACCGACGCATCAGCACGATCGAGTTCGTTGAGTTCAACGAGTAGTTGATCGGCCGCGGCCATCGCTGGGGCGCCGATGCCCTTGATCTCGATGTTCAGTGGGATGTCGGGATAACGTTCGACCACCTGGCGGAACGTCGGCATCGCGAAGTCGTCGGCTGTGTAGCCCTCAGGTGGGGGCACCGTACCGGTGCGAATGCCCCGGTACACGTACTCGGTGGCGGGCCGATCTGTGCACACACCGCACTCCGGCGTGAACCAGTACGCAGCGTCGAGCGCCGAGATCTCGTCGTACGTCAGGTCGGCAACGGCGCCGACCCCGTTGGTGGTGCGATCGACGGTCTCGTCATGTTGCACCAGGAGAACGCCGTCCTTGGTCAGCAGCACGTTCATGTCCAGCACATCGACTCCGGCCCGCACGCTCATGTCCCACGCGAACATGGTGCTGCCGGGGAACTCGTCCTCGCCGGCCGTGTGCGCAAGCACGATGGGCCGCCCTATCACGAGCAGCTCGTCGATGGTGGCCGCGTACTGTGCTGGTGGCTCAGTGGTGGTAGTGGCGGGCATCGTCGTGGTGACCGCAACTGTCGTCTCGGCGACGTCGGTACTGGCAACGGTTGTTTGATTCTGCGATGTTGCGGAGGAGTTGTCGCTGCCCCCGTCGGAGCAGGCGGCGATGATGCCAAGTGAGCAGGCGAAGGCGGCGAGGCGTCTCATGCCTGCAGCTTCGCGTACTCGACGGCGATCGCTGCGGCCGTGGCCGCGTTGTTGCGGACGAGCGCCAGGTTGGCCACAAGACTGCGGCCGTCCGTGCGCTCGACGATGCGCTTGAGCAGGAAGGGAGTGACATCCTGCCCGCTGACGCCTTGCACCCCCAGCTCGGTGAGCGCTTCCTCGATGAACGCGGTGATCTCGGCTGCGGGAATCTCGTCGGCCACCGGAATCGGATTGGCGATGCTGACGCCGCTGGTCAGGCCCAGTACGGTCCAGCTGGCGTGCAAGACATCCGCAATTGCGGCCGGCCCATCAATGCGTCGAGGGGCTGGTAGACCACTGTCGCGGCTGTAGAACGACGGGAAGTCATCGCTACCGTTGACGATGACCGGTACCCCGAGGGTCTCGAGCCGCTCGAGCGTGAGGCGAATATCGAGGATGCTCTTGATGCCGGCGGACACGACGGCAACCGGAGTGACAGCCAGCTCGGTGAGATCGGCGGAGATGTCGAAAGTGGTGGCGCCCCCGCGGTGCACGCCGCCGATTCCACCCGTCGCGAAGATACGTATGCCGGCGAGGGCGGCGATACGCATCGTTGCGGCAACAGTGGTGGCGCCGGTGGCGCGAGTGGCAACCAGCCAGGGCAGGTCGCGGGTGGTGGCCTTGTGAACGCCCTGTTCGGTGGCCAGTCGTTCCAGCTGCGCGCCGGAAAGGCCGACGCAACAGTCGCCGTCGATGACGGCAATGGTGGCAGGTGTCGCTCCGTGCGTGCGCACGATGCCCTCGACCTCGATGGCCATCTGCACGTTCTGCGGGTACGGCATACCATGGCTGATGATGGTGCTCTCCAGTGCGACCACTGGCCGGCCGGCGGCGAGCGCCTGGGCCACCTCCGGCAGGATCATCAGTGTCGTCGAGTTCACGGTCGGGCTGGTCATCGGGCTCCCCAGCGAAAGGTCTGCTTGAACAACTTGAGGCAGACGAACGCCTCCGCCTCAAGGATGTCGTCTCTTCCGCGCAAACGCGAGAGCAACGTCAAGAGATGTGCGTCGTCGTTGGCGACGACTTCGAACATCAGGTCGTAGCGACCGGCGGTAGCCACCAGATACTCGACCTCGTCCATCGCCGACAAGACGGCAGCAGTCGCCTCGGCATCTCCGCTGACGCGCGCACCAACCATCGCGACTCGCCGCGTTCCCAACGACAGTGGGTCGGTGACGGCGACAATCTGCATCACGCCGGTATCCGTCAAGCGTTGCACCCGCTGGCGAATTGCACCCTCTGTGAGCCCCACCTCCGCTGCGACCTTGGTAAATGCCATCCGCCCATCGGCCTGGAGGAGTTCGATGATCGTCCGGTCGGTGTCGTCCAGGCGCGTGGCGTTCATCGGACGGTCACCTGCGTGCCGCCGCCCTGATGGCGGGGGACATCGTGATGGCTGGCGAACTCGTGGCTGGCGTCGGTGAGCGCGGTGCGCAGCGTCTTTTCGATGAAGGCGAACTCCTCTTCGCCTGCGATCAGTGGCGGCGACAGCGTGATGACGGGTTCGCCGCGGTCGTCGGCACGGCAGATCAGGCCCGCCTCGTAGAGCCGTGGTGAGAGGTAGTCGCGCAGCAGCCACTCGGCCTGCTCGTCGGTGAAGACGCCACGGGTGGTCTTGTCGGGAACCAACTCGAGGGCAAGGAAGTACCCGTCGCCGCGCACGTCGCCGACCAGCGGAATGTCGAGCAGGCCTTCGATGAGTTGCTTGAAGCGGCCCTCGTTGGCCAATACATGGCCGCACGTGTCTTCCCGCTCGAAGATGTCGAGGTTGGCGTTGGCGACGGCACACGAGACCGGGTGCGCCCCGAAGGTCTGGCCCTGCATGAACGTGGCAGTGTCGTCGAGGAACGGTTCAGCGAGACGGTCGCTGATCATCACACCGCCCAGCGGGGCGTACCCGGAGGTGACACCCTTGGCGAACGTGATCATGTCGGGCTGGTAGCCGTAGCGCTGGCTGCCGAACATATGGCCGAAGCGCCCGAACGCGGAGATCACTTCATCGCTGACCAGCAGGATGTCGTACTGGTCGCAGATTTCGCGGACACGCTGCCAATAGCCGTCAGGCGGAGTGAAGGCACCGCCGGTGTTCTGTACCGGCTCCATGAACACTGCTGCAATGCTGTCGGGCCCTTCCATCTCGATGCGCAGCGCGAGGTCGTCGGCGCAGCGCAGCGTGCAGGTATCGCCGGCAGCATCATGCGTGCAGTCGTTGCAGCGGTAGCGGTACGGCGTCTGTACCTTGATCGCGCCAGGCATCAGCGGCTCGAAGGGGGTCTTGATCGACGGGACACCGGTGAGGCTGAGCGCACCCATACTGGTGCCGTGATACGCGAGGTAGCGAGAGATCACTTTCGTGCGCCCGTGCTGGCCGCGGAGCTTCCAGTACTGGCGTGCCAGCTTGATGGCTGTCTCCACTGCGTCTCCGCCTGTGGGCGTGAAGAACACCCGGTTCAAGTCGCCAGGGGAGTATGCGGCCAGCCGCTTGGCCAGCGTGATGGCCGGCTCGTGTGCAAATGACCACACTGGGAAGTACGCCAGCTTCTCGCTCTGCTCGCGGGCAGCTTCAGCGATCTCGGTGCGTCCATGCCCTACCTGCACGGTGAACAGCCCTGAGAGGCCGTCGAGGTAGCGCTTGCCGTCCGTGTCGTAGACGTAGCAGCCTTCACCGCGAGCGATGATCGGCACCTTGTTGCCGGTGAACGCTCCCAGACGAGTGAAATGCATCCATAGGTGACGCTGTGCGTCTTCTGAGAGACTTGCCATGAGCTACTCCGATTGTCGTAGTGAACTGCTACGACGATCGTAACCTCACTGGGCGAGACCGCAGTACGCGTCGAGGTTCGCGCCCGCCGCAAAAAACTCCTCGCCGGAAATCGCATCCTGCACCGCCGGGTTGAACGCAGCGTTGAAGTCCCAGCCGTTGTTCTCCAGCTCGGTGGTCAGCAGCGCGTAGGCGGCGCCGAGGGTGGCGATGTCATCATCCAGTTCCGCCGGTGCGGCCGCTCCGAGGCGGCTGAACATGTCGGGGAAACTGACCGTGAAGAACTCTTCGACTTCGCCAGGTGTTGCAGCGAAGGGGTCGAAGTCGTTCGCGTTGAGCTCGTCGCTGATTTCACAGAACTCACTGCCAGCACCTGGGGCATTGGGATCGGCGGTCTCGTCGACGACTGTGTCATCGACGACTGTGTCATCGACGACTGTCTCGTCGACGACTGTCTCGTCGACGACTGTCTCGTCGACGACTGTCTCGTCGACGACTGTCTCGTCGACGGCGGTCTCCACCGGTTCGGTCGCTGAGCTTCCCGCAGTGATGGCAGTGGTTGCACTCGAGGAGTTGTCGTCGCTGCATGCGGCAAGCCCGAGGAGGGCCACCGCGGCGATCACTGTGAAACGGCGCATCATGTGGTGGAGGTGTCGGTCGCGATGCCGCAGGTATCGGTGGAGAATGCCTCGAGACGGCCGCTGGCAGCGGTCATATCCTCGCCCGCCAGTTCTTCCTGCAACGTCGCGAACTCGGGAGCCGATGCCAGCTTCACGAAATCCCAGTCGTACTGCGAGAAAATCTTCACGACGCTGTCGATGGCGCCACTCATCGTGGCGACATCGTTCTTGATCTCGGCCGGCGCATCGGACTTCAGGTCGTTCACCATCGATTGCAGGGTGGTGAATGCGTCCTCGACCTTTGCCGAATCCGGCGTACCGGTGAAGACGGAATCGAGTTCGTCCGACTTTGCCTTGTACGCAGCAATCTTGGCGCAGTACGTCGCGGTGGAGTCGGCAGAGCTGGACTTGGCGTCGTCGCCGCAACCGACGAACAGGGTAGTGGCGAGCACAGCGGCCGCGAGCAGTGAGATGGAACGCTTCATCAGGATTCTCCCGTTTCCTCAGTTGTCCTGAGAGCGTAGTGCCGCAGATGCCCGCCCACCCGAGATCAATGACGGACGAGTGACTGGCTAGCCTCCGCTCATGCTGCTTGCGCACGAACTGACTGGTCGTACCGACGACCCCGCACTGATCCTGGTCCATGGCATCACCGACAGTCGCCACATGTGGCACCCGCTGCTCCACGAGTTGGCTGCCGATCACCTTGTACTGGCGATTGACCTGCGCGGCCACGGAGACAGCGATTCCGACGATGGCTACGATCCCATCAGTTATGCCTCCGATGTGGTGGAGACTGCAACTGCGCTGGGGGTCACCGATGCAGTGGTCATCGGCCACTCGCTGGGTGGGGTGGTGGCCAGCGCCTTTGCCGCAATCGCTCCGTGCCGCGCCGTGGTCAACATCGATCAGCCGTTGCGCCTCTCGGGTTTCAAGGAGGCGCTCGGCCAGCTCGAACCGATGCTCAGCGGTACGAGCGAGTCGTTCGAACAGGCGCTGGAGTTGATGTTCGGCGCCATGGATGGCCCACTGTCAGCCGACGAGCAGGCCCGGCTCCGGCTGCACCGCCGGGCTGATCAATCCGTGGTGTTGGCCACATGGGCTTCGGTGTTCGAGTCGACACCTGAGGAGCTGGACAAGTCGGTCACGGCGTTGGCCGCAGGCATCACCGTGCCCTACCTTTCGTTGCACGGGATGGACCCGGGCCCTGACTATTCGCCGTGGTTGCAGCACCTGGTGCCGACCGCGATGGTGGAGGTGTGGCCCGATATGGGCCACTATCTGCATCTCGTCGACCCCGCCCGCTTTCTCGCTCGGCTCGCTGAGTTCGAGGCGCAGGTTCGCGGGTGAGTCCTGTCGTGAGTCCTGTCGCGAGCGCCGCCGTGAGCGAGCCAATTGCGGTGACGGTCGACGGAGCGGTCGGCACGATCACCCTGGGACGCGCGACGAAGCGCAACGCCGTGAACTACGAGATGTGGGTGGCGCTGGAAGCCGCCTGCGGGCAACTGGCAGCCGATACCGCCGTACGAGTAGTGGTGCTGCGTGGCGCCGGTGAGCACTTCTGCGCCGGCGCCGACATCTCGGATCTGCTGGCGCCACGTCGGCCGGGTGAGGCGACCTTCATGGAGGCCAACATGGCCGCCGAGAATGCGCTGGCGGCGCTTCCCAAGCCGACGATTGCCGTGATCCAAGGCGACTGCATCGGCGGCGGCTGTGCACTTGCAATCGACTGCGACTTCCGGTTGGCGATTGATGACTCGCGATTCGGGATCACCCCCGCCAAGCTGGGCATTGTGTACCCGACGCCGTCGCTGGAGCGGGCAGTCGCGTTGCTCGGTCCGGCGGCGAAGCGGCTGTTGTTCACCGGTGATCTGATCGGCGCCACGGAGGCGCACCGCATTGGCCTTGTCGACGAGTTGTTGGCTGCTGATGCCATCGAGACGCGTCTCTACGAGTTGTGTACGACGCTGTCACAGCGCTCGCTACTGACACAGGCGGCCACCAAGGAAATGATCGCAGCGGTCACCGAACATGGGGCTGTCTCTGGCGAACTGGCCCAGCGGTGGGCAGCCGAGGTCGCCACCTCCGGCGAGATGGCGGAAGGGATCGTCGCGTTCCAGCAGCGCCGCCCGCCGAACTTCCCATGGCGTCACCGGTAGTGGCCGCTGTCAGTTCGGATGGCTGTTGCGGTTGCCGGCGGCATGCTGCGACTCGATGAGCAGTACCCGCGCCGCGCCGCCCAATGCAGAGCGGTAGCGATGGGGAAGCTGCGCCGGATACGAATGGAAGTCGCCGGTGGCCAGCGTGTTACAGACCCCATCGACCTCGACCTCGACGGGGCCGGCAAGGACATAGAGCGCTTCGAACCCGTGGTGCTGCCACGGTTCGAGAAACTCGGTGGACAGGCCGACCAGCTCCACCACATGGAAGGGCGCGCCGCCGGGAAGTAGTAGACGGCGCAGCGACTCGCCATCGGTGGCAATCGCCGGCACGGTCGCATCGGCAGAGCGCGCAAGCGTCGGTTGCCCGGCGGTGTCAGCGTTGCCGAACAACGCCTGTGGGGTGGTGTCCAGAGCGGTGGAGATTCGATAGAGCGACGACATCGATGGCCGAGCGCGACCGTTCTCCACCTGCGACAGAAACGGCTGAGAAAGATCTGCGCGGACGGCCAGCTCGACGAGCGTGAGCGACTGGGACAACCTCAGCGACCTGATGGCCTGACCGACCTCGTCCCATCGCTCGGCGCGATCGAGGCTCATGAGACCAGCGGCACCACTTCGTTGGCGAAGCGATCCATCTGCTCGACAGCCTTGCTGTACGGATCGCCGATGAGATGCGGGAACAGCGTCAGGTTCTCGACGCCGAGCAGATCGCGTAGCTCCTGTACCTGTGCCGCCACGCCGTCGGGGGTTCCCACGAGAATCGTGCGCTGCTTCATCGACTCCTCGAGCGAGGGGATCAGGCCCGGCCGAACCGGACGGCCGTCTTCGCCCATGTAGCCGCGGCTCCAGCCGTACGGTCCGAGGAACTTCCAGAACTCGTCGTGGCCGTTGCGTGCGGTGCGCATTGCTTCCTCGTGCGTGTCTTCGATGCGAATGCTGACCACCAACATGCGCTTGTCGCCACGAGCGATCGGCGTGGGCTGGTGCTGCTCGTACAGTTCGCCGTAGCGGTCCCACATCCGCTTGATGAAGGCCGGGTTCTGGTTCCAGAACACGGCGCCATGATCGACGGTGGGTACATACTCGACGGAGGGCGGGCTGGTGACGGCCTGCCAGATCTCGTAGGGGTAGATGGGCCGCGGGATGAGCGTGAGGTGTTGCACGGTCTCTCCACGGTCGGGGATTCCCGGCTGCGGGATCTGGAAGAACTTGCCGCTGAATGCGAATTGTTCCTGAGCGAGCGCAGTGCGAATGATCTCCATCGACTCCTCGAAGTACTCGCGGTTGCGGGTGTCGTCGGCAGCTTGGTCGGGGTTGTCGTGGGACCCAATGGAGATGTGTTGCTCGTTGAGGTGCAGGATCTCGCGGGGCACGGTGCCGCGCCCGACTCCTAGAATGCCTCGCCCGCCACTGAGGTTGTGCATCGTTGCGAAGTCCTCGGCCAGACGCATCGGGTTCCACTGTGGCACCACGTTGAACATTGCGCCGAGACGGATGTTCTTCGTGCGAGCAGCGATCCAGGCGCTGACAAGGATGCCGTTGGGAATGACTTCGTAACCCTCGTACTGGAAGTGGTGTTCGGTGGTCCAGAAGCTGTCGTACCCCATCGAATCGGCCGCGACCGCGGCATCGATGTACTTGAGCGTTGCGTCCCAACAGGCGGCGTTGCCGTAACGCCGATCCATCGGGTTCGGGGCGCCGGCGCCCGCATCGGTCATCTCGACACCACCGAAGAAGAAGGCTCCAAGTTTCATGTTCGGGACCGTACCACGAGTATTGGTGTGGTCAATATCGAGCACGTGAACGCTGTGTGACGGCGCCGACTGCTGCGAGTGCCGGCACCACCAGGAGCGCCCACCGGAGGCCCACCACGTCGGCCAGTAGACCCAACGCGAGGGGACCGAGCGTGACCGCCACGCCGGATGCGAGCGCGCAGTATGCGCCCAGCGCAACGACGTCGAGTGCATGGTCGGCGCGACCGTAGAACCGATCGACCGTCAGCGGATAGAGCGGCGCACCACCGAACCCGACCAACACCAACCCGGCTGTCTTCCAACCCAGGCCGGGCGCCAGACACATGACGGTTGCGCCACAGCCGATGATGATGAAGCTGTACGAGATGGTGGCATCGCCCCACCACCGCAACAGCGTCGGTATGGCGATGCGCGTGGCAAACATCATCACACCGAAGACGCTCGCCAGGATGGGCGCCAGCCCGGCGCTGGCATTGCCGACCTCGCGCAGGTAGGTCACCGTCCAGATGCCGACGCTGAACTCGACGAGGACCGCGTTGACGATGAACAGCCAGGGCACCAGCACTTTACGATCGCAGAAGTGGCCCAGCGAGAACATGCCCTCGCGTCGAGCGTCCGGCACGCGCACCGGCAGCGCGACCAACACCAGTGCAATGGTGAAAGTCGCTGTGAGAAGAAGATAGGGCGGCCGCCATGACCAGCCGACGCTCAGCGCGCCGCCGATGACCAGGCTGAACGCCACGCCAGCGACGCCCGGTGCTGCGTTGACGGCTGCGAACGCCGCTGCCCGATGCTCGCCGTGATGGTCGCTGATGAGACCAGGCATGACCATGACCAGCAGTGCGCCCCCGAGGCCGGTGAACGCGGTGCCGAGCAACGTGATTGGCCACGACGGGCCGACGCAGAACACCACGACTCCGCCCGCAAGACCAACTGCGGAGACCTGCAGAGCCCGTGAGCGCCCGATGCGGTCCACGAGGCTGACGCCCAAGACGCCGGCGAGCAGCAGACCGATGCCGAAGGTGCTGCCGTGGAGAGCGGCGACAACGCCGCTGATACGGAACTGCTCGCGCAGTTCGCCCAGCACAACACCGATGCTGAGGCCGGCGACCAGCAGGCAGTAGCCGAGCGCAGAAGAGTACGTGAGCCGATCCCAACGGAACGCGGGGGGAGCCTCGGCCTGCACGATCACACAAGCCATTGTGCCAAGTTGGTCGTGGCCGCCACGTGTCATATACGCAACGTCGCGTGTGACTTGTAGCGTGCTCGGATGCTCCTCGGCATCGACACCGGTGGCACCTACACCGACGCAGTGATCTACGACGAAGCAACGGCGACGGTGATTGCCAAGGCGAAATCGCCAACCACTCACCACGACCTTTCGATTGGCATCTGCGGTGCGATCGATGCAGTGCTCGCGGCGGCGGATGTCGGCGCTGGCCGCATCGAATTGGTGTCGCTGTCCACCACGCTTGCAACGAATGCGTTGGTGGAAGGCAAGGGTCGGCCGGTCTGCGCCGTCATCATCGGGTTCGATGGCGACGTGCTGGAACGTGCCGGTCTCGGCGAGGCCTTGGGTAACGACCCGGTCGTGATTCTTGCTGGCGGCCACGATCCCCACGGTGGTGAAGTCGCCGTGCTCGATACGGAACGACTCGCGGCCGAGGTTGCGGCGGTTGCAGCCAGTGTCGAAGCATTTGCGGTGACGGCGCAGTTCAGTGTGCGCAATGCGGCGCACGAGCTCGCAGCGGCAGAGGTGATTCGAGCGGTTACCGGGAAGCCGGTGACACTCAGCCACCACCTCTCGGCTCGGCTCAACGGCCCGAAGCGAGCGGTGACCGCAGTGCTCAACGCTCGGCTGATCTCCATCATCGACGGGCTGGTTCGAACGACCGAGCGTGCGCTGCTGGAGCGCGGGGTGCATGCGCCGCTGATGGTGGTGCGTGGCGACGGCTCGCTGGTATCGGCGGCGTTCGTGCGCGAACGGCCGATCGAAACGATTCTCTCCGGCCCCGCAGCCAGCCTGGTGGGTGCGGCGCACCTTACCGGCGTGGCGGATGCGGTCATCTCCGACATTGGTGGCACCACCACGGATATCGCTGTATTGCGCGACGGAGTTCCCATCATCAGCGAGGACGGTGCCACTGTCGGCGGACACCAAACGATGGTGGCGGCGGTTGCGATGCACACCCACGGCTTGGGCGGCGACAGCCAGGTGCGGCATGACCCGAGTGCGACCGGCGCGGTGCTGCGGCTCGGCCCGCGCAAGGTGGTGCCCATCTGCCAGCTCGCGCTGGACGAGCCCGAGCTGGTGCACTCGATGCTCGACCTGCACCTCACCTACTTCAACCCGGGCGACTTGGACGGCACGTTGTTGATCGCCGAGCACTATGAAGAGCGGCTCGAGTCGTTGGTAGGTGTCGAGCGCGCCGTATTGGTCGCGATGGGCGGCCGAGTTGCGTCCGCTGCGCGAGCGCTGTCAACCATGCAGCTGCGGCGCGTGATGGAGCGCTTGGTGCAGCGCGGTGTGCTGCAGTTGGCCGCCTTCACGCCCACCGATGCGGCGCACGTCATCGGGCTGCAAGACACCTACGACCGCTCTGCTGCGGTGAAGGCTGCGGAGGTGTTCGCACGTAACCGTGACCGTATGGGCACGGCGGTGGCTGCCGACGCGCACGTGCTTGCCCATCTGACCATCGACACGCTGGTTCGCTGTAGCGCAGAGGCCGTACTGTCGGCCGCCTTCGTACACGATGGGTTGCCGGCAGCCACGGTTCGTCAACCAGTCGTGCAGGCCATGCTCGACCGTCGGCTCACTGTTGCCACCATGTCGCTGGGGCTCGATGCCCCGCTCGTCGGCCTCGGTGCATCGGCGTCCACGTACTATCCGCTGGTTGCGTTACTGCTGGGTGCCGAGTGTCGCGTGCCTACCCACGCTGATGTCGCCAACGCCGTCGGTGCGGTGGTCGGCAGAGTTCGGCTCTCGCTGCAGTGCGTCATCAATGCGCCGCAGCATGGCCAGTACCTAGCCCACGTTGCTGGCCAGGCACCGACGATGTTCACCGATCTGTTGGCGGCGCGATCGTTCGCAGCAACACATCTTGCGGTGCAGTTGGCGGCTGATATGGCCGCCGCTGGTGCGTCCGTCTTCCAAACCAAGGAGGTCTGGGACGAGCACTCCGTCGACCTCGGCGGCCTCGACATGTTCGTGGACGGAACGCTGACGCTGACGGCGAGTGGCCGCCCGCAGCTTGCGAACCAGGATTCGTGAATCAGTCGGTGTAGCGGCGGACGGTGGGCTTCTTGCCCTTGATCGTCGTCTGCTTCAGAGCTGCTATGACCTTGTCGACACTGCGGTCCGGCACGCCGACGATGGCGAACTTCTCGGTGATCTTGATGGGCCCGATCTCGCGGCCGACGAGGTCGGTCTCGTTGGCGATTGCGCCAACCAGGTCGCCGGGGCGAATCCCGGCGTTGCGGCCCAGTGAGATGTGAACGAAGCCGGTGGCGCCTCCGGCCTTCTCGCTGGAATGGCCGCGGTCGTTGCCCCGCACCGGCTTGCCGCCGGGGCGAGCAGCACCGCCGCCCTCGGGGCGACGCTCCATGCGATGGGTCATGTCGGGGATGTCTTGTTCGTCGACGATGTTGCCGGCCATCTCATGGAAGAGGCGGATGGCTGCGAGCGCAATCTGCTGCGGGTTGGCCTCGCCGGAGAGCGCATTGAGTACCGGCCAGAAGGCATCGAGATCCTCCGAGGCCATCGACTCGCGGATGGCTGACACCGTCTGCTCGAGCTGGGCGGCACGCAGGTCGGCGACCGACGGCACTTTCACGATGGTGATGGCCTGCTTGGTGAGACGTTCGATGTTCTGCAGCAATCGTTGCTCGCGCGGCTCGGCCAAGGTGATGGCGACGCCCTCGCGGCCGGCGCGGCCCACGCGGCCAATGCGGTGCACGTAACTCTCCGGGGCCGAGGGCACGTCGTAGTTGACGACGTGTGTCAGCGTGTCGACGTCGAGCCCGCGGGCGGCAACGTCGGTGGCCACCAACAGCTCGGCGGTGCCGTCGCGGAGGCGGCTCATCACGCGGTCGCGCTGGGCCTGGTCCATTCCGCCGTGTAGCGCCTCGGCGCGATAGCCGCGGGCGTTCATCGTCTCGGTGAGCGAGTCGACCTCGTGCCGTGTGCGGCAAAAGACGAGTGCGCCGCCGGGTGACTCGATGTCGAGAATGCGACCGAGTGCGGCGGGCTTGTGGTTGCGCTGCACGACGTAGGCGCTCTGGCGAACCTTGCCGGCGCTGGCCTTGGTGTCGCCGCGAACGACGTTGATGCGCACGGGATCTGTCTGGTAGCGCTTGGCGATGGAGTTGATGCGGGGCGGCATGGTGGCCGAGAACAGCACCGTCTGGTGTGCGTGCGGGATACCTTCGAGAATGCTCTCGATGTCGTCGGCAAAGCCCATGTCGAGCATCTCGTCGGCCTCGTCGAGCACCACCATCTTGATGCCGTCGAGGTTCAGCGAACCGCGGCCGATGTGGTCGATGATACGGCCGGGAGTACCGACCACGATGTGCACGCCGCGGTCGAGCGCCTGCAGCTGACGGAAAATTGGCTGGCCGCCGTAGACCGGCACGCACTTGGCGCCCAGGTCCTTGCCGTAGCGGAAAAACGCTTCGCTGACCTGCATTGCCAGCTCGCGGGTGGGAACCAATACCAACGCAACGGCCTTGCTGGCGGCGCGTCCGTCGATGAGCTGCAGCGCCGGCAGCGCAAAGGCTGCGGTCTTGCCGGTACCGGTGGCAGCCTGACCGAGAAGGTCCTTGCCAGCCATCAGGAACGGGATGGTTTCACGCTGAATGGGGGTGGGCTCTTCGTAGCCCAAATCGTCAAGTGCCTTCAGTAGTTCGGGCCGAAGGCCGAGCGCTGCGAAGCCGCTTTCTGTAACTGTTCCGGCCGCTGTGGCGGCGTCTGCGGCGATGTCGCCGGAATCGGTGACGTCGCTCTGGACGTCCTCACTGTGTGCTTCCACGGTGTCTCTCATTTCATGAATCACTCAACGATAGAGGGAGTGGAGCCCGTTCGCCTGTGACACCGGCCCGGAGCACTAGTCAGTGGCGGCCGGCGACAGTTCGGAGAGTGAGTTGTCGAGCTCGGAGCACAGGATGTCGGCATCCGCGCGGCTGAACACAATGGGTGGCTTGACCTTGATCACGTTGTCGTAGGGGCCGTCGGTGGAGATGAGCACACCCCGTTCGCGGAGGCGGTTGGCGATGTCTGCTGCCAGCTTCGTGGCGGGCTGCCTCGTGGCGCGATCGGTGACGAGATCGAGGCCGAGATACAGCCCGCGACCGCGGACATCGCCAATGATGATGTGTCGCGCAGCGAGCTGCTGGAAACGGGTCAGCAGGTAGCTGCCGGTGTCCAGGGCACGAGCCATCAAACCCTCCTGCTCGATGACATCGAGCACCGCCATGCCAGCGGCGCATGACACCGGGTTGCCGCCGAACGTGTTGAACCACTCCATGCCATTCGCAAACTGCGCCGCGAGCGCCGCTGTGGTGACCACCGCGCCGAGTGGATGGCCGTTGCCGATCGGCTTGCCGAGCGTGACGATGTCGGGCACGACGCCATGCTCCTCGAAGGCCCACATCGCGGTGCCGACGCGACCGAAGCCCACCTGCACTTCGTCGGCGATGCACAGCGCCCCGGCAGCCCGAGCATGTTCGTGCGCGGCCGCGAGGTAACCTGCTGGGAACACCACCTGGCCACCGCAGCCGCTGATGCTTTCTGCGATGAACGCGGCTGGCCCGGCTCCGTTGTGCGCGACGGCTGAGGCGATTGCGGCTTCGACCGACTGCGCGTACGCCGGACCGTCGTCGCCATGAGAGCCGCGATACGGATCGGGCAATTCGGCGAGGTGTGTGTGCGCCGGCTTTCCGGTGCCGCCGGTGCGGTTGAACTTGTAGGCGCTGATCTCGACGAGGTCGTTGGTGTTGCCGTGGTAACCCCAGTCGAGCGCAACGATGTCGTGCCGACCGGTGACCGTACGCGCAATGCGTAGCGCCAGCTCGTTGGCTTCGCTGCCCGAGTTGGTGAAGTAGACGACGCTGAGGGGCGAAGGGAACGTTGCCGCCAGCCGCTCGGCATAGTCGAGGATGGTGCGGTGCAGATACCGGGTGTTCGTGTTGAGTATGGCCGCCTGACGCGCAATGGCCGCCACGACGTGCGGATGCGCGTGGCCGACGTGTGCGACGTTGTTGACGCAGTCGAGGTAACCACGCCCCTGATGGTCGAACAACCAGGCGCCTTCGCCGCGAACGATCGACAGATGATCGCGGTAGCTGGTGCCGAGCGACGGGCCGAGATCGGCGCTTCGCCGCGACTGCAGGACGGATGGCTGATCGGCGGTGTGGTCGTCGAACGTCTCGGGTGCAAGCCGAATCAGCAGGTTGGCGTCGGGTACCAGGCTGCGCCAGATGGCCATACGGCTGGGCTCGCCGGCACCCTCGAAGTTGCCGTCGAAACCGGTCTCGGGGTCCGCCATCAGGTCGGTCATGATCTGCACGTGCACGTGTGGCGCCCAGCCGCCGTTGACGGTGTGGTCACCAATGAAGCCGACGACATCACCTGCTTCCACGGTGTCACCGACGTGGACGTGCGTCAGCGTGGCTCGCGCGAGGTGGCCGTACAGCACCCAGAACGGAGTGCCCTCGGCTGTCGTTGTGGTGTGACCAGTTGTGGTGTGACCAGTTGTGGTGTGACCAGTTGTGGTGTGAGTCGTGTGGCGTAGAACCACCGTGGGGCCGTAGTCGTAGGCAAGATCGTTGTCGACCACTGACTCGACAACACCGGGAAGCATTGCGTGCACCGTCGTGTTCTCGGCGATGAACAGGTCGATTCCGGTGTGCACGGATCGTGGCTCTGGTGCGTCGGTGTGGAACTGCTCGCCCTGGTAGCAGGAGCGATCTTCGTCGTAGCGGCCAACGACGACCTGGGCGCCGGCCGCGTCCATCTGTGCCTGCATCCATTCCCACGACTGCACCGGGCCGGGAAACTGTGTGGCGGGCGCCCCCTCGGCGAGGCTGATGACCACGCGACCCGCGCGGCGCAGATCGAACGGCAGCACGCTCGCTGGCCGACACTCGGGTGAACGCAGCCAACTGACAATGCGGTCGTGCTGGGGGACCGGCTGCAGCCCGGCGGCCTGGCGCGCAGCGAAGTGCAGGAACTCGGGGCGCATACCCATCAACCGGCGCAGCAGGCGCAGTGCCGGCGCCTGAGAGATGGTGAGGTACTCGTTGTCTGGGAACCTTCGCTGGCGGTGCGAGGAGATGGCCACACTCATCGCCAACCGTGTTGCGGCCAGGTCGTAGACCACACGCAACTCGTCGTCGGTGAGGGGGAACTCGGCGGAGTACCCGCTGATGACATCGCTGCCAGCTGCGACGATGTCGGTCGCGTCGAGCAATGCGTAGGTCAGCGTGACCGCCAATTCGTTGATCTGGCGAGCGAACAGCATGTCGCCGAAGTCGATCAGCCCACTGATGACGGGCACGGTGCGCCCGTCGTTCAGTACGTCGTCGTTCAGTACGTCGTCGTTCAGTACGTCGTCGACGAGCACGTTGTGGTCGTTGGCGTCGTGATGCACGACTGCGCCACGCAAGCGGGGGAGCTGTGGCTGCACCCTCTGCTGGTGGCGCTGGAACGCCCGCTCGACCACGGCCCGATCGTCGTCGTTGGCGATGTCGGCGACCCACGGCCGGACGTCTGCGGCGTTGTCGAGGTTCCAGAGGAAACCCGGCTTGTGAGCAGCTGGGTGTCCGAAACCCTGCAGAGCGCACGACATGCGCCCCATGAAACGGCCGAGTTGGTGCCGTAGCTCTGGCGAGTGGGCGACGTGTGCGTAGGGCACGCCCGGGAGAAAGGTGAGTGCTCGCACGAGATGGCCGTCGTGCTCGACCACGCCGGGCGCAGCGATGCGGGGAATGGCCGATGAAGGGTCCGCAAGAGCGACGTGGGCGAGTGCTGCCTGCTGAAGGTCGAGTGCTCTACCGGTCTCGGCTGAGTTGGAGACCTTGACGACGTAGTCGCCGACCTGCACGTTCTGATCGCGTTCGGAATGCAAAGCCCGTGCCGGACCCGAGATCCCGAAGTGTCTGGCAGCGAACTGCGTTACCTCCTCGACAGTGAAGTTGGGTGGCGGCGAATCGAACACGGTCTCGTTCATGGCGGAATTGACCCTATCCAGCGAGGAGTTTCACGGCGCTCGCCGTCGAACGGTGAATTCAATGATCGCGACGTAGCCATCATTGAATTCACGAGTGCGATCGACCGGCCCCAGGGTGTTGGCCACAGCGAAGTAGGGTCGGCGGCCGTGCCTGATCGTGTTGTCATCGCCGGGACCGGGTTGTTCACCCCGCCCTTCTCCATCTCCAATGAAGAGCTGGTGGCATCGCTGACCGTCGCCATCGAACGGTGGAACCACGAGCACGCAGCGGAGATCGCCGCTGGCGAACTGGCCGAGCGAGCGATACCGAATGCCGAGTTCATCGAGCGCGCCTCGGGCATCAAGAGCCGCTTCGTGATGGACAAGGTCGGCGTGCTCGATCCGTCCCGTTTGAGGCCGCACCTGCCGTTGCGCGGCGAGGACGAACTCGGGTTGCAGGCGGAGATGGCGCTACCGGCGATTCACGAGGCTTTGGCACAGGCCGGTCGTCGCGCCGACGAGGTGGACTGTGTGATCGTTGGTTGCTCGAACCTGCAGCGCGCGTACCCCGCAGTGGCCATCGAGATTCAACACGCGATGGGCGCCGGCGGTTGGGCATACGACATGAATGTCGCGTGTTCCTCGGCAACGTTCAGCATGCAAGCTGGGGTCGACGCGCTGCTGAACGGCTCAGCGAACTGTGTCGTCGTGGTGCACCCCGAAATCACATCCGGCCACAACAACTTCGCAGCACGCGACCACCACTTCATCTTCGGTGACGCGTGCACGGCTGTCGTGCTGGAGCGTGCCGACGACGCCATCGCCAGCGAACAGTGGGAAGTGTTGCGCGGCCGGTTGGCCACGAAGTTCTCCAACAGCATCCGCAACGATTTCGGGTACCTCAACCCGTCGGAGGATGGCGAGCGCGACCCCAGCGAATTGGTCTTTCGACAGCGCGGTCAGCAGGTGTTCAAGGAGGTGTGCCCGATGGTGGTCGGTCACATCAATGAGCAGTTGGCAGCGCTCTCACTGGAGGCCTCGGATGTCCGTCGTTTCTGGCTACACCAGGCCAACTTGAAGATGAACCAGCTCATCGCCAAGGGGGTGCTCGGTCGGCTGCCCGAGGAGGACGAGGCGCCGGTGATTCTCGATCGTTACGCCAACACGTCGTCGGCCGGCTCGGTGATCGCGTTCCACTTGTGTCGTGCCGACCTCACCTCGGGCGACATCGGTGTGCTGTGCAGCTTTGGCGCGGGTTACAGCATCGGCAGCCTGGTGATCCGCAAGTTGTGACGCGCGTGGCGCTCACATCTTGATGCGTTCGTTGGCGGGGTCGTAGAGCGGGCGCAGCGAGGTGGTTGCGGCGTACTGCGCGCCGTTGATCTCGACGGTCCACGTCCCTCCAGCGAGCCACGTGGGCGTGATTGCAACGCCGTGGCCCTCGACCATTGCGAGCCCAACTGCGCCACCCAGGGTGTGGCTGTACGACGCGGCGCGCAGGTAACCGACCGGCACACCGTCGCGACGAAGCACCTCTGCGTGGTACATCAGTGGCTCGGGGTCCGAGAGGTGTACGGACACCAGGCGACGTTCGAGCGGACGGGCGGCCTTGCGAGCCACCGCCTCGCGACCGATGAACCCACCCGGCTTGTCCATCTTCAGCGCGAAGCCGAAGCCGGCTTCCAGCGGCCCGTCTGTGTTGTCGATGTCGTGGCCGTAGTCGCGGTAGCCCTTCTCCAAGCGAAGGCTGGCCAGCGCCTTCAGGCCGGCGTGGCGCAGACCGAATCCTGGGCCGGCGGCGACGATTCGGTCGTACACGTGCACCGCCTGTTCGGTGGGCACGTACAGCTCGTAGCCCAATTCGCCGAGGTACGTGATGCGCACGCACAGCACCCGAGCGAACCCGACGTCGATCTCGCGAGCGCAGCGAAACGCGAACGCTTCGTTGGAGAGGTCGAAGGTGGTCAGCGTCTGCAGCAATGCGCGCGAGTTCGGGCCCTGCACATTGATCTGTGCGTACGCTCCCGTCACGTCGGTGACGAAGGCGTGATGGCCAACGGCGGCGCGAGCGAGCTGCGACTCGACGTGTCGATGCGCCGTGTCGGTGGCAACCACGAAGAACGAGTCGTCGGTCAACTTGGTGACCGTCAGGTCGGCCTCCAGCGTGCCGTGGGCGTTGAGCCATTGTGTGTAGGTGATCTCGCCAACTGCGCCGTTCACGGCGTTGCCGGACAGCGTGTCAAGAATCCTGCCCGCGTCGCAACCCTGCACCCGGAACTTCGACATGAAACTCATGTCCATCAACACCACGGCCTCACGGCAGGCACGGTGCTCGGCCTCCCAATTCGCCCACCACGTCGGGCGGCCCCAGGTGAGCGGGCCGGGCTCGGCGACCTCGCCCGGCCCCGCGTACCAATCGGCGGTCTCCCAGCCACTGACATCGCGCAGGTAGGCGCCCTGCTCGACCAGTCGAGCGTGCAGCGGCGAGAGCTTGGCGCCGCGAGCCGTGTGGAGCGACTTGTTCGGGTAGTGGCACTGGTACACCATGCCCAACGACTCGACCGTGCGGGTGCGGCGGTACTCGGGGTTCGATTGGTACGGCTGCAGCCGGGCGGGGTGCATGCCCGTGACGTCGGCGCCTGGATCGCCGTCGACGATCCAGTGCGCCACCAGCCGGCCAAGGCCGCCACCGGTGAGAATTCCAATGGAGTTGAGCCCGGCCGCGACGAAGTAGTTGCGTACCTCTGGGGCCGGCCCGACGATGGGGCGCAGGTCGGGCGTGAAGCTCTCGGGCCCGCAGAAGAACGTGCGGATGCCCGTGTCCAGTGAGCGCGGAACGCGCGACATCGCTGCCTCCACATACGGGGCCATTCGGTCCCAGTCCGGCTGGATGGAGGTGAACGATGAGTCGGCAGGAATCGCGCCGACATTCCACGGCGCACACTTCGTCTCGAAGAACCCCACCATCAACCCGCCGACTTCCTCGCGGTAGTAGCCGAAGTTGGCAGGGTCTTCGATCACGGGCCACGACGGGTCCAGACCCTCCATCTGTTCGGTGATCAAGTAGTAGTGCTCGGCTGCCTGCAGCGGAATCGACACGCCCGACTTGGCGCCCAACTGGCGTGCCCACATGCCAGCAGCATTGACCACGTATTCGCACTCGATAGTGCCCTGATCGGTGACCACTCCGCAGACAGCGCCGTCGCGGGTGAGCACGTTGGTGACCGACACACCCTGCGCAATTCGCACGCCGGTCTGGCGGGCCCCTTTCGCCAACGACATGGTTGCGTCGACCGGGTTCACTCGGCCGTCGCCTGCCACGTAGAAGCCGGCCAGCAGGTCGTCGGTGCGGGCGAGTGGAAACATGTCTGCTACCTCGCGTGGCGACAGCTCCTGTACGTCGACGCCGCAGTAGCGGTTGAAGGTGGAAACCCGGCGGTACTCCTCCAATCGACCCTCGTCGGCGGCGAGCTCGATGAAGCCGACCGGCTTGAAACCGGTCGCCAAGCCTGTCTCCGCTTCGAGATTCGTGTACAGATCGCGGGTGTACTTGCGCAGCTCGGTGGAGGTCTCGCTGGTCGAGCCAAAGGTAACCATCAGCCCGGCTGCATGCCAGGTGGTGCCGCTGGTGAGTTGATCGCGCTCCAGCAGCACGGTGTCGGTCCAGCCGAGGTGGCCCAGGTGGTAAGCGATCGAGGTGCCGATGATTCCCCCACCGATGACGACAACGCGGGCACGGGGCGGAAGCGATGACGACGACGAGCTCACGGCAGACCATTGAACCATGCGCCGAAACCTGTGCCACCACCGACGGTGGGTGACGAGCACGACTGAATGATCGTTCGCCGAGGATCTATTGTGTGGCCATGAAGGAACTCATCTACCACCGCATGTTGTTGCCAGCCGTCGAACGCAACGCCGACCGACCCTGCGCCACCAATACGTCCACTGGCTTCACCACCACCTTCGCGCAGCACCTCGACCGTGTGAGCCACCTCATTGGTGGCCTCGGCTCGTTGGGTGTCGGTCGCGGTGATCGTTTTGCGGTGATGACACTCAATTCGCCGGAGTATCTCGAGCTGTATCACGCGTCGTTCCTGGGCGGCGGAGTGATCAACCCGCTCAACTTGCGTTTCGCGCCCAAGGAATTGGCCTATGTGCTGCGCGACTCGGGCACGAAGACGATCTTCGTGGATGGCTTCTTCGCCGGCCTCATCGACACCGTGAAGGAGGAGGCAGGTATCGAGCACGTCGTGCTCATCGGCCAGGGCGACGTTCCTCACACCGTTGGGTACGACGACCTGCTGGCCTCGTCTGCCGCCGTGATTCCGGACGAGGGTGAGGAGACCGACCCGGTGGTGCTGATGTACACCGGCGGTACCACCGGCCAGCCCAAGGGAGTGCTCCTCGATCAGCGCGCCGAGATCCTCAACGCCTACCACGTGATGATGACCCTGCGAATGCATCGCGGCACCATCAATCTGATGCAGACACCTATGTTCCATGCCGCCTCCATGTTCAGCATTCTCGGCGGGCCAGCGCTGGGCGCTCGTTCGGTGATCGTGTCGATGTTCGATCCCAAGGCAGTGATGGCCGCGGTCGAGGAGTACCAACCGACGGTCACCGTGATGGTGCCGACGATGATCGGTCTGACCATGGCCAATCCTGAGTTCAGGCCCTCGGGTCTTGGAAGCTTCGACGACTTGGTCTACGGCGCATCACCGATGCCCGAGGTATTGTTGCAAAAGGTGCTTGGGTTGTACCCGGACATGAACATCTGGCAGGGCTACGGCATGACCGAGAGCAGCAGCGTGCTGACGTTGCTGGGGCCGGACGAGCATCGTGCCGGTGGCCAATATCTGCGATCAGCTGGTATGCCGCTGCCTGGAGTGGTGCTCAGCATCCAAGATGAGGAAGGCAACACGCTGCCCATCGGCGAGACCGGCGAGGTGTGCGCCCGTAGCGGAAACTTCATGGTCGAGTACTGGAACAAGCCCGAGGCCACCACCGAGGTATTTTCCAACGGTTGGTATCACAGTGGTGACGCTGGCTACCTCGACGCCGATGGGTACCTGTACCTCGTTGATCGCGTGAAGGACATGATCGTCACCGGTGGCGAGAACGTGTACTCCACTGAGGTGGAGCACGCGCTGGCCTCGCATGCAGCGGTGTTGCAGGTCGCAGTCATCGGCATTCCCAGCCCGCAGTGGGGTGAGGCTGTTCACGCTGTGGTGGTGCTGCGCGACGGTGCTGTCGTCACATTCGACGAACTCATCCTGCATGCTCGGGAGTGGATTGCCGGTTACAAGGTGCCCAAGAGCATCGAGTTCCGCGCGGACCCGTTGCCGCTGTCGGGGGCAATGAAGGTCCTCAAGAAGGACCTCCGCGCGCCGTACTGGGAAGGCCACGACCGCAAGGTCAACTAGCGCTCGGGCCCGTTGACCAGTTGCCCGGGGCCTTGGACCTGTCGTCGTCACCCGCCACCACACAACTGCGAGGAATGGCACTCTCGTCCACCCATGGGCGGGGGAAGGTGCCACCCTGGCGGGCTCGGGTACAGTCCGGTCGGTGAGGGACTGGCTGGTGGCTGCCGACGATCGGACGGGCGCGTTCGAGGTGGCTGGGCTGCTGGCCGGCATCGTCGGACCAGTAACGGTCACGGTCGGGACTGCGCCAGCGGGTCACGGCGTTGTCGACCTCGGATCGCGAGCGCGCGCGCCAGCCGAGGCAGCGGAGCGGGCAGCGGCGGTCGATGAGCAGCCGTCTGCGTGGACGGCCCACAAGATCGACTCGACGTTGCGCGGCAATTGGGCAGGGGAGTTGCTGGCGCGGCAGGCGGCGTCGGGCCGGCGGATCGTGGTGCTGCCTGGCTGGCCGGAGTTGGGCCGTACATGTGTAGACGGGCTGGTTCGCGTCCACGGCACTCCAGTCGGACGACCGGCTGTTGGGCTGCCTGGCTCCGACGTGCTCTCCGGCGTGGCAGCACTGCATGAGTGGTTGGCGAGCGGCCGCCTCATTGCCGTGTGCGACGTCCCCGACACCGACACCATGCACGCGCTGGCCGCTGCGCTCGTGGGTGCGGACGTCCTGATCGCTGGCCCCGGCGGCCCCATCGGAGCGGCGTTCACGGCGCACGTCGGTGCTTTCGGTGCAACGTCGCCTTCACCGATTTCGCCATCGCCGCCCTCGCCGTCGCCGTCGCCCTCGACGTTGCCGTTGCCGTCGCCTTCGCCGTTCTCGTCGACATCGGCACCTGCACTGGGCGGGATGATCGGGGTGATCTGCGGCAGCGCACACTTGGTCTCGCACGAGCAGCTTCGGCGTCTCGCCATCGCCCGGCCCGACATCGTGGTGATGTCGGCACCAGCAGCGGACGGTGAGTTGCAGCCAGAATTCGCGTCGACCCTCGCCGAGCGAGCGACCCTTTGGATCGCCGAAGCACAACCCGGAACGATCATCGTGATCGGTGGCGACACCACGGCTGCGCTGCTCGGCGATGCCTCCCGATCGGTGGGTGGGTTCGTCGCGCCCGGCATGCCGTGGAGTCGTGACGAAGCTGGTGGCGGGCCGATGGTGGTCACCAAAGCCGGCGGCTTCGGAGGACCGGATGCACTTGTCGAGCTCTGCGCGGCGAGACTGTCCAGATGAGCGCACCGCTGGCGATCACCATGGGCGACCCATCAGGCATCGGCCCTGAGATCGTGCTGCGTCGTTTCGTTGATGTCGGGCTCGGCGACGATGTGGTGGTCTACGGCGATGAGTCGATCCTGCGCCGTGGAGCCGAGATCCTCGGCCTCGATGTGAACTGGGCAGCGCTGCAAATCGTCGACCTTGCGTTGCTGACCGCCGCCGACCATCGCCCTGGCCAACTTGACGCGTCGTCTGGCGCCGCGGCCCGCGCATACGTCGAGCGGGCGACGAAGGACGCGATTGCAGGCACCGTCGCTGGCATCGTGACGATGCCGATGAACAAGGAGGCGACCCAGCTCACCGACCCACACTTTGTCGGCCACACCGAGTTCATCGCCGACCTGTGCGGCGTGGACAAGGTGACGATGATGTTGACGGCGGCCACTTCCAGTGGCTCCTTGGCGGTCACCCATGTCAGCACTCATGTCGCACTGGCGACGGCAATCGAACGAGTCCGCCACCAGCGTGTGCTCGACGTCATCCATCTCACCAACGACGTGCTGCTGCGGTTCCTCGACCATCCGCGCATCGCAGTGTGCGGCCTCAACCCGCACGCTGGCGAACACGGCCTGTTCGGTACGGAAGACATCGAGCACATTGCACCGGCGATAGCGGCCGCTGCCGCAGAGGGCATCGACGCCACCGGCCCGCACCCGGCCGACACGGTCTTCTTCCAAGCTGTGCACCGCAACCGCTACGACGCGATCGTGTGTATGTACCACGACCAGGGCCATGGGCCGATGAAGTTGCTGGCGTTCGATACCGGCGTCAACGTCACGCTCGGCCTGCCAATTGTGCGCACGTCTGTGGACCACGGCACCGCGTTCGACATCGCCTGGAAAGGTGAAGCCTTCACCGATTCCGTGGGCCACGCGCTTGGCTACGCCCGCAAGCTGGTCGCTAGCTCGTCATCCCGTTGAGACCGACCAGGCCGCGGGCCAGTTCGATCTCGCCCATGTGGCGCAGGCCGTGCTGGTAGATCCAACATTCGGTGGCATCGAGCAAGGTGATGCCCACCTCGCCGGCGACGCGGGCGCTGTACGTCGAGGCGATCTGCGGCGGGAAGGGGCGCGGGATGACCACGCGTGTGAGCTCGGCTGGGTCGAGCTGCGCAAGCCACTCCTCGGTGCGTGTCATGACGGCGCGCATGTACTCCTGAAACGCTTCGTAGTCGCCGATGCGCTGGTGGATCATCTCGTCGACGGACTTGTGCTTGCCGTGGTCGTCAATGGTCATGCCGACGCGCTCCTGCCAGTCGTCGTTCCAGATCGGGGGAGTGCCGGTCATCAGCATGAACGAGGCGTCGATCATGTTGGTGATGTGGAAGAGGCAGAAGGCAATGGGGAGCACACCCTCGCGCTCGAAGTGGTTGACCTGGTCGATGTCCATCGTGGCCACGGCCTGGTGATACAGCGAGTGCATTGCCTTCATTCGACGCTGCAGCGAGTCGAGAATCAGTTCGTTGGACATGCGCCGCACCCTAAGACTTGTCACAGTGACTGTCAACTGTTACGGTGCGCCCATGCAGTCGCCCGCCGACCTGACCGTCGACCTGACCGTCGACTTTCACTTCGACGTCATGTGCCCATGGGCGTACCAGACGTCGCTGTGGATGCGCTCGGTTCGCGATCAATTGGGACTGACGGTGAACTGGCGCTTCTTCAGCCTGGAGGAGGTCAACCGTGTCGAGGGCAAGAAGCACCCGTGGGAACGCGAGTGGAGCTACGGCTGGAGCATGATGCGGATTGGCGCGCTACTGCGCCGCACCGACATGGCGCTGCTCGATCAGTGGTACGCCGTGGCCGGCAAGGCACTCCACGTCGACGGTCACAAGCCGCACGAGCCAGCGGTTGCCCGCCACCTGTTGGCGGAGATGGGCCTCGATCCGGCGTTGGTCGACGCGGCCATCGCCGACCCCAGCACACACGACGAAGTACGCGCCGAGCACCAGCGGGTCGTTGATGCTGGCGGCTATGGCGTGCCGACACTGATCTTTCCGGACGGGCAAGCACTGTTCGGCCCAGTGCTGCTGGACCCGCCCACGGGCGACGCAGCGGTGCGGCTGTGGAACGCAGTGATTGCGTGGCGCGAGTTCCCGCAGCTGTTCGAATTGCAACGCCCGAAGACCGGCGATCACCAACGTGCGATCACGGCGACCTTCAAGCCGTACCTGGACGCACGCGACTGGGTCAGCATCAACCGGGGCGAGGTCGTTGGATTTGCCCCCCCAGACAGCGAGGTATGAGATGGATCTGGAAGTTGATCGTCAGCAGCTGAGCACGGTTCGCTTGGTCGACGCACCGCCAGCCCAGCTGCAGCCAGGGCAAGCACGCCTGCGCGTTCAACAGTTCGCGCTGACCTCGAACAACATCACCTACGCCGTCTTTGGGGACATGATGAACTATTGGGACTTCTTCCCTGCCAACTCGGCGGCGGACGAAATTGTCTGGGGTCGTGTGCCGGTATGGGGCTTCGGCGACGTTGTGGAATCCACGGTCGGCGAGTTGGCAGAGGGCACACGCGTCTACGGCTACCTGCCGATGTCGGACGAACTGATCATCGAGCCCGGCCGGTTCGATGCTCGTGGCTTCAGCGATGTCTCTGCGCATCGCGCACCGATGGCGGCCACCTACAACCGATATGTGTTCTGTGACCGCGACCCGGCGTACGACGCAGTCCACGAGCGGCACCAGATGGTGCTGTGGCCGCTGTTCTTCACGTCGTTCATGATCGACGACGTGCTCGACGACTCGGCGCTGCTCGCCGGCTCGGTGGTGGTTTCCAGCGCGTCGTCAAAGACTGCAATCGGAACTGCGTTCCTCCTCAGCCAACGTGAGGGTGTGCACGTCGTTGGTCTCACTTCGGCGGGCAATGCCGAGTTCGTTCGCGAACTGGGCTGTTACGACCAGGTGGTGACGTACGACTCGCTCGGCGAACTGCCGGTAGGCCCTGCGGCGTATGTCGACATCGCCGGCGACAGCGCGGTGACTCGAGCGGTGCACGAGCACTTTCAGGGTCAGCTCACGTACAGCATGATCGTCGGCGGCACACATTGGGATGGGCCCGCAACCGAGCCTGGCGACCTGCCCGGCCCCACACCGCAGTTCTTCTTCGCGCCGGCGCAGATTGCCAAGCGAAGCAAGGACTGGGGGCGTGACGGCCTGGAGCAGCGCACCATCGGCGCATGGACCTCATACCGAGAATGGGTGAGCGGCTGGTTGCACTTCGAACAAGCCCACGGCGCGCAAGCTGTGAAGGCCACCTATCTCGAGCTGCTGAGCGGGCGCGTCGACCCTCGGGTCGGGCATGTGTGCGCCATGGTTGCTGAATGAGTACGGCGGCGACTCGACCGACGCAGACAGCGACTGACGCCGACATCGACGCCGACATTATGAGCGCAGCAGAGGATGGGCGACACGCTCGTCGCGATCGCAATCGACTTGCGGTGGTGGATGCGATGCTGTCGCTGTACGCAGCCGGCAACCTCGACCCATCATCCGACGAGATTGCCGAGCGCGCCGGATTGTCGCCGCGTTCTCTGTTTCGCTACTTCGAAGATCTTGACGACCTTGTCCGGGTAGCCATTTCGCGCCAGCACGAGCGACTACTCCCGACGTCGGCTCTCGACGTGTCGTCCGCTGGCGCGCTCTCGGACCGCGTCTCGCGCCTCGTTGCGCAGCGCGTCCGGCTATTCGACCGCATCGGCTTCGTGGGCATCGTGTCTCGGGTACGTGCACCGTTTCAGCCGTTGATCGCTTCCGAGCTGGCGCTCTCGCGCTCGTTTCTGCGTCGCCAGATCGAGCAGTTGTTTGCACCCGAGATGGCGCAGCGCGGCGCGGCGGGCGCCGCAAGTGCCATCGCCACTATCGATGTGCTCACCTCGTTCGAGTCGTTGCATCTGATGCGCGGCGACCAACAGCTGAGTGGCGCACAGATCGAGGCCGCGCTGGCCGATGCGATCACCAAAATCCTGGGGGCCTGACGTGCGCATCACTCTGCTCGGTACCGGTAGCCCGATTCCGGATCCACGGCGTGCTGGTCCTTCGACCCTGGTGACTGCGGATGGCCTGACTGTGTTGGTCGATTGCGGCCGTGGTGTACTGATGCGCCTTGCCGCCGCTGGTTCGTTGCCACCGTTTCTGGATGCGCTGCTGATCACGCACCTGCACAGTGACCACATCAGCGACCTTGGTGATGTCATCACCACGCGCTGGGTGATGAGCCCTCGGCCGTTGCCGTTCATCATCTACGGGCCGGTGGGCACGGCAGAGGTCGTTCGCCTCACCCTGGCCTCGCTGAACCCCGACGTCGGCTATCGCCTCGCGCACCACGCCGACCTTGATGATGGCCCGGCAGTCGAAGTGCGCGAGATCACTGCCGGCGACACATTCACCGTTGGTTCGGCCTCGGTCACGGTCGGTGCCACGGACCATCGCCCGGTCGAGCCGACAGTTGCCTTCCGGATCGAGGCAGGGGGCACGTCGGCCGTGCTGGGCGGCGACGGCGTGCCGTGCGCCGGCCTCGACGAACTGTGTCGCGGTGCGGATGCGTATGTACAGACCGTCATTCGCGAAGACCTGGTGCGGCTGGTGCCCAGTGGGCGGCTGCAGGACATCCTCGACTACCACAGCACCGTGCAGCAGGCGGCGCAGACCGCTACGACGGCCGGCGTCGGAACGCTCGTACTGACGCACTACGTGCCCACCATGCAACCCGGCCAGGAGGACGAGTGGCGGGCGCTCGCCGCGGCGCACTTCGCCGGCCCGATTGTGTTGGGCGATGACCTCACATTTGTCGATCTCTGAGTTTCCTGTCGTGCCGTTTGTCGTGTCTTTTGTCGTGTCTCTTGTCGTGTCATTGAAGGAGTGCCTTGATGCAGTCGCTACGTACACCCGATGATCGCTTTCTCGATCTGCCCGACTATCCGTTCGCGCCGCACTATGCGGAGGTACCTGCCACCGCCGGCGACCCTGGTGCTGGCACCCTGCGCGTGCACTACGTGGACGAGGGCCCGCGCGACGCCGCACCTGTGCTGCTCATGCACGGCGAGCCGTCGTGGAGCTTCCTGTACCGGCACATGATCCCAGTGGTGGTCGCAGCTGGGCACCGGGTGATTGCGCCCGACCTTGTCGGGTTTGGCAAGAGTGACAAGCCGATGGAGACGTCGGACTACACGTATGCGCGGCACGTCGGCTGGATGCAGTCGCTGTTGTTCGATCACCTCGATCTGCGCGGCGTCACCTTCTTCGGGCAGGACTGGGGTGGCCTGGTTGGCCTGCGCGTGTTGACCTCCGCTCCCGACAGGTACTCACGTGGCGTGGTCGGCAACACCGGTCTCCCTGAGGGCGACGGCAAGCTCAGCGAAGCGTTCCTGTCGTGGCAGAAGTTCTCTCGCGAATCCGCAGTGTTCCCGATTGGCGGCATTGTCAGCGGTGGCTCGGCCAGCGACCTCTCGCCGGATGTGATTGCGGCCTACGACGCACCGTTCCCCGACGACACCTACAAGGCCGGTGCCCGTATCTTCCCGTCGCTGGTGCCCAGCCTGGCTGA
>Ga0105044_10001257_pt1 | contig 33521 bp, 34 predicted proteins | sample MAT01_FD_78092 | JGI IMG/M metagenome (GOLD analysis project Ga0105044, IMG submission 78092) | Freshwater microbial communities from Lake Fryxell liftoff mats and glacier meltwater in Antarctica - MAT-01 | ecosystem: Environmental > Aquatic > Freshwater > Ice > Liftoff microbial mat | place...
TGGGCCTTGTCCGCCGCGCCGGAGCCCGTCACCGCGGCCTTGACCTCGTTCGGCGAGTACTCCACGACCTCCAGGCCGCGAGCCGCTGCGGTGGCCATCACGATGCCCGAGGCCTGACCCACCGACATGGCGGTTCGGACGTTGACCTGGAACAGCACCCGTTCGATAGCCACGACGGCGGGGCGGACCTCGTCGAGGAGCGCCGAAATCTCGGATTGGATCTCTGCCAGGCGCTGGGGAACCGAGCGGCTCGGATCGGTCCGGATCACCCCCAGGGCAATGGCGCGGGGAGCGTTCGGCCCGACCTGCACACAGCAGTAACCGCAGCGGGTGAGGCCGGGGTCCACCCCCAGGACGAACATGTGTACGACCCTATCCGCTCTTCCACCCGGTGGACGCGGACCAAACGGTTCAGTCCGGGAGGCCGCGCGCCGATGCCGATGCCATGACCCCGGAAACGAGCGCCGCCGATCAGTGGTCCGCGCCCGGACGGTCGGGCACCCCGACCCCGAACGCGGTCCCGACCCCGAACGCGGTCCCGATCCCGCCGGTGGTCGAGCTCCGTGACGTGGTCCACCGATTCGGTGAGGTCATCGCACTGGATCATCTGTCATTCGTGGTTCCTGCGCAGCAGATCACGGTGCTGCTCGGTCCGAACGGCGCCGGAAAGACCACTGCAATCCGCGCCGTGACCGGAGCTCTGACCCCGGCAGAGGGGCTCATCCGCACGTTCGGGCACGACCCGGCCGGCGACGATGACCTGGTCCGTCCGCGATGCGGGGTGGTGTCGGCCAAGCCGGCGCTGTACGACCGGCTGTCCGGCCTCGACAACCTCAGGTACTCGGCTCGGCTGTACGGGGCGGCCGGGCCCGGCCTCGACGATCGGATTGGCGAGGCCGCCGCCCGGTTCGGGATCGAAGCGGCTCTCGACCAACAGGTCGGCGGTTACTCGACGGGGATGAAGACCCGGCTCGCCCTGGCCCGCTCGATCCTCCACGAGCCAGATCTGCTGCTCTTCGACGAACCGACCTCGGGGCTCGATCCGGAGTCGGCCCACGCCGTGCTCGAGCTGATCGCGGACATGACCGGAACCGGACACACCGTCATGATGTGCACACACCTGCTGTCCGAAGCCGAGGGTCTGGCCGACCACGTGGTCGTGATGGAAGCGGGGGCCACCCTCGTGGCCGGATCGCCCCGAGAGCTGTCGGACCGGTACTGGCCGGGTCACGAGCTGCGACTCGACGCCGAGTGCCCCGATCAACTCGACCGGGTGGCCACCTGGCAGGGTGTGCTCGCTTACCGGCGGGAACCCGGAGCGCCGGCCCACCTCCACGTGGACGGACCCGATCGCATTGCGGACCTGGTGGCTTCGTTGGTTCGCGATGGTGTCCGGATCACCAGGATCGAACCACATACCCCGACGCTGGAAGACCTGTACTTCGCAGTTCGCCGGGAAGCTCGGGGCTGCGGCGTCGACCCCGTCGGGCGAGGAGTCGTGCCCGCCGCACCCGAGACCGTCGGAGCGCCCAGGTGACCACTCTGGCCGGACCGACGACCGACCGCCCGCATCGGCGATCGAGGATGAACTGGTCGCGGATGCTGACCGTGGCACGAACCGACCTGCTCCAGCTCGTCCAGGCGAAGGACTACTGGGTCCCGATGGTGGCGCTCGGGGCCATCTTCTTCCTCATCGTCCCGACGATCCTGCTCCTCACCATCACTGAGATCGGCAACGTCGAGATCGTGTCCAAGATCAGCAGGACGCTGGAGATCCTGCCACCCGCCGCTCAGGCCAAGATCCAGGGCACCTCGCCGTCCGGCCGCACCGCCTACGCGCTGGCCGTGTTCCTCTTCGCCCCGGTCGCGGTGGTGGTTCCATTGACCATCTCCACCGCGGTCGGCGCCGCCACGCTCGTCGGGGAACGTGAACGCGGCACGGGTGAGTTCCTGGCCCACTCCCCTGCCTCGGCCCGTGAGATCTACGTGGGCAAGCTCATCGCCAGCCTGGTGCCCGGCTACCTGACCACCATCGTGGGGTTCGGCCTCTACTCGCTGATCGTGAACGCCATCGCCGCGGATGACGTTGGTCACTGGTTCTTCCCGACCCGCGAGTGGCTGGTGCTGATGTTCTGGGTGATCCCGCCGTTCCTGGCCTTCACGTTGTCATTGGTGCTGCGATTGTCGGCCCGGGTCAGGTCGACCGCTGCGGCCCAGCAGGCCTCCGGTCTGGTCAGCTTGCCGCTGATCATGGTGGCCTACAGCCAATCCACCGGGGCGCTGTTCGGTGCCGCCATCTCGGGCTGGATCGTTGGCGCCGTGGCCTGGGTCGTAGCCGGGATCAGCTTGACTCGTGGCGTTCGCTCGGTCACACGCGCTCGGCTGCTCGGCGTGGCCAACGAGGTCTGACACCGGGCGGCGGTGCGACGGCTCTGCGGTAGGACGACGTCGCCGGTCAGTCGATCGAGCGGGCCACCGCGGCGATGACATCGCCGATCGGTTTGAACGAGAGTCCCGGTCCCAGATGGCGCTGGGTGTAGCGGACCACGCCGTCGGCGTCGAGGACCACTGTGGAACGGCGGTACAGGTCCAGGAGTCCGAGGTTGCCCCACGCTCGTCCGACCTTCTTGCCCGGATCGCTGAGCAGCGGGAAGGCAAATCCGCCGTTCGCCGCGGCGAACGAACGGTGACTGTCGACATCTTGTGGGCTGATGGCCAACACGGCGACCCCGAGATCATCGAGACCCTTGATCCCCGACGTGTAGTCGACCAGTTGTGCGGTGCACACCGCAGAGTTGTCGCCCGGGTAGAACACCACCACGACGGGGCCACCACGGTAGGAGCCGAGGGAGAAGGTCCCAGCCCGGCCCGTTGAGCCGTCGATACCGGCCAACATGAAATCGGGGGCGACCTCACCAACCGACAGTCCCATCGCCGGGCGATTCAGGACAACTCGGCGAGGATCTCGTCCGAGATGTCGAAGTTGGCGTAGACCTCTTGCACGTCGTCGTGGTCGTCGAGGGCCTCGATGACCCGGAGCACCGCTCGGGCCGCCTCGACGGTCTCCACGTTGACGACATTGCTCGCCACCATGGTGAGATCTGCCGAGGTCACGTCGATCTTGGCCTCGACCAGTCCCTCGCGCACCGACATGGTGTCGGTGGCGGCGCAGGTGACCTGCCAGTGGTCGCCCTGCAGAGCGATGTCCTCCGCTCCCGAGTCGAGCGCGGCCAGCATGACGTCGTCCTCGGAGAACGAGGCGGGCACGGTGAGCAGGCCCTTGCGTTCGAACTGCCAGCTGACCGCGCCCGGCTCGGCGATCTGGCCGCCGTTCTTCGAGAAGGCCGTTCGGATCTCCGGCCCGGTGCGGTTCCGGTTGTCAGTCAGCGTCTCGACGTACACGGCGATCCCACCCGGGGCGTACCCCTCGTACTGGATCGCCTCGTACTGGACGCCCTCCTCCTCGCCGGTGCCGCGCCGGACCGCCTTCCAGATCGTGTCCAACGGAACGGAGTTGTCACGGGCCTTCTGGAACATGGTGCGCAGGGTCGGGTTCGCCTCGGGGTCGCCGCCGCCGCTCCGGGCCGCCACCTCGACCTGTTTGATGAGCTTCGCGAAGAGCTTGCCGCGGGCCTTGTCCGCAGCGCCCTTCTTGTGCTTGATGGTCGCCCATTTGGAGTGGCCGGACATCTGATGCCTTTCCGGATCGACGCGCCTCAGAGGGAGCTGAGGAACATCTGGTGGAGACGGGAGTCGTCACCGAGTTCGGGGTGGAACGTACTCGCCATGACCGGGCCGCGCCGCACCAACACCGCGTCGCCGTCCACCGTGGCCAGCACGTCGACCTCCGGTCCGACCCGCGTGATCCTGGGGGCGCGGATGAACACCGCTCGAAGTGTCCCGTCCAGGCCCCGAACTTCGATGTCGGACTCGAAGCTGTCGACCTGTCGGCCGTAGCCGTTCCGCTGGACGGCCACGTCGAGCGCCGACAGGCACCGCTGGTCGGGACGACCGTCCAGGATCTCCGAGCCCAGCAGGATCGCCCCGGCGCACGTCCCGAACACCGCCATCCCATCGGTCAGACGTCCGGCCAGGGGCTCGAGGAGCCCGGATCGTTCGAGCATCATCGACATGGTGGTGGACTCGCCGCCCGGGAGCACCAGGGCATCGACGGACTCGAGATCGGTGGGTGTGCGGACCTCGATCGAGGTCGCTCCGCATGCGGCCAGCATGGTCGCGTGCGCGGCGAATGCCCCTTGGAGGGCGAGGACCCCGATCACGGCCGGTGACCGCTCACCGGGTCCGTGGCATCACGGGGTGATCTTGGATCACCAACCGCGCTCGGCCAGCTTGAGTTCGAGCTGATCCATCCCGATGCCCGTCATGGGCGCGCCCAGATTCCTGCTGACCTTGGCCAGCAGGTGCGCGTCGTTGAAGTTGGTGGTCGCCTCGACAATGGCCCGCGCCCGCGGCGCGGGGTTGTCGGACTTGAAGATGCCGGACCCGACGAACACCGACTCGGCTCCCAGTTGCATGGCCAGCGCGGCATCAGCCGGGGTGGCCAGTCCGCCGGCACAGAAGATCGGAACCTGGAGCTTGCCGGTCTCGGCGATCTCCTGGACGAGCGGCAGTGGCGCCTGCAGCCGCTTGGCCCACTCGAACAGCTCGGCCGAATCGGCCTGCCCAATGGCCCGTATGTCGCCGAGGATGGACCGCAGGTGTCGCACCGCCTCGACCACGTTGCCGGTTCCCGCCTCACCCTTGGAACGGATCAGGCACGCCCCCTCGGAGATGCGCCGCAATGCTTCGCCCAGGTTCGTGGCCCCACAGACGAACGGGACCGTGAAGGCGAACTTGTCGATGTGGTGCGACTCGTCGGCCGGGGTCAGCACCTCGGATTCGTCGACGTAGTCCACCCCGAGCGCCTCGAGGATCTGGGCCTCGACGAAGTGCCCGATCCGGGCCTTCGCCATCACCGGGATGCTGACGACCTGTTGGATGCCCTCGATCATCTCGGGGTCGCTCATCCGCGCCACCCCGCCGTCGGCCCGGATGTCGGCCGGCACACGCTCCAGAGCCATCACGGCGCAGGCTCCAGCGTCTTCTGCGATCTTCGCCTGCTCGGGGTTGACGACGTCCATGATCACGCCGCCCTTCAGCATCTCGGCCAGCCCACGCTTGACCTTGAAGGTCCCGGTGTCGTGTGTGCTGTTCATATCGCCTCGCTCGTTCTGGGAAACCCCAGCTTACCGAGCACCTGCCAGCAGTCCCGAGGCGGTATCGGCCGCCATGGGAATGGGTATCCCCTCTGGCAGCTCCACCCAGGTCCGGCCCGGGGCCAGCCTCATGGGCTGACCCGTTGCATCGGTGAGGGTGTACCGCAGGGTTCGATCGGCTCGTGTCCAGGTCCCCTGCACGATCGTGCCCCCGGTGGCCACCCAGGCCTGGCCGCTCCCGATGGTCACTGCGGTCGGACCCCTGGTGTACTGGGTCTGGAGGACCACCACGTTGTCAGCCCACGCCTGGCCGTCGTCGGTGGAGTGCGCCTTGCCGTATTGCCACCGGACCCAGCGGTTGGCCGTCGGGTCCCAGACCCATTGTGAATTGGTGGTCCCGACCGAACCCGTGAACCCGGGCATGAGCACAGCAGCGGCGTTCGTCTGACCCGGCGCCAGATAGTCGAAGATCGGGGTCGGGACGGCCTGACCTGGATCGGCCAGGGCGAAAAGTGGTGCGGTGCTGGTGATGAGGTTGTGGGGTGCCCGCTTCTCCTTGGTCCGCTGGTACAGCTTGGGCTGAGCGTTCCAGTGGACGTTCTTGACCCAGGGCGTCTCGAGGACCGTCCGGGTCACCCGCTCGTTCGCCCCGGACCAGCCGAACAACGGCTTGACGAACAGGGCCAACAGATCCGGGTCCGAGAATCGGGCCGACCGAGTGGGACCGACCCGAGCAGCATCCTGAGAGTGGAAGACTGCCATCAGTCGGCTGATCCCCTCGACTTGGATCTCGATGGTGACGTCGGTCCGGTTGATTCCGAACTGGGGCATGGCGGGGGGACTGTTGTCGATCTTGACGGCCAACGCCGGTCTGCTCAGCAACGCCGGATCCGCGCCGGCAGCCCCGGTCAGCGGAGCGAGAATCGGGGCCGGCGGCACCGTGGTCGAAGTGGTGGTCGTGGTCGCCTCGGTGGTCGTCGTCGAGGCGGCGGCGTCCGCCTTGGCGGTTCCGTCCTTGCTGCACGCCACGCCGGCGAGCGACATCGCAGCCACCAGCGCCAGCAGCCCTGTCGTGGTTCTCCAGCGTTGGCCCACCAGTTGACTCCTCAGTCGTCGGTCACCCCATCGAGGCGACCACCGAGACTAGAGCTCGTCCAGAACCGAGATGCGGAGCCCGACTGAGGGATGTGTCACACCGCCGCCGGGCCCAGGGTCGCACATCCACAGACCGGCGGTCCCCCAGGTGGCCGATCCCACCGAGGTCCCCACACCTTCCATGGCCAGCAGCGCCGTGGCAAGCGCCGGGGGGTAGCGAGTGACGCCGACTGCGGCCGCATCGGCATCGATGTGACGGAGCTCGGAGAACGGCGAGTTCACCTGCGCCCACCGTTCGAGCCAATCGGCCGGAGCCGGAGCGGTCACGGGGGTCTCGAGCGCTCCACCACCGAACAAGAAGGCGACCAGCCCGGCGATCTCGGCATCGCCCGACCGGATGCGCCACAACGCCTCGGCCAGCACCGCCTCCGCTTCGACCCGGGTCAGCAGTGTCGTCAAGCCCGTGGTCACGACGAGGTGGGAGTTGTCCGGCGGCCCGTAGGTGGCCAGATTCGCCCCCGGGTCGTCGATCACCGAGATGGTGGGCTCCGGGACGCCGAGTGTGGCCACGAGTGATTCGATCAGGTTGACGACCCGGGCCTCGGCCACCGGGTCGACGCCTCGGCCTCCGACGATGCGGGCGAGCTCGGGAGTGACGGCCTGTCGTCGGCGCTCGGGAAGCACTGCGAGCAGGGCGGCCAGGACCGCAATGAGGACCACGGCCAGCACCACCACCCCGAGGATCGGGTTCACCAGCCAGGCCAGGAAGCCCGCCACGATGCCCGCGCCGAGCGCCGGGCCCAGCGCCGCCGGGAGACAACGACGTCGAATCAAGCCGAGCGCCACCCCGATATCCGGTTCAGCACGCCCCGACGGCGACCAGTGGCCGGTCGCATTCACGGGGAGTCGAAGTCCACGGCGACGTTCTGACGCTGCGCCTCGTCTGCCGCGAAGTATTCGGCTTTGCCGAACCCGAACCGACCGGCGATCAACGATCCGGGAACCTTCTGGATCTTTTCGTTGTAGATACGGACGTTGTCGTTGAAGAACTGCCGGCTGTAGGCAATGCGGTCCTCGGTCTCAGCGAGTTGGCCCTGGAGCTGCTGGAATCCCGCGTTGGCCTTGAGGTCCGGGTAGGCCTCGGCCACGGCAATCAACCTCCCGAGCGAGGCGGACAACAGGTCTTCCGCCTGAGCCTTTGCCGCCGCGCCGTTCGCCGCGGTGGCGACATTGCGGGCCCGGACGACTGCGTCGAGTGTCTCCTGCTCGTGTGCGGCGGAACCCTTCACCGTGGACACCAGGTTGGGGATGAGGTCGTGGCGTCGATTGAGCTGGACGTCGATCTGAGCGAACGCGTTCTCGTTCTTCGTCCTGGCTGCCACCAGCCCGTTGTAGGTCAGCACGACCCACGCCACGAGCAGCACCACCAGGACGATCAGCACGATCAGGGCCACGGTCATGGCCGCAGTCTACGGAGTCAGCACTGACCCCGGGTCAGATCAGCTCTGACCCCGGGTCAGATCAGCACTGACCCCGGGTCAGATCAGCACCGACCCCGGGTCAGATCAGCACTGACCCCGGGTCAGATCAGCTCTGCGTACATGGCGAGGTAGCGCTCGGTCAGCTCGTCCATGGAGAACCGGGCGGCTCGCGCTCTCCCTGCCTCGACCAGTTCGGAGCAGCGGGCCGGATCCCCGACCAGTTCACCGATGACCGCGCCCAACGCCGCCACGTCGCCGGGTGGGACCAGCACCGCCGCAGCCGGCTCCGAGTCGAGTGGACCCGCCACCCCCACGTAACCGTCGATGGCGCTCGCCACGACCGGGGTTCCCGCGGCCATGGCCTCGAGGAGGATGACGCCGAATGATTCACCGCCGAGGGCGGGCGAGACGAACACATCGGCGGTCGCCATGCGGCGGTCGCGCTCGAGATCCGGGATCCGACCGAGCCATTGGATTCGATCGTCGTGCCGCGTCCGGTCCATCAGCACGTCGGTCTCGGGGCCCTCGCCGGCCACCCAGACCTCCAGGTCAGCGTCGGTCTGACCCACTGCGTCGAGCAGCACCGACAGACCCTTGCGCTCCTCGTGCCGACCGACGAACAGCACGACCGGCGGGCCCGCGGTCCCCGACGGACGGTCCCATGGCTCCGCAGTGGCAAACCGCTCCACCTCGACGCCGTTGAACAGGACGTCCCATCGCCCGCGAAGCGCCGGCTCGGCCAAGTCCTTGGCGGCTTGAGAGACAGCCACCTTGCGGTCAAGCCGACGGCCGAAACGGTGGGCCAACCAACCCAGGTGCTCGTACGCCGGCTGTCGCCCTGCGGCATGGAAGGTCCCCACCAGCGGGGCGGTCTTCAGTAACAGTGCAGTGACGCTCGGGCCCGGGCACAGTGGCTCGTGGAGGTGGACCACATCGAACTCCTCCTCCCAGAGGGTTCGAATGGTGCGCAACTGCGCCGGAGTGTCCGGGGCCAACGGCGCAATTGAACCGTTCGAGGGATTCAACACCGAACTCCCCAGCGGGATGACACACGGATCCGGTGGAGGCCCGTCGCACGGGGCGAGCACCCGGGCATCGTGGCCACGCGATCGCAGCGCTCGGGCCAGCCCCAGCGCCTGACCCTGGACGCCACCCGGTATGGAGATGGAATAGGGACAGACCAGCCCGATCTTCACCCGGCAGCATCCGGTCGGTCACCAGAAGATCCCGCACCGTTGGTTCGATCGCTCGGCCAGTTTGGTTGCATGAGGTGCCACTGCTCCGGGGCCCGCCGGATCAACACCTCGAGCTCGCGTGCCAGGTCCTGGGTGATGCGTCCCACGTCCTCTCGCACCCGGCCACGCCGCTCGGTGTCCAAGGGCGGCCGGACGACCCCGTGGACGCCGTTGGGAGTGAAGTACACAGCAGTCGGCAGGATGGCACAGCCACCCCGAATCCCCAGCACGGCGGGACCGGCCGGAAGCGTGGTCATCTCACCGAAGAACTCGACGGGAACTCCGTTGCCCCCGAGGTCTCGATCGGACAGCAGGCACACCACCTGTTTGCGAGCGGCCGAGGCAGCGACCCGGGAGGCGGCCTGCGGACCGAGCGGGATGATCTCCATGCCGAGCGATCGCCGGAACTCCAGGAACCACTCGAACAGCTCGGGAGGTTCGAGCGGTTCGACGACCGCCGAGAGCCCCCACCCGCGAACCCGGGTGATCCACGCCGCTGCCCATTCCCAGCCACCCAGGTGCGGTAGGGCGAGGACTGGGCCGGGACCGTCGGCTGACATCGCCGCCTCGATGTGCTCGAGCCCCTCCACGGTGAAGCCTCGGTCGATCGCCGCGCGCGTCATGGTCGGGAGGCGCAGCGAGTCGTAGTAGTACCGGGCGTAGGAGTCGAACGTCTGATTGACCAGGGCCGATCGCTCGGATCGACTCAGCCGTCGACCGTGGATTCGCTCCAGGTTCCTCTCGACGATGGCCCGCCGTTCCGGCGAGACGGCCGCGGCCCCGACGCCCAGCGCGGTCATCAGCCGATGACCGACGACCGGTGGAGTCCACCGGGCGGCCAGCCCGCCGGCTCGGTAGGCCCCGACCGTGACCTGACCCCTGATCTGGTCGAGGCTGGGACTCACGGAGTTCGGCGTGTGGCCTGTCGCGACCTGGCATCGAGACGACGCTGGCGCCAACGATCGGATGCGCTGGTCTCTCCGACGCGCGCCGCGGCACGGCGCGTCCGCGTGGTCGTGCGAGCGACCCCGATGGTGGCCTGACGCCACACAGCCACGAAGCGCTGGATCCCGGTGATCACGTTGAGCGCCAGGAGCGCCCACATGACCCAGACGAGCAATGGTGGGAACAACAGTCCCAGCCCGAGCAGGATCATGCGCTCGGCTCGCTCGATCAATCCGACGTGGGCGTCGAAGCCCAGCGCGTCCGCCTTGGCCCGGACGTAGCTGACAACCGACGCGGAGACGAAGACGGCGAACGGGAGGATGGGCAGTGGGCCGTCGGAGACCGTCGTGAAGTACCAGGCCACTCCGCCGAACAACAGGCCGTCGGTCACCCGATCGGTTACCGAGTCGAGGAAGGCCCCCCGTGGGCTGGATGTACCGGACGCCTTGGCCACGGCACCATCGAGGAGATCCGGGAGGCCGCACAGGACGAGGAACAACAGCGCGAGGCTCATCCAGCCGGCAGCGATGAACGCGGCGCAAGCGACTGCCATCACCAGTCCGAACACGGTGATCGCGTTGGCGGTGACACCGATGCGCTTCATGCTCTTGCCGACCGGGGTCACCCACGCATCAATGTTGGAACGGAACTGACCGTCGAGCATGACGGCTCCTTTTGAGAGAAATGAACGAAGTGCTAACTGGAGTTAGCGTACCGCTCGCCACCATCAGAGTAAAGGCCGCAGCCGGTCGGCGCCTGTGATGGGGGCCCGGAGCCACCTATCTCAACGGTTGGGGAAGTTCCAGTCCTCGGGGTTCACTTCGGAGAACTGCTCGGCAATCGTCCCGTCGACCGCGTCGACGATCACCATGCCACGCCGCTCGGGCGGCTCCTCGGACGAATAGACGAGCAGCCGCCACACCGGGCGGCTGAGCACTCCGCGCCAGGACAGCTGTGCCGACGCGTGGCCCACCGCGAAGCCCATGGCCTGGTTGGCAGCGACCAGCGCTTCACCCTCGTCGATGTTCATCCCCCGTCCGGCCACGAACCCGTAGACCGCCAGCGCGACCAACACCGCCCCGGCGATCGTGACACCTCGGTTCACGAACACCGAGTCGTCACTGGCCATGCCGAGCCAGATGCACCCCAGGCCGAGGACCCCGTACATGGTCGCAGGAATCCGTCGACGATCGTTGTTCGGGAACGTGATCGGACCGGCCTGAGCCAGGTCCAGGTCCGCCGGGAGCTCGTCGGTGACCTGGTCGTCGGTGACCTGGTCGTCGGTGACCTGGTCGTCGGTGACCTGGTCGTCGGGCGGCTGCCCCTGCTGGGGATCGTCATCAGGGAGCGGATCAGTGGGCACGTCAGGCATCCTTGCACCGCTCCTCCGCTTCAGCCCATACACCGGTCAGGCGATCCCATGCCGCCTCGAGCGACACCGAATGCATGCGGACCTCGCCGACCGCTCCGGTGAAGTTCGTGTCGCCGACCCATCGCGGCACGCAGTGGACGTGGAGGTGCTCTGCCAACGAACCCCCAGCAGCGTGGCCGAGGTTCACCCCGACGTTGGCCGACGGATTCCCCAGAGCCAGCTTCTGGGCGACGACGGTGATCCGGGTCAGGCGCCACAGCTCGTCGTGCGCTCCGCCATCCAGTTCCTCCAGGTCCCGGACCGCCCGCTTGGGCAGCACCAGCGCATGACCCGACGTATACGGGAACAGGTTGAGCAGGACGAAGCATCGCTCGGACCGGGCCACGACATGCGCCTCCCGATCATCGCCGTCGTCCGCCGCCGACAGGATCCGCTCGAACAGGGTGCCCTCCCCCGCAGGCCCCGCCCTGCGGTCGTCGGGGGAACCGGTGACGTACTCGCCGCGCCAGGTGGCCCACAGGTGCTCGACCGGCACGCGCGGATCAGTTCCGGCCGGCGACGTCGGCCGCCAACCGCTCGACGAACACGCTCAACGGAACCCCACGCTCGACGTCGCCTCCACGTGGATTGACCCCGAGGGTTCCGGCTGCCACGTCATCGTCACCGACCACGAGCACAAAGGGAACCTTCTCTGTCTTGGCCCGCCGGATCCGGTTCCCGAGTGTCTCGTCGGCGTCGGATACGTCCGCTCGGAACCCGTGCGAGCGGAGCTCGGCGACCACCGATCGGGCATGATCGGTATGACTGTCGGCCACCGGGAGGACGCGGGCCTGAACCGGGGCCAACCAGGCGGGGAATGCTCCGGCGTAGTGCTCGATGAGTACCCCGAAGAACCGCTCCACCGAGCCGAAGAGCGCCCGATGGATCATCACCGGCGGGTGCTTGTTGCCGTCCGGGCCGATGTACTCCAGTCCGAAACGATCGGGCAGGTTGAAGTCCAGCTGGATGGTGGACAGCTGCCACGCTCGTCCGATGGCGTCTCGGACGTCGACGTCGATCTTCGGCCCGTAGAACGCCCCGCCCCCGACATCGACCACGTAGTCCAGCCCCGCGGTCTCGAGCGCGGCTCGGAGTCCGTCGGTGGCGAGTTCCCACAGGTCGTCCTCGCCGACGGACTTCTCCGGCGGCCGTGTGGAGAGCTTGGCCTGGAACTCGGTGAACCCGAACTGGGTCAGCACGTCGAGTACAAAGGCGAGCAGCGAGGCCAGCTCCTCGGGGACCTGCTCACGGGTAGTGAAAATGTGGCTGTCGTCCTGGGTGAACCCACGGCTGCGCATCAAGCCGTGGACCGCTCCTGAGAGCTCGTAGCGGTAAACCGCGCCCAACTCGAAGAGCCGGATCGGCAGGTCCCGGTACGAGCGCTGCTGGGACCGGTAGATCAAGACGTGGAACGGACAGTTCATGGGTTTCGGGTAGTACGTGACCCCGTCCATCTCCATGGGCGGGTACATGCCGTCGGCGTAGAAATCGAGGTGCCCCGAGGTCTCCCACAGCACCGACTTGGCAATGTGTGGCGAGAAGACGAACTCGTAGCCGCCTTGTTCGTGCCGTCGGCGGCTGTAGTCCTCCATGAGTTTGCGGATCAGCGCACCGCGTGGATGCCAGACCGCCAAGCCGGGGCCCAGTTCCTCGGGCCAGGACACCAGATCCAGCTCGGCCGCGAGGCGACGATGGTCCCGACGCCCTGCTTCCTCCAGGCGATGCAGGTGCGCTGCCAGTTCCTTCTTGGTGGCCCACGCCGTGCCGTAGATGCGCTGGAGCATCGGATTCTTCTCGCTCCCGCGGAAGTACGCGCCAGCCACCCGCATGAGCTTGAAGTGCCCCAGACGCCCCGTCGACGGGACGTGCGGGCCGCGGCACATGTCCACGAACGTCGGAGTGTTTCGATAGAAGCTGATCGGGCCGCTCACGGCGACTTCGCCCGAGAGTTCGTCCTCGAGCCCCGCTCCGGCGGCGGCCAGCTCCATGAACACCCGTTTGTAGGGGTGATCGGCCATCAGCACCATGGCCTCCTCGAGCCGGAGCTCGAAGCGCTCGAACGGCTGGTCGGCGGCGATGACCTCCCGCATCCGCTCATCGATCCGCTCGAGGTCGGCGTCGGAGAACGTGACCCCGCCCGGCAGCTCGAAGTCGTAGTAGAAGCCGTCCTCGATCGGAGGCCCACCGGCGAAGGTGGCCCCTGGCCACAGCTCCAGGACTGCCTGAGCGAGCACATGTGCGGTCGAATGGCGGAGGTGCTCCAGCACCGCTGGGTCCCGATCGGTCAGGAACCGGACGACCGACCCGTCGGTCAGCGCCGCGGCGAGGTCGACACCGATGCCGTCCACCTCGGCCACGATCGCCGCCTTGGCCAGCCCCGGACCGATCTCGGCGGCCAGCTCAGCGGCGGTGGCGCCCGATTCCAGACTCCGCTGCGAGCCGTCGGGGAGTGTCACCTGGATGTCGGACATGCGCGTCACGCTACCGGCGGGCCCGGAACACTCCCGAACCAGTTGCCGCTTGGACCTGGACGTTTCCGGTCAGAGGTTCACGAGATCGACGAGCGGCCGGGAGGCCAGCACCGCCGCCGACGAACGCTCACTCACCGGGTCGCCTCCAACGACCTCCGCCCTCTGGTGCCCGCCAGAGCCAGACGAGTGCCCCGAGCCAGCGCCTGAGTCCGTGATCGCACCGAGCTTCGGGCCGAGTACGGCCGGATCGGCCGGGATCGATTCGTGCCGCTTCGTGGCGTACTCGTCCACGTAGTGCTGTCCCGTCAGGTTCTGGATCTCGAACATGACCTCATCGATGATCTGGCGCAGGACCAGTCGGTCGTTCGCCCGGTCGGCGTAGCGGTCGACTGAGACAGGTGCACCGAATCGGATCAGAACCTCCATGAACGGCTTGGGGAGCCGGGCATCGGGAGGCTGGACCTCTCGGGCGCCGATGATGCCGACCGGGATGATGGGCTTGCCCGTGCGCAGCGCCAACCGGGCTGCGCCGGTGTGTCCCTTGTGGAGCAGGCCGTTGCGCGAACGAGTCCCCTCGGGATAGATGCCGAACAACTCGTCACGTTCCAGCACAGCGGCCGCCGCATCGAGCGCTGCGCTCGACGCGGCACCGCCGCTGCGATCGATGGGGATCATGCCGAGTCCGGGGAAGAGGACCTTGGTCTTCCAGTCGTCCAGGTACTCGGCCTTGCCGACGTAGGTGATTCGACGGGGAAGCACCAGCGGTACGAAGAAGCTGTCGAGCACCGACGTGTGATTGGGCGCGATGAGGGCTCCACCGGCCGGCAGGTGATGCAAACCCTCGGTGCGGACATGCCAGGCCAGCCTGAACAGCGGGCCGAGCACAATGCGCCCAGCGCTCTGTAGCTGTCCCGGACGAATGGTCACACCCATGCGATCGACATTCTTCACCACGGCGCAAGCGACATGGGGGACATTCCTGAAAAAGCTCTCTGGCGTCCGTGGTTCAGCAGCCGCGCGCAGCCGGACCTGGCGCCGATCCGCTGGGCTCCGACGAGCCGGGCCCGTCTGTTGCGGCGAGCGCCGGAGGTCTCAGAGTCCGTCGGCAGAACGGGCGCGGCGGGCGTCCATGATTCGCTGACGCTCCACCTCACGCTCGGCTGCTGCTGCGGCATCTTCTGCGGCGCGATCTCTGCGGGTACGGGGCGTCTTACCAACTGCATCACTCATCCTCAGAGTGTGACCCGAAAAGGGTTGCGACGCGGTGTCAGCAACGCGTGACCCCCGTCACATGGCGGCGCGGGCACGTCGTCGCGTCAGATCGAGACGCCCAGGAGCGCTGCCGCTTCGCTCACCCCGAGGCCGGATGCAGCGGCCCGGTCGATGGCCTCGACCGCCCCTGGCGTGTCGAGATCGCTGTCCAACGCCGCCCTGACCGCATCGAGGCCTCCTGAGCCGGAGCCGGCCGCGATCCAGCGATCGAGTCGCTCTGCATTGCCCGGCATGATCCGCTCGTTCCACTCCCACGGATCTCGATAGTGGTGGCTGATCACGCCGAGCCGAATGGCTCGCGGATCGAAGTCAACGGCCAGATCCGAGATGAACACCAGGTTCCCGAGTGATTTCGACATCTTCTCGCCGTCCATCCGGACCATGGCCTGGTGCATCCAGTGACGGGCGAACTGCTCGCCGGTGGCGGCCCGTGATTGGGCCGACTCACACTCGTGGTGCGGAAAGATCAGATCCGATCCCCCGCCGTGCAGGTCGATCGTCTCTCCGTGCTCGCGGAGGCACAGCGCCGAGCACTCGATGTGCCAGCCCGGACGTCCCGGACCCCACAGCGAGTCCCAGGACGGCTCGTCGTCGAGCGACGGCTGCCAGAGCACGAAGTCCAACGGATCCCGCTTGGCCGGATCCTCGATGTTGCCACCGTGCTTCGCAGCAAGAACCAGCATCTCGTCGCGACCAGCATGCGAGATCTCACCGAACCGTCTGTACCTCGCCACCTCGAAGTACACCGCGCCACCCGCTTCGTAGGCGTAGCCCTGAGCGAGCACCATGCCGATGAACCCCCGGATGTCGGCTATGGCCGAGGTGGCTCGAGGTTCGGACCAGCTCGCCAACATGCCGAGCGTCACCATGTCGTTGTCGAAGCGAGCCATCTCCGCGGCGGCCAGATCGAGGTAGTGCACGCCGAGCTCGCGGGCCTTGCCCAGGATCGAGTCATCGACGTCGGTCACGTTTCGGACGCATCTGGTCTCGTGTCCGAGGTCCCGCAGCCGTCGTTGCAGCACGTCGTAGGTCAGGTACGTGGCGGCGTGACCGAGGTGCGTGCTGTCGTACGGGGTGATGCCGCACGTGTACATCGTGACGACCGGTCCGACCTCGAAGGGGACGATCGCCCGGGCGGCTGTGTCGTAGAGGTGCACGGCGGCAATGTAGCGGTGGCGGGTCGGCGTCAACCCAGTTGATCGAGCCCGGTGAACCGGATGGCCACCCGGGTCTTGTACTTCACGTTCACCTGCAGGAGCACTGCTGCGAAGGCCTCGATCGGGGCGGCGTTGGACAGCTCGCCGGCGTCGATCGGCCGGAGATCGGGCAGTTTGGCGACGATGTCGAGCACCGACGCCGTGGCTGACGGGTGATCGGAACAGACCAGAACGTCGCTCTCCACGGGGTGGGCGATGTCGCCCAACTCCTTGGCCGGCACGTGGTGCATGGCCGCGGCGACCAGCGCTCGGGGAACAGCGGCCTGGACCGAGGCTGCAACCGAACCTCTCGGCGGGACGAGCGGTTGGAACTCGTGACCGACCTTGGCCAGGGCGTTGGCCATGGAGATCACGACCTTGCCATTGAGTTGCGGAGCGACCTCGGCCACGGTGGCCGCCGCGGCGTCCCACGGGGTTGCCACGACCACGACGTCGGCGTGTGCCGCCATCTGGTTGTCGCCGGCTGTGATCGACAGGTTGCGGTCCACCCACTTCTCGCACAGCCGGTCCCGGACCTCCAGCGCCCGATACTTCGAACGGGATCCCATGATCACGTCGAATCCCGATGCGGCCAGCCGCACCCCGAGGCCGCTTCCGGCCGGGCCTGTTGATCCGAGCACGCCGATCTGCATGAGCGCACTGTACCTACCCGTCGGTAACTTTGGTCCAGCCCGACCGTCGGGGCTGCCCGGCCACACACCAGGGGCGCCTCCACCGAAGGGTCGCGGTTTATGGTCGTGCCCATGGGACTGGTCACCGGCAAACGGATCGTCATCACGGGGGTCCTCACCGACGCCTCGATCGCCTACGGCGTCGCCAAGCTGGCCTTGGCCGAGGGCGCCGAGGTCATCCTGACCGGTGCGGGACGCGGGCTGTCCTTGACGCGTCGCGTGGCACGTACCCTCGGCCACTCCGTCGAGGTCCTCGAGTTCGACGCCACGGTGGCCGAACATCCGGCCGCACTCCGCCACGCGCTGAGCGAACGGTGGGACCGCGTCGACGCAGCACTGCACGCCATCGGCTTCGCCCCGCCGAGCTGCCTGGGTGAGGACCTGCTGGACGCACCATTCGAGGATGTCTCGACCGCCATTCATGTCTCGACGTACTCCCTGCGTTCGTTGGCGGTGGCGGTCGCACCGCTCATGAGCGACGGGGGGTCGATCGTGGGTCTCGACTTCGATGCGACGCAGGCCTGGCCCGCCTACAACTGGATGGGCGTCGCCAAAGCCGGCCTCGAGTCACTCACCAGGTACCTGGCCCGGGAGCTCGGACCTCAGGGCATCCGGGTGAACCTGATCGCTGCCGGCCCGGTCCGAACCATGGCCGCCAAGTCCATCCCCGGGTTCGCCGCGTTCGAGGACTCGTGGCAGGCCCGCGCGCCACTGGGCTGGGACGTGAACGACTCGTCGGGGGTGGCTCGATCGACGCTCGCCCTGCTGTCGGATTGGTTCCCTCAGACGAGCGGCGAGATCATTCACGTCGACGGGGGATATCACGCCATCGGTGCGTGATCGGCCCCACCGTGCCTCCGGCCTCGCCCCGGATCAACGCCCACTCAGGTCCGTGAGTCGGTGTACCCCGGGTTGGTCACTGCGAGCCGGTCCGCGGCGGAGGCCCGGAGGGCGGTGGCCAGGGCGTCGAAGCGACCGTCGTACTCACCCCGCCGAATGGCGGCCGCCAGCGCCGCCTCGTCGTCGACGCCCAACTCCCGGAGACGCTCCCGTTGCGCAGCACCCACCGCTCCGTTGTCGGCGAGCTCGCGTTCCACCATTGCCAGCACATTGGCCGCCACCCGAGCGTGGAACCTCAACCGGCCCTCTGTCGCCGCCATCACGTCCTCGGTCAGGAACTCGCGAACGGCGTCGAGCAGTTCCTCGGCGGTCGGACGACCGAAGGCCGTCATGGGATCACCGCCAGCAGATCCCATTCGTTCTCCACCGTGCGACGACCGATGGCGGCCAGCTCGACCGACCGCGCGGCGCCGCGGAGGTGGGTGTGGGTCTGGATCAGGCACATCACGCCCCACTTGAGCGTCCCGAGTGCCTCCCACCATCGGAGCTCCTCGATCGACACCTCACGGCCCGAGGCCTCGCCGTAGGCGGCCAGCAACTCCTCCACGCTGCCGAAGCCGCCCGCGCGGTGGGCCGATCCGAACCTCCAGGCCCGCACGCAGAACCACCCCAGATCCTCGACCGGGTTGCCGATGTGAGCCAGCTCCCAGTCGAGCACCGCCACCAGACCACGGCGATCGACCAGGAGGTTGCCGGTGCGAAAATCACCGTGGACCACGGTGTCGACACGTGTCGGCGGCGGGTTCGCCTCCAACCAGCGGAAACCGAGCTCGAACGTGGGGTTCGTGGCGCCCAGTTCGTCGAGTATGGCCCGAAATTGCGCGATCTGGTCCGGCCGTTCCAGGGCGGGCGCCGCGTCGACGGGAATCCGATGAATGCCGGCCAGTGCGTGTGCGGCCTGTCCCACGATCAGCGGACGGGCCGCCTCGAACTCGCCGTCACGAAGGATCCTGCGAGGGAGTGCCTCGCCCGGCATGGCTCCGGCCACCACGAACGACGCCCCCAGATCATTTCGGCCATCGTCGGTCGCCACGATCGGTGGGACGGGGACGCCGGAGGCTGCGGCGGCGCGGATCAGCTCACCTTCGGTGGTCATCCCGCCGCCGGTCCGCACCCCGCCGGGGCGTTCCCGTTGCAGGATGAGGTCCCGACCGACCCCGTCGATCAACGCTCGAACGGCCCAGGTCTCACGAGATGCCCCACCGGAGAGCCGGTCGAGGTCCGCGATCTGGACCGTCGCGTCGAGGCGCTCGGCCAGGGCCGACGACAGCAGGTCGGAGAGTTCGTCCACCCGTCGCTCAGTCACGGCGCTCCACCCGATCGGACTCGTCGGTGATGTCGCCGACGATCGATTCGACCACATCCTCCAAGGTCACCAGCCCGATGGGATTGCGGTCGGGATCGACGACCAGCGCGAGATGACGCTGTGTGGCACGCATCCGCACGAGGATCGTGTCCAACTCCTCATCCGGCCCGACCGAGAAGGTCAGTCGGACCACCGACCGGGGAATCGGGGTCGCCGCGTCGATCGACTCCAGTCCCAAGAGGTCCTTCACGTGGACGAACCCGACCAATCGGCCGGACCCGGGTGAGCGGACCAGCACGCGGGAGTGCCCGGACTCCACCACCACGCGCTCGAGCTCGCCGACCGAGGCATCGAGCGACACGGCCACGATTCGTTCGACCGGCACCATCACCTCGGCCACCCGGCGCTCGGCAAACCGCAGAGCGCTGGCCAGCAGGTCGGTCTCCTCTGCCTCGAGGAGCCCCTCCTCCCGGGACTCCTTCAGCATCAGCTGGATCTCGGCCGCGGTGTGAGCGCTACGAAGCTCGTCGGCAGGAGTCGCGCCGAAGAGCCGCGCACCACCGCGGGCCAGCAGGTTGAGCACGGAGATGACCGGACCGAAGACCGCCACGAAGACCTGGGCCGGAAGGATCGTGGCGAACAGGGTCCGCTCCGGGTCCGCCAGGGCCAGGGACTTGGGGATCATCTCCCCGAACAACAGGTGGGCGAAAACGACGACGGCCAGGGACACCACCACCGACGCGGTGGTCGCCGCGCCGGCGGGCAGACCCACGGTGGAGAACAACCCCTCGAACAGCTGGTCCAGTGCGGGTTCCGCCACAGAACCCAGGGCCAACGAAGAGACGGTCACACCCAGCTGGAATCCCGCGAGCATCACACCAAGACGGCCAGTGGCCCGGAGCGCGGCGATGGCGGTCAACCGGCCTTCCTCGGCCAACGGAGCGATCCGGGTCCGGCTCGACGCCAGCAGCGAGAACTCCGCCGCCACGAAGAATCCATTGAGCGCGATGAGCGCGACCGATCCGACGAGCGGCGTGACGGGGACACCGGAGGCGATCATGAAGGGGATCCGTCCCCGGGGCCGGCCTGCGATTCCTCAGCGTCGACCGCCACCTCGGCGATCCGGCGTCGCTCCACGGTGAGCACCTCGAACCGCCAGCTCCCCTCGGTCCACTGCTCGCCCGGCTCGGGCAGATGACCGAGCCGATCGAGGAGGAAACCGGCGAGCGTCTCGTAGGAGCCGTCCGGCAACGTGAACCCGATGGCGGCCCGGAGTTCATCGGGCCGCGTGGTGCCGGGCAGCAGCATTCGCTCAGGCTGCGGCCCCAGCGGCATCAACGTGGACCGGTCGTACTCGTCGTCGATCTCCCCGACGATCTCCTCAACGAGGTCCTCCAGCGTGATGATGCCTGCAGTTCCGCCGTACTCGTCGAGCACGACGGCGAACGAGATGGCGCGTTCACGGAGATCGAACAGCAACGTGTCGAGCTTGCGGGCCTCGGGCACGACGAACGGCTCATCCATCAGGGTGGAGATCAGCACGGTCGAGCGGTCCGGTGAGGCCACGGACAGCAGTGCCTTGGCGTGGACCACACCCACCACGTCGTCGCGGTCACGTCCGGTGACGGGGAACCGCGAGAACCCCGTGCCGGCCGAGGCGGCGATCAGCTGGGCGCCCGTTCCATCCGAGGGCAGCGAGATCATGTCGGTTCGTGGGGTCAGCGCGTCCGCCGCGGTCTTCTCGCCGAATCTGAACGCTTTGGACAACAACTCCGCCTCGTCCGATTCAAGCGTGCCCTTCATCCGGGACGACTCCACCAGCCTGACCAGCTCCGGTCGGGACCGAACCGAAACGAGCTCCTCGGCGGGCTCGATCCCCAGCCGCCGGACGGCCCGATCGGCCGCACCGGCGAAGAGTCGGATCACCGGGGAGAACGCCGTGGAGTAGATCAGGTTCGCACGCGCCAGACGACGCGCCGTGTCCAGCGGTCGCGAGACCGCCACCGCCTTGGGGACCAGTTCGGCCACCACCATCTGTACTGCAGTAGCGATGAACAGCGCCGCCACGATCGAGATGCTGCGGGCCACCCGTGGGTCGATGCCGTCCCCCAGGAGCGGACGGATGAACGATGCCAGAGCCGGTTCGGCCAGGACACCCAACAGCACCGAGCACACGGTGATCCCGAGTTGGACGCCAGAGAGGTGAAAGGACAGGCGACTGAGGGAACGACTGACCAGCATCGAGCGGCGGTCGCCCCCGGCCACCGCCATCTCGACCTCGGTCCGGTCGCACGCCAACAGCGCGAACTCGACTGCCACGAAGAACGCGTTGGCAGTAACCAGGCCCAGCGCAGCGATGAGTGATCCGGCAGCGCCCATGTGCGCCAGACGCTAGTGGTGGCGGGGTGCGCCACACGTCCGGAATCGGGCGGTCGATCGGCGTGTTCCAATGGCCCGTGCGTTCGGCGGAAGAAGTTCAGGGGATCGATCCCGATCCCGAGCTGGGCTGGATCCGGCGCCTGTGGCCCATCCTGAGGCAACACCGCCGATCAGTGAGTTGGTCACTCGCCGCCGCCGTGGCCGCTGTCGGGAGCCAGACCGCCATCCCGGCCATCACCAAGACCGCCATCGATGGCGCATTGGTCGACGGCAGTAGATCGATCACACCGTTCGTCGTGGCATTGGTGGCGCTGGCGCTCGGACGTTCGCTGTTCGCGTATTCCTATCGCTACGGCCTCTACTCCCTCGCCTATCGAATCGACTTCGATCTGCGAGTCCTCATCTACGACCACCTCACGAAGTTGGGGTTCGGTTACTTCGACCGGACCCCGTCCGGACAGATCATCAGCCGTGCCAACTCCGACATCAAGGCCATTCAGATCTATATGGCGCTGGCACCGCTGTTCGCCACCACCATCGTCGGGTTCGTCAGCTCGCTGGTCGTGATGATCGTCATCTCGGTTCCGCTCACGTTGGTGGCCATGGCGGCCCTTCCTGGCGTGTACCTGGCCGGGATCGCACTGCGGAACCGGATCTTCCCGTTGTCGTGGATCGTCCAGGCCCGGACCGCAGACATGGTGACCGTGGTCGACGAGAGCATCACCGGCACCAGGATGGTGCGGTCCTTTGCAGCGGAGGATGCGCGAGTCGACGCCCTCGCCCTCACCGCCCGCCGCGTTCGCTGGGCCAACGTGACCCAGGCCGACGCACGGGCGCGCTGGGGCCCGCTGGTGGAGAACCTCCCCCGTCTGGGCCTGGCTGCCGTCCTGGTGGTCGGCGGGTGGCTGGCCATCGAGGGGCGGGCGACCATCGGGGACATCGTGGCCTTCAACAGCTACCTGGTGGTCATGCAGATCCCGTTCCGCCTGGTCGGCTTTTTCCTGCAACTCGGCCAGCGGGCACGGGCATCTGCTGGGCGGATCTTCGAGATCCTGGACGAGCGATCGGACATCACCGAGGTCGACCACGCGCCCGAGCTGGCCACCGGCGGCGGAATGGTCGAGTTCGAGCACGTGAGTTTCGGCTACGGCGACGGTCCGACCGTGCTCCGAGACTTCAGCCTTCGGATCGAGGCGGGCCAGACCGTCGCCGTGGTCGGCTCCACTGGCGGCGGGAAGTCCACGATCACCCGCCTGCTCCCCCGGTTCTACGACGTGCGGGACGGCGCGATCCGTCTCGACGGCACGGACATCCGAGAGGTCTCGCTGACCTCGCTTCGTCGAGCAGTCGGCATCGTGACCGACGAGCCCTTCCTGTTCTCGGTCTCGATCCGAGACAACATCGCGTACGGTCGACCCGACGCCGATCACGCGGACGTGCTGGCGGCGGCTCGAGCAGCATGCGTTACCGACTTCGTGGACGACCTGGCCGACGGGTTCGACACGGTGGTGGGCGAACGCGGCTACACGCTGTCCGGCGGTCAGCGACAGCGAGTGGCCATCGCCCGGACCCTGCTCATGAATCCGCCGGTCCTGGTTCTCGACGATGCCACATCAGCCATCGACGTGGGCGTCGAGGACAGGATCCACTCGGCGCTGGCCGGTCTCCTGGCGAACCGCACCACGTTGATCGTGGCCCACCGACTCTCCACCATCGCTCTGGCCGACCGGGTGGTCCTGCTGGATCACGGGCAGATCGTCGCTGACGGAACTCACCAGGACCTCCTGGCCAACGAACCCCGGTACCGGGCGGTTCTGGCCACCGCCGATGGTTCAACGCCGAGCGTCGGCGACGACACAAGGGCTCCAGCCACCGCATCCACCAGCGGATCCGTGACCAGCGGACCGACTGGCTGATGTCGTTCGGTCCCCCACCCGGGTCGCCGTTCGCCGGTGGCGGATCGCCCACCGGATTGCCGTTCGCCGGGATCCCGCCGGAGGTCGCCGAGCGAGCGCAACGCATCATGGACACCGAGCCTGAGCACCGGATCGAGTTGCCGCCGTTCTCACATCACCAGTTCGACCGCTCTCCGTTCGGTCTTCGGCGGTTCCTGGCCGGATCGTGGACGGGTGTGTCCATCACGGCCGCCCTGGTGGTGATCGAAACCGTGCTGCTCCAGGTCGGGCCGCTGCTGACCGCACGAGCGATCGACGACGGTGTCCGACCCGGCAACACCCAGGTGTTGCTTCGAATCGGCATGATCTACATCGCCGTGATCGCCCTCAGTGCTGCCATGAGCGCCGGGCGCACGGCCTGGACCGCACGGCTGGGTGAACGCCTGGTCGAGCAGCTCCGGATCCGAGTCTTCAGTCACCTCCAACGGATGGGAGTTGACTGGTACTCGCGGGAGAAGTCAGGCGTGATCCTGACCCGCATGACGTCGGACATCGACAACCTCTCGATGCTCTTCCAGGAGGGCCTGGTCCAACTCGGTGTCCAGAGCCTGGCAGTGGTCGTCATCTCGGCCGCCATGCTGCTGTTGAACTGGCAGCTCGGGTTGTTCACCCTCGTGGTGGTGATGCCGGCGTTGATCGCTCTCACCATGTGGTTCAGGGGGGCATCCAACCACGGCTACGACCTGGTCCGTGACCGGATCTCGGCCCTACTCGCCGACCTGGCCGAGAGCCTGTCCGGCATCCGCGTCATCGCTGCGCTGAACCGCCGAAACCTCAACCTGGCGACCCACAGGGATCTGGCCCGGGCCCACATGGACGCCAACGTCTCCACAGCCCGCGTCGGCGCCATCTACGGGCCGGCCACCGAAGGTCTCGGAACCATCGCTCAGGCGGCCGTGCTCGGAGTCGGCGCCGGCATGGTCGCTGACGGCACGCTCACCGTTGGCCAGCTGGTGGCCTTCCTCCTGTACGTCAACCTCTGCTTCGCCCCCATCCAACAGCTGGTGCAACAGTTCACGACCTACCAGCAGGGCCAGAGCTCGGTCCGCAAGCTCAGGGAGATCCTGGCCACCGAGCCGTCTGTCCCGGAGGATCCCGAGGCGGTGCCGCTCGCAGCGGTGCAGGGCACGATCGAGCTCGAGAACGTGACATTCTCGTACCTGCCGGGCAGCCCCGTGCTCGACCACGTCAACCTGCGAATCGAGGCGGGCGAGACGTTCGCCGTCGTCGGACGTACAGGCGCCGGGAAGTCCACCATCGCCAAGCTGGTGATCCGCCTGATGGACCCCGACTCCGGAACGGTCCGACTCGACGGCCATGACCTCCGCACCGTCACCTTGCGTTCGCTGCGCTCCCAGCTGGGCGTCGTGCCCCAGGAGCCCTTCCTGTTCTCCACCTCGATTCGGGACAACCTCGTCATCGGCCGACCCGGCGTCTCCGACGCCGAGTTGATCGACACCCTGCGCACCATCGGACTCGGCTCGCTCCTGGACCGGCTGCCCGAGGGTCTCGACAGCCCGTGCCACGATCGCGGGGGGACCTTCTCCACCGGCGAACGACAGCTCCTGGCCTTGGCCAGGGCGTTCCTGGCCCGGCCCCGGGTCCTGATCCTCGACGAGGCGACCTCGTCGTTGGACCTGGCGTCGGAGCAGAAAGTGGAAGCTGCGCTCGACCTGGTGCTCGATGGGCGGACGGCCATCGTCATCGCCCACCGGATGTCCACCGCCATGCGAGCCGACCGCATTGCGGTGGTCGACGGTGGCCGCATCGTGGAGCTCGGGTCACACGAACAGCTGGTCGCCGCCGGGGGCCACTACGCCGCCATGGTCGACACGTGGCGCCGTCATAGCGGAGCGCGCACACCATGAGGGGAGCGTCGATCGACCTCGACGAGGTGTCATATGTTCGTGAGGCCAGGACCATCCTTGGTCGAATCACCTGGGCCGTGGACCCGGACCAGCGCTGGGTCGTGCTGGGCCCGAACGGCTGCGGCAAGACCACGCTCATCAGGATCTGCGCCGGCTACGAACATGCCAGCAGCGGATCGGTCCATCTCCTGGGATCCGAGGTGGGCCGATGCGATCTGCGCCAGCTGCGTCGACGGATCGGCTTCGTCAGCGCGGCGATGGCCGACCTGGTCAGGCCGAACCTGGCCATCGAAGACGTGGTCATGACCGCCCGCAACGCCGCACTCGAGCCCTGGTGGCACACCTACTCCGATGACGACCGGGCATGGGCGCTCGAGTGCCTGCAGGAGGTCGGACTCGGTTGGGCGGCCGGACGGACGTTCGGGTCGATGAGCAGCGGCGAACGCCAGCGGGTCCTCATCGCCCGTCAGCTGATGATCGGCGCCGAGTTGCTGTTGTTCGACGAACCGTCAGCCGGCCTCGATCTGTCCGGCCGTGAGACGCTGGTCGACGACCTGGCCCGACTGGCCGCCACCGCGACCGCGCCCCCGATCGTGTTGGTGACCCATCACGTCGAGGAGATCCCCCCGGGATTCACCCATGTCCTGCTGCTGGACCCCTCGGGCATCGTGGCCGCGGGTCCGCTCCACGAGACACTCCGCAGCGACACCCTCTCGGCCAGCGTGGGCCTGTCGGTCGAGCTCACATCGCGCCGCGGTCGGTTCAGCGCCAGCCGGCGCTGACCCGGGGGTCGAAGCACCGGACTCATGAGCACTGCCCTGCCACTCAGTCCGATGATGCCACTCAGTCCGAGGATGCCACCAGGACCATCATCGACCGTTCGGTGAGCCGACAGACGTCACCGGCCGACAGGTCGCGAAGCGCCAACGAACCCGGATCCGCTGTGTCGATCGTGACTGTCCATGTGGATGGCCAGGGACCGGCGGGCAGCACCGCATTCACGGGTTCAGGGCCCGAGTTGATGATGATCATGACGCTGTCGTCCACCACGCGCTGACCGTCGAGTCCGGGTTCAACGATGGCGGAACCGTTCAGCACTGCGGTGACCGAACGAGGGTCGGTGCCCCAGAGCGCAGGGCTCATCGGCGTCCCGTCGGCGCCGAACCAGGCCAGGTCATCCCGCGGGTCAACCCCCGTCGGCCGCCCTTCGAGGAAGCGACGACGACGCAGCACCGGGTGCGCTGAGCGAAGGGCGGTCAGTTGTTGCACGAAGGACAACAGCTCCACATCGGCGTTCGCCCAGTCGATCCAGCTGATCTCGTTGTCCTGCGCGTACGCGTTGTTGGAACCTGCCTGGGAGTTGGCCACCTCGTCGCCGGCCAGGATCATGGGAACCCCTTGGGAGACCAACAGCGTCGTCAGGAGGTTCCGGCGCTGACGGGCCCGTAAGGCCAGGATGGCCGCATCGTCGGTCGGGCCTTCGACTCCGCAGTTCCAACTCCGGTTGTCGTCGGTCCCATCGCGGTTCTCCTCGCCATTGGCCTCGTTCCGCTTGTGCTCGTAGGAGACCAGATCAGAGAGGGTGAACCCGTCATGGGCCGTCACGAAGTTGATCGACGCCCGCGGATCACGTCCGCTGTGATCGAACAGGTCACTGGACCCGCACATGCGCTCCGCCCATTCCCCCAGCATCTGCGGTTGGCCCCGCCAGACGTCCCTGATCCCATCCCGATAGCGGCCGTTCCACTCGCTCCAGCGGGGCGGGAACACACCGACCTGGTAGCCACCGGGCCCGATGTCCCACGGCTCAGCGATGAGCTTGACCCCGGCCAGCGTCGGGTCCTGGGCAATGGTCTCCAGGAGTCGGGCCCGAGGGGAGAATCCATGGTCCTCTCGACCGAGCGCGGTGGCCAGGTCGAACCGAAATCCGTCCACGTGCATCTCGGTCACCCAGTAGCGGAGGCTGTCCAGGATCAGCGCCACGGTCCGTTCCGAGCGGACGTCCAGGGTGTTCCCACAGCCCGTCACATCGTCGTCGAGTGGCGGGTCGCCGTCGTGGATCCGATACCAGGACTGAGCGTCGAGACCGCGAAAGCTCAGGATGGGTCCACCGATCCCACCCTCGGCCGTGTGGTTGTACACCACGTCGAGGATGACCTCGAGGCCGGCGCGGTGCAGCAGCTTGACCATGGTCCTGAACTCGGTCACCGCTGTGACGCCGTCGCCGTCCGAGGCGTACGCCCCGTGGGGGGCGAAGAACCCCAGTGTGTTGTATCCCCAGTAGTTGGTCAGGCCTGCTTCGAAGAGATGGGGCTCGGACTCGAAGCGGTGGATAGGCATGAGTTCCACCGCGGTCACGCCGAGTCTGCGCACATGATCGACGACCGCCGGAGCTGCCATCCCCAGGTAGCTCCCGCGCCGGTCGGCCGGGACACCAGGATGCATCGCCGTCATCCCACGGACGTGGGCCTCGTAGATCAACGTGTCGGCCCAGGCGATCTCCGGCCGACGATCACCCTCCCAATCGAAGTCGTCGGCGGGCATCACCACCGACCGGGGGACCGATCCGGCGCTGTCCCGGTCGTTGTCGAGCAGCGACTGGTCGTGGGTGACCTGTCCCACGATGGCCCGGGCGTACGGGTCGACCAGCAGCTTCGCCGGGTTCCAGACGTTGACGTCAGTCCGATTCCCGTGGACGCGGAACCCGTAACGGGTGCCCGGCGGGAGGTCGGCCGAGGCACCGTGGCGCACTGAGCCCGTCCGTTCGGTCAACTCGATCCGGCGTTCCACTCCGTCCTCGTCGAAGACGCAGACCTCGACGGCATCCGCCGACCCAGCATCCACTGCGATGTTCGTCAGGCCGTCGCATTGCGTGGCCCCGAGCGGCCATGGTCGGCCGGGTCGCATGGTCACGCGGTCACCAAGGCGGCGAGGCGATCCCGGGACCGGCGGATCTCGTCGGCCAACAGACGGTCCAGGACCGGGATCCAGAGCGAGCCGCCATAGGTCATGGTCATGTTCAGCTCGACCAGGCCGGGGGCAGGCTCGCTGAGATCGCCGGCCAGGATCCACTGACTGTGGTCACGCCCGTCGCGCTCACGGCGTTCGAACACGATTCGGTCCTCGCTCCACAACGTGCGCTGCATGCGGAGTCGCTTGGTGCGCCGGAGCGGGCCGAGTTGCCCACGAAGTTCCACCATCCAAGTCGGAGCATCGTCCTCGACTCCTTCGGCCTCGACGCCTGTGAGGTCGGCTCCTTCGGCCTCGGCATTGGCCACGATGTCGAGCCACTTCGGGTAGGTCGACAGATCGGACACAATCGCTGCCAGCCGGTCACGAGAGCCGGGACACTGCAGCGACGCGGCGACCTCCATGGCGGCAGTCTGCCAGCACGGAGGCGCCGGCCGAGGCGCCGACCCTCCTGGAACAGGCGGTGGGACCCTCGCCTCTGCCCGACTCCGCCGTTCAGGCCTGGAGTTACTGGAGTCCGACACAGCGGGCGGGGCTCACCGACCGCTGGGGCGTTCCTCGGCCTCGAACACCACTTCTGCCCGGCCGACCAACAACGGGTCGAGCGCGCCGATGCGGGCAACGTCCTTGCCTTCGTAGGGCAGGGTGTGCAGCACGTACCGAAGTGTGTTGAGCCGGGCGCGCTTCTTGTCATCCGACTTGATGACGGTCCAGGGTGCCTCGGACGTATCGGTGTGCAGGAACATCGTCTCCTTGGCCAGGGTGTAGTCCGCCCATCTGTCCAATGAGGCCAGATCGATCGGCGAGAGCTTCCATTGCTTCAGCGGATGTCGTTCACGTTCACGGAACCGTCGACGTTGCTCCGCACGACTGACGGAGAACCAGAACTTCAACAGGTGCACACCACTACGAGTGAGGCTGTGTTCAAAATCGGGCACCTGTCGGAGGAACTCGTCGTACTCGTCGTCACTGCAGAAACCCATCACCCGCTCGACACCCGCCCGGTTGTACCAGGAACGATCGAACAGAACGATCTCGCCTGCGGTCGGCAGGTGCTGGACGTACCGCTGGAAGTACCACTGGCCCCGCTCCGACTCGGACGGTTTCTCCAGGGCGACCACTCTCGCACCACGGGGATTCAGGTGCTCCATGAATCGCTTGATCGTCCCACCCTTGCCGGCGGCATCTCGGCCCTCGAACACCAGCACGACCCGCTCACCGGAATCCTTGACCCAGGCCTGCAGCTTGAGCAGCTCGACCTGCAGCTCGTACTTGGCGCCTTCATACGCCTTGCGCGACATGAGGTTTCGATACGGGTAGCCGCCGCTCCGCCAGTCCTTCGACAGCTCGGAGTCATCTGCGGACGGGAGGTCCGCGAAGACGAGCTGATCCTGGTTGGCCAGCAGGAGACCGACCGCGGCCGCCTCGTCGGGAGACGTCCCACGCAACACCGCGTCGATCCAACGGGCCACCTCGGCCAGGTCGCCATCAGGTGCGGCCGACAAGATCTCACGCACCGCGTGCAGCGTCGTGCTGACCGCGCTCGATGTGCTCCCCTCGACCACGTAGTGCTCAATTCCCGCCGGTGACAGGTCCGGCGGAACGTCTCCGTCTGCCACCAGAGCCGGCGCATCGACCCGTGGTCCGGGATCTTCGGCGTCACGCTCGGCTGAGGTCATCAGCCGACGATATCGAAGGCCCGGCCAGATGGTGGGGGTCCTTCACGCCGGGCTCAACTCGCAGGTCGAGTCGGCCGATACCGCTTGATGCGTCGTTACCTCGGAGTCGTGTTGTTCGCTGCGGTCGTTGCCCTCAGTGGGTGCACCCCGCCCGGGCCTGCAGTGCCCGCTCCGGCCGGTGCGCCGCAACCCGCTCCTGCAACCGGGACCTGGGTCGCTCAGATGCTCGTTCGCATCAACGCCGAGCGGACCGCCGTCGGTGCCGCTCCGCTGGAACTGTGCGCACGACTGACGACGGCGGCGCAGGCTCACAGCGAGGACCAAGCGGCCACTGGCACCATGAGCCACATCGGATCCAACGGGTCCACGATGACCCAGCGGGTCGAGACCACCGGCTACATCGGCTGGAGGTCGCTGGCCGAGAACGTGGCCGCCGGCTACCCGGACGCCAACACGGTCATGAACGGCTGGATGAACTCGACCGGCCACCGGGCCAACCTGTTGTCGGCCAGTTCTGCCCACGTCGGTCTGGGTCGTGCCACCTCCGGCTCAGGCAGCCTCTACTGGGCTCAGAACTTCGGGCGGGGCGGTAGTTGCTGACTCAGAAGTCGAACAGCTCGCCGAGAACGCTCGACTTCTTCTTCTTCGGCGGGTACCCCGACGATCCCCGGTTGTCACTGTCGGGTCGACGATCACGATCACGATCACGATCACGATCACGATCTCGATCTCGATCACGATCACGATCACGATCACGATCACGATCGACCCGGTCGTCACTGTCGCGGGTGCTGCTGCGTTCCGCCTCGCTCCGTTCGATGATCTTGTCCAACTCGCCACGGTCCAACCACACTCCGCGGCACTTGGGGCAATAGTCGATCTCGATCCCTTGGCGATCGGACATCGTCAACTCGGAAGCGTCGATGGGACACTGCATCATGGACCTCGGTTCTCACTGACTCGAACCGGAGCGGCACGGGACAAATATGAACATACAGTTACGAAATGGAGTTCGTAGATCAGGCGGCTGAGTTCCTGAGAGCCGGTCAGCTGGTCGCGTTTCCGACCGAAACGGTCTACGGGCTCGGCGCCAATGCGCTCGACGAGACCGCGGTCGGTCGAGTCTTCGAGGTGAAACGACGGCCGAGCGAGCGGCCGCTCATCGTCCACGCCGCCGACACCGATCGAGCACTCCGTTGGGCGACCGGGGTCGACCGGCGGGCGATTGACCTGGCCGAAGCCTTCTGGCCCGGTCCGCTCACCCTGGTTCTGGGTCGCCACCCCCACATGCCAGCGAGGGCAGCCGGCGGCCATCGCACCATCGGGCTCCGCGTTCCCGATCATCCGATGGCGTTGGCCCTGCTGGAAGCGGCGGGTGTCCCGGTGGCGGCCCCCTCCGCCAACCGCTTCGGCCAGGTCAGTCCCACGCGGGCCCGAGACGTCCACCGGGCGCTCGGCCACGACGTCGCCATGGTGCTCGACGGCGGCGACTGCGAGATCGGCGTCGAGTCGACCATCATCGGCCTCACGACCGCCGAGCCGGTGCTACTCCGGCCCGGTGGGCTGTCCGTCGAAGCGATCGAGCAGGTGTTGGGCTCGGCTGTCACCCTGACTCCGAACAGCGGCGAGGCTGCCCCTGGTCAGTCGATCTCGCACTATGCCCCACGTTGCCTGGTCCGGCTCGTGACTGCCGCGACGCTCGCCGGCGAACGCCAAGCACTCCTTGACGATGGTCTGATGGTTGCAGTGATCGAGTCGACGGGTTCGTCGGACCTGGACGCCCGACTGCTGTATCGGCGGCTGCAGGAGGCGGACGAGGACGGCGCGGACGTCATCCTCGCACTACCGCCCGAGCCGATCGGCATCGGTCGTGCGGTTCTGGATCGACTCCAGCGATCCGCCGCTCCCAGAGACTGATCGCTCAGACGGACCGGGCAGGACCGAACTCGTCGAAGTCGTCATCGGCCTCGGGCCCGTCGGTCGACTTGGTTCGACGCCGGTAGCGCTTCGAGACGAACAGTCCGACGACGCCCACCGCAGCAACGACGACGATGCTCTGGAAAGCCCCCACGTAATCGCCGACCTGGTTCCAGCGATCCCCCAGAAGCGCGCCCGCTCCGATCAACGCAATATTCCAGACCAGACTCCCGAGCGCGGTGTAGAGCGTGAAGGTGAGGGGGGACATCCTCCGGAACCCGGCCGGCACCGACACGATCGACCGGATCAACGGCACGCAACGACCCACGAGCACGGCGTACCCGGCGCGACGGTCGAACCAGGCCTCGGCCCGTTCCAGATCGGCGACCTTCACGCCGAACCACCGGCCCCATCGAACCACCAGGGCGCGCAGGCGCTCCGGTCCGATCGCCGCGGAGACGCCGTATAGGACCCACGCGCCGACGACCGAGCCTGCCGTGGCGGCCAGCACCATCCCTACGAACGAGGCGTCGCCGCGACCGGCCACGAAACCGGCCAGCGGGAGGATCACCTCGGACGGGATGGGCGGAAAGACGTTCTCGAACGCCACCAGGAGCGCCACGCCGACGTATCCCAAGGCAGTGATGACGTTGGTGACCCACCCGGTCAGATCACCCATGGGCACTCACTCGGGTCGAGGAGTCGTGCTCGTCATGGTCAGGGCTCGCCAGGGGACCGTGCGACATGAGCGGCGACATGAGCGGCGACATTAGGTCGCCCGAGCCTGGCCGATGCCGGTCCGAGTTGAACGGAGTCTCAGCCAGGCCCGCCCGAGCTCCGGCAATGTGAAGACAGCGACGGCGCTGATCCCGACCACCAGGGCCAGAGCCATGGCGGTCCCCTGCCGATCACTGCCAGGCCGGGACAACAGCCCGGCGATCATCTGCGCCACCGTGGGCGTGCCGGTCCGTGACCAGAAGGCGCTGGCGCCGAACTCGCCCAACGCCAACACGAATCCCACAGCTGCACCGGTGAGCACCGCGCCCCGAAGGGGAACCCATGCCGTGACCCACATCCGTCGCCATGGCCGGGCGCCGAGCACCAGGGCGGCATCGCTCAGATCAGGTCGGATAGCCCGCAGTTGTGGCACCAGCAGACGGAGAACGATCGGTACGCCGACGGCGGCTTGCACCGCCGGCACCGCCCACATCGAGCCGCGGAGGTCCACCGGCGGGCTTCGGTAGGCCAGGAACCATCCGAACCCGATCACGGCCGCCGAAACGCTGAGCGGGAGCACCAGGAACTGATCGGCCACCCGGGCGGCCGGACCGGGTCGAGCCACCACCACCGCCGCGGGAAGCGCCACGAACATGGTCAGGACTGCGGCGACCGCCGCCAGAGCTGCGCTCAACGCGAACGACTCCAGCGGTGACGCCACGCCGGACGTTCCGGGCACGGCGTCCATCAGTGAGGCAAGGTGTTCCAGGGTCCATGAACCGTTCGAGCGCAGGGCGCCCCGGACCAGAGCCACCA